>Ga0310122_10002404_pt1 | contig 11895 bp, 9 predicted proteins | sample CB6_Bottom_1051__FD_203503 | JGI IMG/M metagenome (GOLD analysis project Ga0310122, IMG submission 203503) | Marine microbial communities from Western Arctic Ocean, Canada - CB6_Bottom_1051 | ecosystem: Environmental > Aquatic > Marine > Oceanic | place: Canada: Western Arctic Ocean | collected...
GCACGATCGGACGAAACGACTGTACCAGAACGACGAACCGGCACAGCGTGAAGAACCGGCACAGCCGTCGCAACGTGAACCGTGATGCTGACATCACAACCACGAGCGCAACGGGCGAGTTTTCCAGAGAGAAACGCGAGTCGCGTCGAGTCGCTGTCGCGTGTTTAGTCGATCGCTTCAATTTCATCAGCCGTTAAACAAGCCATGCGATGAAACAGCTGGTCTTCTTCACACGGATCGACGTATTCGGTGGGCATGCTGTCGAGTGTCGCGTCACTCCATTCTAAAATGTATGTCGTGCCCGATTTCTTCTTCGAGACTTCGACGATTGTGCCCGTCCAACCAGCAAACGAAATTTCGGGAAAATCGGGCGAGAGAACTCCGTCCCGCACCCGCACGGTGCTGCGAATTGCCAGTTTTGCTGCCATCGTGATTTCCATACGTTCGGCGTGGCTGATTGGCCGCGGCCGAAGTCATTTGATTGAAGTTTGGCAAACATGTGCACACGTAAAGCGTGATTGTTCTGAATGATGAATCGGACTTTCGGCGCCGATCACCGCTTTCGGCGCTCAGCATGAACAACCATTGGTTGCACAAAACGCACTTGTTTCCCTGTATGATTCTGTTGGCGACCGTCTTGGCCCCAGATTGTTGGGATATGGATATATCGATTGGTTTGTCCAAATGAAAAGTGGAATGTTGCCGTCGATTCGGATATTTTGCGTTCTCATCGGGACAGTACGGCAGCGATCGTCGGAATTGACCAGGCGCGGTCGATGGGGCCGGTCCCGACCTTGACTCGAAACCTTGATCATCGACGGAGTGAGAATTCATGGCGGACAACGCTGACAAGTATTGGATGGGATTCGATCTTGGCGGCACCAAGATGTTGGCAACGCTCTTCGATTGCGATTTCAATCCGGTTCAAAGTCGACGCAAGAAGACCAAGGGTCACGAGGGTGCCGATGCTGGAATGTCGCGGATCGCCGACACCATCGAAAAGGTCCTGGACGACGCCGGTGTCAAACACGAACAATTGGCGGGTATCGGTGTTGGCTGTCCCGGACCGCTCGATTTGGATGCGGGAGTCATCATCGAAGCCCCGAACCTGGGATGGAAAAACGCCGAGATTCGCAAGACGCTCGAGGCTCGATTCGGGTGTTCCGTCATCATCTCGAACGATGTCGACGCCGGCGTCTATGGAGAATACCGTTTCGGCGCGGCTCGCAAATCGCGTTGCGTTGTCGGAGTATTCCCGGGAACGGGCGTGGGTGGCGGTTGTGTTTACGAGGGGAAAATTCTACGCGGGAAGAACAGCTCGTGCATGGAAATCGGACATATTTCCGTCATGCCCGACGGCCCCCGTTGTTCGTGCGGGCAGCATGGTTGTTTGGAAAGCGTCTCGAGCCGTCTGGCGATCTCGGCCGCAGCGGCTCAGGCAGCCTATCGAAGTCAGGCTCCGAATCTGATGGAAGCGGCCGGTACAAACTTGTCGGACATTCGTAGTGGGGTTTTGGCGGATGCCATTGACGCGGGCGATACCGTCATCGAGAAAATCGTCCGGCAGGCGGCCCACCACATCGGCGTGGCTGTCGGTAGCGTCATTCATTTGCTGGGCCCGGATACTGTCGTTTTGGGAGGCGGGCTGGTCGAAGCAATGGAAGAGTTGATATTGAAGGAAGTTCGCCAGACGGCCGTCGATTTTGTATTGCCGTCTTACAAAGACACTTTCCAGATCGTCGCCGCCAAACTTGGCGACGATTCGGCCGTGATCGGAGCGGCCGCGTGGACTCAGGAATCAATCGCGAACTAGGCTTTGTCCGAAAAGGGGTCTGACCCTTTCCAACCAAGCCGATTTCTGGCCGTTTTTCGTATTCATAGAAGGGTCAGACCCCTTTTCCGACAAGCCTAGTGCATCGAGTAAGAACCATGGCCACTGAATCCGCCGAAATACCGACGCCGTCGAAGCCGGTTGCCAAACCGGTCGCCGTGATTGACGTTGGCACAAGCTCGATCCGGATGGCAATTGCCGAGATCGACGAGAACGGCGGCGTGCGGACTCTCGAAACTCTGTCGCAGGCCGTCAGCCTGGGAAAGGACACGTTCACGCGCAACTTGATTCAGAAATCAACGATCGAAGATTGCGTCCGCGTTTTGAAGAGTTATGGGAATGTCTTGCAGCAATACAAGATCGAAAGCGACGACCAAATCCGCGTCATCGCAACCAGCGCCGTGCGTGAAGCCGAAAACCAGTTGGCGTTTCTGGACCGGATTTTCATCGCGACGGGAATTCAAGTCGAACCCTTGGACGAGGCGGAAGTCAATCGCATCACCTACATGGGCATCCAGCCCTATTTGAAGGCTGATCCCGAACTGGACGCCGCCAAGACCGTGGTCACGGAAATCGGCGGCGGCAGCACGGAATTGCTGCTGGTGCAGGGAAATCAGGTGCTGTTTTCTCAAACCTATCGGCTGGGTTCGCTGCGGTTACGCGAAACGTTCGAAGCATTCCGGGCTCCGGGAATGAAGCTGCGTGAGATTATGCAGAGTCAGATCGACCGGATCGTCGATCAGATCGTGCAACAGCTTCCGCACGAAGAATCGATTCAAATGATTGCGTTGGGAGGCGACGTCCGCTTTGCGGCATCGCAACTGATTCCCGATTGGAAATCCGAAGATCTCGGCCGCCTGCCCGTCGCGGCTCTGCGACGTTTCACCGACGAGATGCTGCAACTTACGGCCGACGTTTTGGTGCAGAGATATCATTTGTCGTTCCCCGACGCCGAGACACTGGGTCCGGCACTGTTGGCGTACGCACGTCTGGCGCATGCGTTGAAACTGGACGACATCCTGATCACCAACGTCAATTTGCGGGACGGCATGTTGAACGAAATGGCGGCCAGAGGCGTGGGGTCGGAAGAATTCAACAATCAAGTCATCCGATCCACTTTGGAACTGGGCCGAAAGTTTCAATTCGATGAGAACCATGCGACGCACGTTGCCGAATTATGCCGGACTCTGTTTCGGCAACTTCAAAACGAACACGAGTTACAACCGCGGTTCGAGCTGATCTTGTACAACGGGGCGCTGCTGCACGAAGTCGGCATGTTCCTTAGCACCGACGGCTATCACAAACATTCGATGTACATGATTCAGAACAGCGAGTTGTTCGGTTTGAGTGAACGGGACCTGTTGCTTGTCAGCCTGGTCGCTCGCTATCACCGCCGGGCCTCACCCAAGCCTTCGCATCAGGGCTATGCGAATTTGGACCGCAACAGCCGTGTCGCCGTGTCAAAAATGGCCGCGATTTTGCGGATCGCCGACGCCCTGGACCACTCGCGCAGCCAGCGGATCAGCGAGGTAAAATGTATCCGCGAAGATGGTAAGCTGGTCATTTCCGTTCCACATGTCGATGACCTCTCACTCGAACAGCTCGCCATGAAACAAAACGGGACGCTGTTCGACGAAATCTATGGACTGCAAGTGTTATTGCGGCGGCAAGCGGCGACAAATGATTAAAGAAAGCGTTCAGCCGTCAGTGATCAGCTGTCAGCTTTCAAACAGAAGAAGCTGAATGCTGATCGCTGAATGCTGAAAGCTAAATGCTCCCAACCATGATTAACACCGCGTCGAAATACTTGAACCGTGAGCTGAGCTGGCTGGAATTCAATCAGCGCGTGCTTGATGAAGCGCGTGATGAGTCGATTCCGCTGTTGGAACGGTTGAAGTTTCTGGCGATCACTGCGTCAAATCTGGACGAATTTTCCATGGTGCGTGTTGGCGGACTGCAGATGCTCTCCGAACAGGGTGACACGAAAACCGATCCCGCCGGAATGACTCCCGACCAACAATTGGAACGCATCAGCAATCGCACGCATCAAATGACAATCGATCAGTACACGTGCCTATTGGCCGAACTGGATCCCGGTCTGAAAGACGCGGGCATCAAACGCGTTCATCCGGCCGATCTTGGCGATCGCCAGATGCAATTTCTGGAAAGCCTGTTTGACGACGAACTTCACAGCGTGTTGACTCCGATGTCCGTCGCGTCGGACGACGACTTCCCATTGCTGTTCAATCGGACGTTGAACGTCTGCGTGCAGTTGAAACCGGCACCCGGCGCGGACGAGCAGCCTCGCTTTGCCGTGATTCCGTTCGGCCGGTCGGCCAACCGGCTGATCACGTTGCCGTCAGACGGCGGTTACGACTATATCTTGCTGGAAGAAGCCGTCGCGATATTCATCGAGCGGTTTTTTCCCGGCGAGCCCGTCGTCGAGTGCGTCCCATTCCGCATCACGCGAAACGCTGACCTGAGTGTCCGTGAAGATCAGGCGTCGGACTTGTTGGCTCAGATGGTCGAAGCCCTCGACGCACGCCGCGTAGGCGATTGCGTCCGCCTCGAGATTTCCGATCGTGTGACCACGAATATGCGGAAATTCCTGCAGATGGCTTTGGACGTGCAAGACCAATCGGTCTATGCGGTTCCTGGGCCGTTGGATTTGTCGGCGTTCTTCCAGATCACGAACCTGCAGGGCTTCGACGAGTTGAAGTACAAACCGTGGCCGCCAAAACCGCCGGCAACGATCGACCCGGCCTTGAGCATGTTCGAGGTGATCGCCAACGATGATGTTTTGCTTTATCACCCGTACGACAGCTTCGATCCGGTTGTCCGATTGATCGAAGAGGCCGCCGATGATCCCGACGTTTTGGCCATCAAGCAAACATTGTATCGCACGACAAAGAACAGCCCGGTCGTCAAAGCGTTGATGAAGGCCGCTCAAAATGGAAAATACGTCTCCGTCATCGTCGAACTCAAGGCGCGGTTCGATGAGCAACAAAATATTGAACAGGCGAAAGCTCTGGAAAAGGCCGGTGGCCAAGTCATCTACGGCGTGCGCGGACTGAAGACACATTCCAAAATCTGCGTGATCGTCCGCCGCGAACCGCAGGGCATTCAGCGATACGTGCATTTCGGCACGGGCAACTACAACGAGTCGACAGCGAGACTGTATAGCGACGCAAGCTACATGACGTGCGACGAGGAACTCGGCGCCGACGCCATTAGCTTTTTCAATGCGGTGACCGGATTCTCTCAGCCGCAACGGTTGCGAAAACTCGAAGCAGCGCCGATCGGCCTGCGCGAAAAACTGCTCGAGATGATCGAGACGGAAACGCATCGCAAACGCCAAGGTCAGAACGCGGCCATCATGGCCAAATTCAATTCATTGGTCGACTCGAAGATCATCGACGCACTCTACGAGGCGTCGCAGGCCGGCGTGCCGATCAAACTGAACGTCCGTGGCATTTGTTGTCTGCGTCCCGCGGTGCCGGGCCTCAGCGACAACATCGAGGTTATCAGCATCATCGATCGCTTTTTGGAACACAGCCGCATTTTTTACTTTTTCCACGGCGGCGACGAATTGGTATTCATTTCAAGCGCCGACTGGATGCCCAGGAACCTCGATCGCCGAGTCGAGTTATTGATTCCCATCGAAAACAGATCGTGTGCCGGCCGTTTGATTTCGATTCTGGAACTGTATTTCAACGACACCGTCAAAGCCCGCCGCCTGCTGGCCGATGGAAGTTATGAACCCGTTCAATCGAAACGCAACCAAGCACCAGTCCGCAGCCAGGAAGCACTCTATCGACAGACTTTAGAAACCGTGAAGCAGGCCGATCAATCCCGCCGCACGATGTTCGAACCCCACCACGCTCCCAGCAACCAAAACTAACTTGACAGTGCCACTTTGGGTGAAGGGGGCCGCATAATAGGCAAACACGCCTAATCCCCACCGACACGGGTGTCGGCGGGGATACATCAAGAAGAATTCCATTTCGCTCGAACACAAAACCGACGAATGAAAACGCTACTCATCCTCCGACACGCGAAATCGAGCTGGGACAACCCAGCGATGTCGGATCACGAACGGCCGTTAAACAAACGAGGACTCCGCGATGCACCACGCATGGGACGATTGTTGCGGGAACACGATCTGCTCCCCGATTTGATCGCATGTTCGACGGCCGAACGTGCTCGTGAAACAACCGCCGCCGTGGCTGAGCACGCTGGATTTCAAGGTAGAATCGAATTCACCGGCGACTTGTATCACGCGCCGCCCCAGGCTTGCATCCAAGTGTTGCACGAGCTGGGCGGGGATTTCTCGCGAGTCATGCTTGTCGCACATAATCCCGGACTCGAATCGCTGGTCGAAATGCTGAGCGGCCGTAGCGAGCCGTTTCCGACCGCCACACTGGCACATGTCGAACTCGAAGTCGAATGCTGGACGGAACTGTCGCCACACTCAAACGCACAACTCGTCAATTTGTGGCGTCCAAAAGAGTTGTAAGCAGAATGGCACTAGGTCAGACCCTTTTTTCAACGGACTGCTAGCCACCGGTTCTCAACCTACGCGAAATCACCGGCGGCTAGCGCCCAATGGCACTCACTTTACCCTCCCCTTGGGATGGTCGGACGCGGTAGCGGCCGGGGAGGGTTGATCGAAGTCAATCGTCTTGCGTCAAATTGCAACGCTCGTCCCTCCCCGCTCGTCCCTCGCGACCCTCCCAAAGGAGGGTGAAATCCAAAGTGAGTGCCATTGGGCGAGCGCCGTACCGCTCACATCCTTTGTCCGCAAACATCTTCTTTCGTTCCGTGCGTGATTCGAATATAGTGATTGAGTGCCTAATGCACTGTCATTTGACACGCGAAACCAGTCCCGCCTCAACGTTCCTTCCTGGAGTTTCCACAATGCCGCACATCCGCGCGTGGCTGCGAGGGATTCTTCTCGCCGTATTCTCGTTTGCGACGACGTTGCCTGTTTGGAGTGACGATGCTCTCCACACGCGCATCGACGCGTTAATCGAAACAAAAGCAGCAACCGCGCCGGCCGAATTATGCACGGACGCCGAATTCCTACGCCGCATCTATCTCGATCTCAATGGGACGATTCCCACAGCCCAGGAAGCGCGCAAGTTCATCCAAGATAAAGCGACGGACAAACGCGAGAAACTGGTCGAACGGCTGCTGCAGCAACCTCGTTACGGGCAACGGATGCGCGAGATGTTCCATGTCATGCTGATGGAACGCCGCGGCGACAACGACGAATGGACGAAGTTCCTGAAATCATCGTTCGAAAACAACAAACCGTGGGACCAGCTTGTTCGCGAAATCCTCAATCCCGATGCCGAGAACGAGCAAACTCGCGGAGCGGCTTTCTTCATCACCAAGCGTCTGGAAAAGTACGGGCAGAACCCGGTCGATCTTCCCGGATTGACTCGCGACGTCGGCCGGCTGTTTCTGGGAATCGATGTTCAGTGTGCCCAGTGCCACGACCATTTATTCATTAACGACTACAAGCAAGCCGATTACCAGGGACTGTTTGCCTACGTCGGCCACACATTCATTCGCCGCGATAAGAAGTTTCCGGCCGTCGGCGAAAAACTGATGAAGACGAAGATTGAATTTCAGTCGGTCTTCGGTGGTGAAAAGACTCAGATAGGTCCGCGAATTCCGGGCGGCGAAGAGGTCGCGATTCCCGTCGTCAAAAAGGGAGAAGAATACACAAAGCCGCCTGACCGCAAGACACAGTTTCCCGGGATTCCAAAGTTCAGCCCACTGGCCGAACTCTCGAAGAGGCTGCCGGCAACAAGCAACAAACGCTTCGCCACCAACATTGCCAATCGGTTGTGGTTTGTGATGATGGGCCGCGGCATCGTCCATCCGCTCGATCTGCACCACGGCGACAACCCGGCTTCGTATCCGGAATTGCTCGATCTGCTCGGCCAACAGATCATTGCTCACAAGTTCGACGTTCAGTGGATGCTTCGTGAAATCGCACTTTCTCGGACGTATCAGCGATCCAGCCTGCTTCCGCCAAACAGCGATCATGTGCCCGAGAGCAGTTTTCTCGTCGCGATCGAAAAACCGCTTTCGGCCGAGCAACTACTTTCCGGAACATTGCAAGCAACGGGCGAAGACAAACATTTGACCGCAAACGCCAAACAGAAACCCGACGACGCGGACGGCACCGATCGGTTGTCCGATTACCGCAACCGCTTTCTGGCGGCCTTCGCCAACAATCCGCGAGAACCGGAAGTCGAATTCAGCCCGTCCGTCAAAGCGGCTTTGTTCGTCTTGAACGACGTCGACGTGCTGGCGTGGCTGCAACCGAAACCCGGTAATCTGGTTGAACGGCTTTCAAAGATGGCCGATTCGAAACAGATCGCCGAAGAATTGTATCTCAGCGTGTTGACTCGTTTCCCAACCGAGGAAGAAACGGCCGAAGTGAACCGGCACCTGGAAAGAAACGTGAAAACAAGGCAACAAGCAATCGGCCAATTGGCCTGGGCACTGTTGGCATCGACTGAATTCTGTGTGAATCATTGAAGCGCAACCAATGGTTGTTCATTCTGAGCGCCGAAAGCGGCGATCGGCGCCGAAAGTCCGATTAACCGTTCAGAACAATCACGCTTTGCGTGCGCACCCAAATTCGTTTGGACGAGAGACATTTCCGTGAACAATTTCGATCTTTGCACTCCCTGGGAACACCAGATCTCGCGTCGTCGGCTACTCGGAAACGCTGCGGCCGCCGCGACTGGTGCGATGGGTTACGGCGCACTTGGAGGATTAGTCCAGCCCGCCGTCGCGGAGGAACTGAAGAAAGACCGCAAACAGGTTCTATTCGTCTGGGTCGACGGCGGGATGAGCCAATTGGAGAGTTGGGATCCTAAACCCGGTACGCAGTTCGGCGGCCCATTTCGAGCGATCCCGACGTCACTCGCGGGCGTCCACATCAGCGAATTGATGCCGCGGACGGCGAAGTTGATGCATCTGCTGGCCGTCACGCGATCCGTGCGGACGCAGGATAACTCGCATTCCGCCGGAGTTCCTCGGATTCAACGCGGCGATCCCAAAGACCGCGGAGTCACCTATCCGTATTTCGGTTCGGCGGTGTCGAAGCTGATCGGTCCCGGTGACAGCGGGCTGCCGCCTTATGTTTGGATCAAACCGGGCAGCGGCGGTTTCAAGTACCAAGACGCCGGTTTTCTGGGTCCGAAGTACGGAGCCCTCGCATTCGGCGACGGCCAGCCGCCGGAGAATCTTCTGCGGCCCGATTCGGTTTCAGCAGCCAGCGACGATGCTCGCAACGCACTGCGCAAAGCAATCAACAAACGATATGCGAAACGGCGGCGGCCGAATGTTTCCGAAGCAAACTCGTACGTCTACGAAGTTGCTCAGACGTTGATGAGACGGCAGGACTTATTCGATGCGACAAAGTTGTCACCGAAAGATGTCGAACGCTACGGCTCACACGAATTGGGACGTCACATGCTGCAAGGACGCAAGATGCTGGAAGCCGGCGTGACGTTTGTGAAAGTCAATTCCTACGGCTGGGACACGCACGGAGACAATTTCAACGGACATGCCAGCCTGATGCCGAAGTTCGATCAGGCATTCGCGTCGATGATCGAAGACTTACACGAACGCGGAATGCTCGACAACGTGCTGGTCATCGCGATGTCGGAATTCGGCCGGACTCCGCGGATCAATGGACACGTCGGACGCGACCATTGGCCGGAAGCATGGTCGATCGCGATGTCCGGACGCGGCCTGAAACGTGGAATCGTCGTCGGCAAAACAAACGATACGGGTACGTTCGTCGATGGCGAAGAGCACGACATCGGGCACATGTTCCACACGTGGTTCCGCTGCTTGGGAATCGATGCCAAAGAAACTGAGTACAACAACGGCGGCCAGCCGTTACCAATCGCTCACGACGATTGCCACGCCATCGAAGAATTGTTGGTTTAAGAAGAATTGTTGGTTTAAGGCCAGCGGCCGATGAGAATTTATGTGAGGATGCTGGCAGCATCTGCAACGTTGGCAGCATCCGCAACGTTGCCGACGTCGGAAGGTGAATTCTCAATCGCCACACCTAAGGGACAGGAAAGAGAAAAACTTCTGTAACAGGATTCGCAAGAATTCAGGCACCACGCACGCGGCCGCGAGATCAAGAAATGGACGACAACAAGAAATTGCTGGAACAGTTCGAGCCGAAAGAATCGACGACTCTTCCCACCAAACGGCAAGTCTTCGCCGCCCGGTTCACTCCGTGCGGCAAGTACGTGATCAGCGGCGGGTTCGATGCGTTGATTCATCGATGGGACGTCTCGTCCGAAGAGATCAAGGAACTGCCGCCGCTGGAAGGTCACAGCGGTTGGGCTCAGGCGATTGCCTTTCATCCCACCGAACAGAAACTGTTCAGCGCTGACTCGTGGGGACAGTTGCGATGCTGGTCGTATGCCGAAGAGAAACCCAAACTCGTATGGAAAGTCGAACAGGCCCACGACGGTTGGATCCGCGAAGTCACCGTCAGTTGCGATGGCCGACTGCTGGCAACGTGCGGCCGGGACCAAAAGGTGTGCGTTTGGTCGGCCAGTGATGGACGCCGGCGACACGAGCTGACTGGCCACGGTGAAGACGTGCTGCGAGTTCAATTTCATCCGCAAAAAATGAAAATCATTTCCGGTGATTTGAAGGGCATCGTGAAAGTCTGGGAAGTCGTTTACGGCAAGCCCATGCAGGAGTTCGATGCGACCGAGTTATCCACGAATCACCGTCTGCAAGACGTGGGCGGTGTGCGGAGCATGGCTTTCGGTTTGGACGGAAAGTCGTTGTTCTGCGGCGGCACTCGCCCCAAAAACGGCGGCAACGTGCAGGGAGTTCCACTCGTTATTGAATTCGATTTCGCAACGGGAAAACGCAATCGGACCATCGAACTTGGTGCGACGTCCGATGTCTACGTCAACGACATTCAGATGCATCCGGCGGGATTCCTGATGGCGACAACCAGCGGCAATCCAGGAACGGGCAAACTGCTCTTTCAACAGATCGAGGCTGACAAACCCTTCTACACCAACACGAAACTCGCGAATTGCCACGCCGTCAGTCTGCATCCGGACGGCAAGCGGTTGGCAGTCACCACAACCATGCGCGGCAGCAACGGCAACGGCCGCCGGTTGGATAAAGACGGGAACTACATCGGCAATACGTCGCCGATTTATGTGTTTGACTTTCCATCGTCTTCTGATGAGGCGAGTGGTGAGGAATCAAACGCCGGGAAGACTTCGGGATAAGTTTGGTTGAGTTACACCGAGCCTGGGAACGAGAGGAAACGAGAGAAGCTTGAGAACGAGAGGGGAAGATCAGTACAACCAGACTTGCGACTGACCGTCTGGTTGGACGGCGGTTTGCTTCATACCAAATCGAAAACGCTCGGCCGGGCGGATTCGCCATAGCTCCAGTTTGCGACGCAACGATGGTTTCGCAATCGCGAGTTTGTGGTTGTTCGGGAACCAACTTCCAACGTAACGGCTCCACGCCGCGGCTCGGTGCCGACGGACGACGTGGATTGGATCGAAGCCGTACCATTCGCCGAGCGGTTCGATGTAGGTGGCGTTGAACTGTTCGGCGGTTCCCGCAACGGCCTCGTTCAGTTCTTGCACGCGATCCATCATGTCCGCGTACGAAACGCCGCTGCTGGGAAAGAATAGCGATCGGGCCGCGTTGTAACGTGCGCGAGAGAGTCTTCGAATGCTGTCCATCGGTAAGGCCGTCATCACGGTTTGTGCTTGATAGGAGCTCAGTTTTTCCAGGCACTGGCGGACCCAGCCGATGATCTGTGAGACGGATGCTCCGTACAACAGGTCGTTACCGATGTCGGTGAGCAATGCCGTCGTGCGATCGGCGATGGGCTGTTGCTCGAGATCATTCCAAAGCCGGCAATTCGAGATTCCCGGCAACGAGCGGCCCAGCACACGGCTCCACGTTCCGTACGAGCGACCGTGGCCGTGCGCGGCCCAGATTTCCAGCGGCGCATCGAGGTTGTTCCGCAG
>Ga0310122_10002405_pt1 | contig 11888 bp, 10 predicted proteins | sample CB6_Bottom_1051__FD_203503 | JGI IMG/M metagenome (GOLD analysis project Ga0310122, IMG submission 203503) | Marine microbial communities from Western Arctic Ocean, Canada - CB6_Bottom_1051 | ecosystem: Environmental > Aquatic > Marine > Oceanic | place: Canada: Western Arctic Ocean | collected...
GTTTGGGCGGCTCAGGACCTGCAGTGCCACCCGCTGGTCAACACGTCCACCCTCTCCATCCCGCGTCGCGGAGTGGAGAAGCTGCTTCAGCTGCTGAAGCAGCCCTACCGGATAGTGGACGTCCCCCGCAGAGCGCTTGCTCCCTGATCTGTCTCCCCTACTCAACACCTGCTTTCACGCCGGCTCTTTCGTCTGTTTTGGGCTGGTGACCGCTAGCGGCATTCAGACGATGTCGGCCGCCTGCGGGTCCACCGCCGCGCCCGTGGGACGGATTCGGATCGGCCGCACCGGCGGCTCGTCCCAGGACTCGTAGGCAATGGCGAGGTCGGGGGTCTCCACGACGCGGTGTCCCTCGAAGCGGGAGTTCATCGCCGCGTCGATGATACCGGTCGTCAACAGGGTGCGCTCCGGCGGGTAGGGGGCGACGCGGGTCAGCATGAACTTTTGCACGTTCATACACAGATAGCTGAAATGGGCGAAGGGTCCCTCGTTCTGCAGAAAGAACTCGACTCCCTGAATGTCGCCGTTCACCCTGCCGGCATAGGCGAAGTCACTCACGTACCCGTTGAGCATCAGCGTCGCCGTCTTCAGGCCGTCGGCGTGCTCCACCAGGAAGACGGCCGGCTCCTTGGCGTGCTCTTCCATGGTACTTCCAGGGGTACTTCCGGGGGCGCCTTCGGGCTTATTGCGGATGGCGGCACAGGCCGCTTCGGCCAGCTCTCCCGACCACTCTCCCCGATCGCGGGAACGCCATACCTCCTCACCCTCCAGACACTGGACGGAGATGACGCCGCTCTCCCCGCCCCGCCGTCGTTCGATCATGCATTGCAGGGTCTCCAGCGCGTGGAAGCCGTAGGCTTCGATGCCGCCGTAGCCAATGGACAGCGCATCCTCAACCACCGTGCCCTTGTCGTACTCCAACCAGGGATTGCGCCAGCACAGGGGCAGTGAGGATCCGGCCATGAGGGGGATATCCAGCTCGCGGGCTCGGTTCCACATCCAGCGCGCATCGCCGAAGTCGTAGGAGAAATGCTTGTCGTTAAAGACGGGCACGGAGCGCCCGCTCTCGCCGAAGACGCCCGCGATCTGTTCGAAGAAGTGCCTCCGGGGGTAGAGGTGCCGTTCGCGCTCGTTCCACGGGTAATCGCCGTGCTCGCCGATGAGGAGGACGGCGTCGACGTTGAGCTTGTTCTGTCCGGCGTGAAGAGCGCGGCGAATGCTGGGATAGATGGGGACGTCATGCTCGGCCGCCAGGGCGACGCCGATGTCGTTTTCGAGGACGTGGTCGATATACATCGACACGACCTCGACCTCGGGAGGGAGGAAGCCGTCGTCGGTCGATCCGCCTTTCAAGAACTTGGTGACGATGACGTCGGCGTGGGATTTGGGGTGGTAGATGGTGATGATGGCGGCGACGCGAAGAGGATCTTCAGACATGAGCGAGATCGGTCCGTGTTTGAGGAAGGACGAAAGAATTGGATGGGCGGCGACGTCAAGATACTGTGCGGCGATGGGGGGAGCAACGGGCGCACCGCCGATCGCGAGGAAGAACCTATCGCTTCAGCCGTTTTGCGGCGTATCTCTGGCGCTGAACTGCCCGGCATCACCTAGCGCCTGCACCCCCGATCCCGCCAAGGACACTGGGAAGGATACGGGGCGGTTGTCCTCCAGCTGCGACTGGTAAATGCCCGACACAATCTCCAGCGAGCGCCGTCCGACCCGACCGTCACTGCGCAGTGCCGTTTTCCCTTCCAGCGCATCCAACAGCTCATCCAGCGCGACGCAGTAGGTGGAAACCGCGGGGGGATGGTTCATGGTCGATTCCTCCAGAGCGCTCCATCGAAAGCCGCTGTCCGGTTCGTGCTCGGAAGGGGTGGCCTGGAGGAGGTGAACCTGTTCGCCGATCATGCGGATGACGCCGGTGCTGCCGTTGAGGACGAAGGCGTTCTCGGTGTACTCGGTGAGTTCGGAGGCGTGGATGACACCCGTGACCGCGGATTTGAATCTCATGAACGAGGCGGCGAAATCCTCCACCGCCCACGGCCGCTGTCGCTGTTCGGCCATGCCGCACAGCCAATCCACCGCGCCGCCGTACAAATCCATGAGGTCGAAGTAGTGGGTGAAGTCGTGCAGCAGCGGGCCCTCGTTGTCGCTGCGCCACGAGGGCGACGGCTTGCCGCCGTTCATAAAGCAGTGGATGTAGTTGAGGCGGCCGATGGCACCGTCGTCCAACAGCTTCTTAGCCAGGATCCACTCCGGATGCCAGCGTCTGTTGTGGTTGATCTGCAGGAGCACACCGGCCGTTTCGCAGGCGGAGATCATGCGATCGCACTCCTCCAGCGAAAGCGCCATCGGCTTCTCGCAGATGATGGCCCTGGTGGAGGTGACGGCAGCGCAGGCCTCTACCATCTCACCGTGTAGCTCGGGGTGGGTGGCGATGATACAGACGTCGGGACGCACCTCGGCCAGCATCTTGCGGTAGTCCTGGAAGAGGGCGTCGACGCCGAAGCGTTGCCCGAAGGCGTCCAGTTTTTCGCGGCCCCGGTTGACGCCGGCGACGAGCTGGCAGCGCTGGTTGGCGCTCACGGCTTCGGCGTGATTGTCGGGCAGGTCACTGAAGCTGAACTGGTAGGCGACGCGGCCAGTGCCGATGAGGGCAATCCGGTATGCGGTCATGGTTGACGATCTCCTGAAGGCGGTTTGAGCAGCGAGGGACTACCGCTGCTTGGGAGGAGGGAAGCCGGCGATTCTTTGCGCCGTGGCGAAGACGATCAGGTTGGCCCCCAGGCGGAGGCTGTTGGGGCCGTACCGCACTTCCTGGTTGGCCCAGGACCAGGTCAGATTCAGGTCGCTGAAGATGACGGCCACTCGGCCACGCACCTCCAGCATCTCCAGGTCGACGATGTCCCTGCCCGGAGCTCCGGTCAGAGGAGGGCCGTCGGGGAACTCGAAGTAGCAGTGATAGAGCGGGTGATCTTTGGGAATCTTCCGCCACCTAGCGCCGGCATCTCCCAGTACCAGAGGGTCGGCGACCAAGCTCTTGAGCTGTCGGTCAAAAGGTGTGCCCGCGGTGCCGACGTCCCGCGAGGTGACGCCGCGTCGGTCTGGACGGACATCGTCGGCAAAGAGCAGGCCACCACTGCGTAGATAGGCTCCCAGATGTCTCTTCTCCTCGTCGGAGAATCCCAGGACAGCGTCGTAGCCGGTCAGGTAGAGAAAGAGGGCGGGTTCGAGACGGCGGTCAGCGGCGCTGAATTCGGCGGACGTCACATCTATTTTCAGCTGGGTGTGCTGACGATAGAACTGGATCAGCTCCGGCAGCGCCGCACGGAAGCGGTCGCGCCCCTGCTGCGCCGTGGGATAGGTTAGGGCAACCAGCAGCAGGTCCTTCTGGGTCTGGGCCGCGGCAACCGGTTCGGGCAGCCGAATCCGCTCTCTCTCGTCGGTGTCGGCGACCGCGGCTCCACGAAGCAGGAACAGCGCTATTACCGCCAGCGAACACGGCCGCTTACCCAGTGTCAGTGTCCAATCGCAATTTCGCAATTTCGAGGCCAGTGAGTTGTCTATCATCCATCGGTGAAGGAGTAGGCGCGGTTGGTGGTGATGCCCTGGAAAGTGCGCAGTGAGGTCTTTCTGAACACGTCCTTCGTTCGCTCTCCCCAGGAGGACAGTTCGTCCCGGTGGCCGAGAAGGCGGATCATGCTCCACTCACTGCACCGCGATCTCCGCGTGTGTGTGTCCCACAAGCTCAACCTGTCTACACCAGCGTCGTAATAGGTTATCGCCTTGCGTCGATAGTCTTCGGCGGGCATGCGACGGGGATAGACGTCGGCATACACCTTGCACGCGGTCCCCCTGGCCATCTCCACGTACTGAGTAAGAAACTCCGGCGTGAAGTCCCCGGGGTCCGGCATGTTGGGTTCAACCGAGTGCGTGGGGTGTACGATACAGTGGTCGACCAGGCCTTCCCGGATCCAGGTTTCCACGTCCATGTTGAAGTAAAGACTGTTGGCTACGCTGTTCATGGCATGATAGGCGGTACCGAGACGAACACCGGTTCGCGCCTCCTCCTCGTCGAGCATGGCACGCACCTGCCTGATAAATTCGGTGACGTACTCCGCCTTGTGCCGCATCCATCGGTCGTCAGCCGGATCCAGCGATCGCGGGTCGTCGCTGTAGCGCTCCTGGAAGGAGGTGATGACCTCGTAGAGCACGAAGGGAAAGCTGCGGGCGAAGACGATGTTGATGCCGCTGAATCCCACTTCAATGAGATCCCGGATGCTGCTCAGCCAGAAATCCCGGACCTCGGGAAAGGCGAGGCTGAGGCTGTTGGACATGACGCCCTGTGGATCCCTCTTGCGCCACTCGGGGTGATCGGTGACGATGGCGGAGCCCAGGCTCTTTTCGGCATAGATTTCGTGGATGGGCAGGTAGTTGTCCATTTTCAGCCCCGCAAAGCGAATGCTGCCGTACATCGCGATGTCGAGCTCCCCCGCCTGTTGAATCGCCGCCTCGCAGATCTCCGGGTCGCTGCTCGGGCCAGCTCCCCAAAGAATCAGACTGAAGTCGCTGTCGCGGAAGCAGTCCACCCAATTGCGGGCGGCTTCGACCGTATTGGGGGGGCCGCCGTAGTAGGCGATCAGTCGCTTGGTGTCCTCGCTGGGCTGTTGAATCGGGTACCTCGAGGTCTGACCGTCGGGCACGGGAATGAGTCGGAGATAGAGCAGGTTGGTGAAGAACTGGTCGTTGCCATAGTAAAGTCCGGGCGGAGCAATGACGAGAGCTTGACCTGAATCTGGGGTCCCTCAAGTCGGGCGGCGGAGGCGTAGTGCATACCGAGGTAGACCTCGTACCAACCCGAAGCTTCGAGGGGCAGTGTGATCGTCGGCGCATTGACGAATTCCTGATCCCTCGGCCTTCGCATGGCGGCGTGGAAGACGGGATAGAAGGTGTAGTAAAGCATCTGGCCGACGATGCCGTCGTCGGTCTCATGTCCATCAGCATCCACTTGCCGTCCTGCCATTGACGACTCAGCGCCGACGACGGTTGGCAGATGCTCAAGTCCGAAATCACCCTTTCATCGGTCACACTCGTCCCTCTCCTCTTCGATGCGGGGATCGGCGGCGAAACGCTGGTGGAGGCGCTGACCGAGGTCGCGGACCGTATCGGGCTCGTCGTCGGCCAGATTGCGAAGCTCGTTGGGGTCCTGCGCCAGATCGTAGAGCTCGGTGATGCTGTTGTAGTTTTGGATCAACTTGTAGCGCTCGGTGCGCAGGCAGCGAAAATTGCGCAGCGCGCTGACGGTCTCGGTGCGGTGGGTCTCCGAACGGCCGTCGACAACGGGGACCAGTGAGCGGCCGTCGATTCCCTGCTGCCGCGGCAGGCCGGCCAGCTGACAGATGGTGGGGTTGACGTCGATGAGCTCCACCAGGCTAGCGGAGGCGCGTCCCCCTTCGATGCCGGGTCCGGCGAGGATGAGGGGCACTCGGAGGGATGCCTCGTAGGCGACGCTCTTGGTGTAGAGTCCGTGGTCGCCCAGCATCTCGCCGTGATCGCTGGCGAAGATGATGTGGGTGTTCCCGTCCATGCCGCGCCGCGCCAGCGCGGCCAGAATGAGGCCGACCTGGTCGTCGATAAGCTCGATGGCGGCGCAGTACTGTCGGCGGCTGACGGCGATTTCGTCGGCTGTCATATCGACGACGCGACGGGCGATCCAGTCGGGCTTGCCCGCTGTGTCCGCCGAGACGGCAGCGGGCATGTCAGCGTCGCGATAGCGGTCGGCGTATTCGGTGGGTGGGTCGAAGGGGTCGTGCGGCCCGACGAAGCTGACAAACAGATGCCAGGGGAAGTCGTCGGCGATATCGTCTATCCACGCCGCGGCGCGGCGGCCGATATAGGAGTCCTCGAAGGCATCGGTCGGCAGCGCGGAGTCGGGTGAGCCGCCCCTGATGCCCCTTCGCTGTCGGTAGTCGTCGTGAAAGGTCTGCAGGAGACCGCGCTCGGCCAGGAAGTGGGTGTAGGGACCGATGGGGGTGGCTGAACTGCCCGCGTGCATCTTGCCCTCGCATTCCACCGGGTGGGTGAACCCCCACTGGTAGGCACGGGGGCGATCGCCGTAACGACCGTTGTAGGAGTCAGGCTTGGCCAGGTCGAGCTTGCCGACGCAGCCGACGCGGTAGCCGCCGTCGCGCAGCCGCTGGTAGTAGGAGGTCGTGTCGGGTGGCAGAAAGGAGCCATTGTCGAGGCTGCCAAGGCGACAGGGATGGAGTCCAGAGGCCAACCCGATGCGGGACGGGGCGCAGACCGGGGCATTGGTCGTGCACTGGGTGAAGCGGATGCCGGAGGCTGCCAGGGCGTCTATATTGGGAGTGCGCACGAAGGACGCACCCGCCGCTCCGAGGTAGTCGAAGCGGTGCTGGTCGTCCATGATGAAGAGGATGTTGGGTTTAGTGCTCATACGGGTTTCCCTAATCAACTGTAAATACTGACGTTATACGAATCTCTCGACAGCGAAGCAAGCCGATTTTCAAAGGATTTTCAAAGCTGCCGACAGAACTGGCCGTGGTAGATGCGGCAGGCCGAAACGCGGCGATATCGAAACCACGTAAGACAACCTGTCTTCTCATTCGATCTGGCCAGGGCCATCATATCAGTTCACTATAATAGGGATGTTGGGTATCCGGATGCCAGCGGGTCTGCCCGCGACCGAGAGGACGCGATGACAGGCAGCGCTCGCCCGTGAGTGGTTCCGGTTGCGACGATACCGACGATAAAGATGGTATTTCTTGGGGATAGTTTTCACTCTCGTACCTTGAGAGTGTACGGCAGGGATTGCCTTCGAACGCTCGACTCGGATGTGCTTGACAAGGGCACATCGGGGCAGCTACTTCATGGCGCAGAATCACTTGCGCTGCACTACAGGAGCATCGTGCCAACGCTCCTGCACAGCTGCAAAGGCTCCCACGTGGCAACGGAAATAGATCGTGATACACGTAGTCGGGCGGCCTGCCGCTGACTCATGGCGAAGAGGAATCCGAGGGCCAAAACGGCCAACTCGTAGCTGCGACAGGTGAGGCAGTGACGAGATGCCGATCGACACTCGGTGCGAATTCACTGTCACGTTTCCCCATCGGACAAAGGAACGCACCAGCTTTGCGGGAGAACTCACGTCGCGGATCGTTGAAAGCGCAGATCCGTCAAACGGCACCTATCTCCGGGCTGAATTCACGCCGCTACCAAACGATACTCCGGTGCGCTCTGCCTTTCGTGAAACCCTCCAGAATTTCGCCCGTCTCTCCGGGATTCAGACACCGGAGATCACAATCGGAAAGAACCAGAATGGTCAGTTGGGGACATATTCCGGCTCGAAGTCGGTGGGAGGACATTCACTCAAGCTCTACGGGAAGGTCTCTTTGGGTGAATCTTCCATGATACACTGCATGGTTGTTGAGCCACTGGATCTTCAGTGAGAGAGGTGGTCGGCCACAGCAATTATGAAGAACTGATGCAAGATATGTGCCCGTCTTGGGCCACAGGACCCCTTGCGTCAACGTTCGGCCGACAGGGCGTCTTGCTGCGCTAGCCAGCCGTCCGAGATCATTGGGCCATTAATCCAGCAAAGGGCCCAGCCTCGCCAGAATCCGGTCCAACTCCGCCACGTCCTGCTTGTCCATCTTGTGTGCGGCGGGATTCCGGACCGTGGGGGTCTTGATGACGCCGCGGCGGTAGAACGCCATCTTGTAGGCGGAGATGCTGAAAAGGAATTCGAAGTTGAGCGCCGGCAGCATCTGTTCCCAGATCGCCTGTGCCTCATCGGTTACGATCTGCACGCCATCATCGCCATCTTTGCCGCCGCTCTCGAGCGCGCTCCACAGCTTGCGGTGGACGTCGGTCAGGTGGCCCGAAGGCATCGTGCCGCAGCAGCCTCGGCGGTACTCGTCGGTGAGGAAGCGGCCGCCCATGCCGCCCATGATACCGTAGCAGGCATCGCCGGATTGTTCGATAAGCCGGGTCATCATCTGCCCCGGGTTTAAGCTCTCCTCTTTGACGTAATCTACATATTCAATCTCGGTCAGCATCCGGATGATCAGGGGAGCGGGAATGGTCGGGCTTGTCGGCGGTTTGTTGTTCTGCACCCAGACCGGCACGCCCGCCGTCTCCGCTACCGCTCCATAGTAGTCGAAAATGAGCTCGGCACTGGCCCCGTTCGGAGGGGCGGCGATCACAGAATCGGCACCGTGTTGGACCGCCACTTTGGTGTATTCGACCGCGTGGGCGGTCGTGATGCCGGAGACTCCGGCCACGAATGGCACCGCGCCGTCGGTCGCCTTGATGCCAACACCTATAGCCTGAGCCCGCTCAGAGTCGGTGAGGAATGGCCCCTCGCTCGCGTTCACTGGCAGCACGATGCCATGGGCGCCCTTTTCGACACACCACTCAACGCAGCGCGCCAGTGAAGCAAAGTCGACCGATCCGTCGGTCTCAAACGGTGTGACCGGGATTGAATAGACGCCTCTCATCTGGTCTCTCATGTATTCCTTCCTGAAATCAACTGATCAAACGCCGCTCGGACGCCTCGACCCCGACCACCAGGACTCAATCTTCGCCAGCGCGACTGCATCATATCGCGACTGGATGGTGGTGTCAAGCGTGCGCCTCCGGATTCACCTGGCGTACTTCCTCTCTCCCCGCGTGCGCTCGAGCGCCATCTTGTCGGCTGTGGGCGGCGATCCGTCGGGGACGGCCAGATCGGAGAACCAGGCGCTCCCGGTCGTACCGCTTGTGTCCTGTCCCCCGATACCGTACATACGGTGTTCACCAGGACATTCAAGCCAAGGCGACAATTTCCAGCGGCAGCGGCGAGAAGCCAAAAAAGCACAAGGAGGAGATCATCCGTGACAGGTCGAGACCCCAGGGCCAGCGAGCCGATACGCATCGCCAACGTCATCGGCGGGCATGTCCATCCGTCGTTCTGCCGCACAAATGGAGGCGCGCTGCTGGCGGTGTACAACAAAGAGGGCGGTGGAGGTAAGGAGCTGCTGCTGTGCCGATCCGGTGACGGTGGCGCGACCTGGAGTGAACCGATATCGATCTCCGCCATTTCCGCTTGCTCGATCTATCCGGGCTCATTGACGGCCATGAGCGACGGGCGCCTACTGCTCAACTGGTCGTGCTACCGCGACACCGCGGAAGCGCCGTGGCGAGAACCCTATTTCTCGATCAGCGCCGACGAGGGGGAAAGCTGGTCCGAGCCCCATAGCTACCCGGTTACCGATCACTCCAACTACACCGCTATGCGCCACGCCGTAGTCGAGTTGGACGGTTCGCAGTGGATCTGTCCCTTTTACGACCGCACGGTGCTCTACGATGTGGCGGCCGATGCGATGAGCGTCTTCGGCGACGGTCGCAACCACGGCATGGTCCCGATCGTCCGAACACGCAGCGGAACTCTCGTCAGCGGCGCTCCGCAGGCCAGCGCGCCTGTTCCGGTCGGCGTTCCCGGAGACATGGTGGGAGGGCTTCGCTCCGCTGACGGTGGCCAGACGTGGCGGGCACTGGATACTTTCCCGCACTTCGGCGTGGCTGGGTACGACCTCACCGTCCTGACCAATGATTGGATCGCGCTGACCTACATCGTCTACGGTTGCGGTGTCGACGGCGAGTTCAGCTACGAGTTGGTGGTCTCGCGGGACGACGGCCAAACCTGGGATTTTGACCGCGCCGTTGAGGTCTACAGCCCCGGTCGCAGGATCGGGGGCCGCGGCTGGCCCCGCACGGTGCAGATCGACGACGATACGCTGGGAACGCTGTTCTACGACTTGTCGACGGAGCAGCCCGGGGGGCCGGGGCTCTATGTCGTGCGGACCCAACTGGCGGCACTCGCAAAGGGGTAAGGCCATCAGTTCAGTGACCATGAGTCCGGCCGCGCGTCAGCAGTCGTCGAGCTCGAATTCGCAGCGAGCTCCAATTGAGCGGCGTAGGCGTCTTTCATCAATGGGCTGGCGCATTCTCCGGCGGTCGTCCCAAAAAGTCGCGGAATGGCGATACCGGCCTTTCGGAGTCGGCTTGCCGTGTCCACTTTCTTTACCAGCTTCTGGTGATGGGTGGTGCTTTTGGTAGTGAGAGAGGGAGAGAGTGAAGTGAGTGAAGTGAGAACATTCATCTATTGGGAGCTGAATCAATGGACATACAAGCTTTTTTTCCTGCATAGCCGCGGGCGACCTGGAGGCCGTTCGGCAGCGACTGGACGAGTTTCCCTTCCTGCCTCACGTGCGCAATCCCGACGATGAGGCCTGGGAGGAATTGACGCCCCTGCACGGGGCGGCTCGGCACGGACATCTCGAGCTGGTAAAGCTGCTGGTCGAGCGCGGTGCCGAGGTCTACTCCAACCCACAGGCAACGTATCCGGCCGTAATCATCGCTGCCTGGAAGAAGCAGCAGGCGGTGGTCGACTACTTTCTCACCGAGATTCCGGACCGGGCAGACGGCACGAACCGGCTCGGAGTCACCATCAATCTGGCTGCTCGCCAGGGGTGGACGGATCTGGTTCGCAGGCACGTAGAGGCCGATCCGCTGGCCGTACACCAGCGCGGCTGGATCGGGGATTCGCCCCTGCACTGGCCCGCTCACAACGGCGATACCGACACCATGGGGCTGCTACTGGCGCGGGGCGCTCCGGTAAATTCCCGAAACACCAAAGCCGACGCGGATTTTCTGGGCTTCACGCCACTGATCATGAATGCCACCCAGCGGGATGACTGTGCCGAGGTCACCGAATTGCTCGTGGCGGCCGGCGCTGATATCGACGCCGTGGATGCCGGTGGCAAGACCGCTCTCACCCACGCCCGGGAAAGGAGCCTCGAGCGTATTCTCAAAGTGCTGCGTCGCGTCGGAGCGAGCGAGTAGGTGTGCTGATCGGTAGCTCTTCTGCCAGACCGGATGTGTTTATGGAGACAGAATGAATTCCAATCTCGTTGAGGAACAACCCTATGGGTGGGTGGTCGTCGCCGTGGCGACGTTGTGTCTCGCTCTCGCCTTCGGCGCCAACGTCACGGTGGCGATGCTGGTCAAACCGTTCGAGCAGGAATTCGGCTGGACGCGGGCGCAAATATCCATGGGGTATACGGCGATGTCGATCGGGGCGGCACTCGGGGGGATCTTCTGGGGTAGTCTGTCGGACCGGATCGGGGCCAAGAGGATAGCCCTTTTCGGCGCCCTGGCGCTTTCCACGTCCATTGTCTCGCTCAGCCAGCAGTCGGACCTGTGGCTCATCTACGCTATCTATTTCGTCATCGGCGCCTTGGGACTCGCCTGTCTGGTCACCCCGCTGCTGGCATTGGTCGGGCTCTGGTTCGAGGGACGCAAAGGAATGGCTATCGGCATCGTCACCGCCGGTGGTGCTCTCGGCCAGGGAGTGGCGCCGATCGTCATTCAATCGATGATTTCGACCAGCGGCTGGCGTGATGCCGTGCTCTATCTGGGTATGGGCTATCTCGTCGTGCTTACGCCGCTGCTGTTACTCCTGAGAACGCCACCGGTACTGGCAAGAGCGACGGAGTCGCTGAGCCAGTCAGACGACAATCTCTGGGGTCTGCCTCACCGGTTCACCATTCCCTGGCTGGCCTTTGCCGCCATTTTTTGCTGTATCTGCATGGCGGTTCCCATCGTCCATCTGGTACCTCTGGGTGTCGATCTGGGCCTGAAGCCCGCAACAGCGGCCGGTCTGCTTTCCACGTTAATGGTCAGCGCCGTATGCGGCCGTCTCTGTTTCGGCCTGCTCGCAGACCGTACGGGTGCCTTGTTTACTTATTTTGCCGCCTCCCTTATCCAGACGTCGACTGTGTTCTGGTTTACCCAGACGGAGTCATTGTTCGCCCTGTACGTAATTT
>Ga0310122_10002409_pt1 | contig 11874 bp, 12 predicted proteins | sample CB6_Bottom_1051__FD_203503 | JGI IMG/M metagenome (GOLD analysis project Ga0310122, IMG submission 203503) | Marine microbial communities from Western Arctic Ocean, Canada - CB6_Bottom_1051 | ecosystem: Environmental > Aquatic > Marine > Oceanic | place: Canada: Western Arctic Ocean | collected...
CTTTTCTATTAAATAGATTTTTTCTATGCTCTTCTAAATTACTTAAATCATCTAAAAAATATTCTCTTGATATTTGAGGGCTATCCTTTAAAAATGCTTTCTTATCAAATTTTTTGAATAATGGTTTTATAGCTTGATCTAATGTTTCTCCCCATTTGAAATTATTGTTTTCTGGTTTTTCAAATTCAATTTTAGCTCCATTAATTTTAGTTTTTATATCATCACAAGCTTGAATTTCTGCTGATGGTTGAGGTAATTTTTCATTTAATTTACTAACTAGATTAGTTGCTGTAGTAGTTGCTGAATCCAAAGTAGCTCCATAACTATCTTGAAATCCCTTAAGTTCATCAGCTTGCTTTGCCTCAGTATTTTTTAATTCTTCAACTTTAGTCTTTTGTTCTCCCAAAGATTCTAATTTGTCTGATGCAGGAATTACAATTCCTTCAAAATGACCTATTCCTAATCGAATTTTTCCAACTTCTGTAGTTTGATCACTTATATCGCTTTCTAAAGAGACCTCAGCTTTTTCAATTTTTTCAATTTTATCGTCTGTAACAGTTTTTGCTTTATTACTTGCTTCTATTTCTGAAAGTTTTCGAAGTGAAGCACTTAGCTCAGTTCTTCCTTTCAAACTTAGTGCTGGATTTTTTAACTTATCTTTTAGTCTATCTATTAATGATTTTTTAACATTTTCAGGTCCATCTTCGAATAAAAATCTTCCAAAAACTTCTTCAAACACTTTAATAAAGACAGCTTTTTTTTCTTTCTCAGAAGAGTCTTCATCTGTTCTTTCTTCTAATTTACGCTGAAAAATATCTTCCGCATCTGGCAAAGTATCTTTAATTTGTTTTAAAACATCTTCTTGAATAAGCCCAACTTCCTTAAACAAAGGTATAACATTGTCACCTTCAGAGCTTTGAGCATATACAGCATCTACAGCTTGTAATTGCTGGTTATTCAATTCTTCCCAATTTTGATCTACTTTTCTAACAGGCATTGCCATGATATTTTATCATTATATTCTAGCAAATTTTCCCTAAAAAAACAATTGTCAAAGCAGGTTTTAAGCTGTAATATTTTCGGGAAAATTTAATTACTCAAAAGAGTACTACATACTAGCATAAAACCAGAGCTAGTCAAGATAAAATAACATAAAACCCAATATGGAATATACTATCAAAAACCTATCAAAATCAGAAATTGAAATTACAGTTAAAGTGCCAGAAGAAAAGATGCATGAATACAGAAAAAAAGCTTCTGAAGAGTTATCTAAAGATGTAAAAATTAAAGGATTTAGACCAGGTCATATACCTCCAAAAGTCCTTGAAGATACTTTAGGAAAAAAACATATAGATCTTCATACAAATGAAATTGCTATTCAATCTACTTATTCTGAAATAGTTATTAAAGACAAATTGCAAGTACTCACCAGGCCTACGATTAATATTGAATCGCTAGAACCTTTAACCTATAAAGCTACAGTTGCAGTGATGCCTGAAATTGAAATAAAGGACTACAAATCTATAAAAATTAAACAAGAAGAGGTAAAAGTTACTAAAGATGATCTAGATAAGGTTATGGAAGACATGAAAAAACATGGAACAACTTATAGTGATGTTGATAGAGCAGCTAAAAATGGTGATAGGGTAGAAGTAGATTTTGAAGGTTTTGATCAAGAGGGGAAAGCAGTTCCAAATACAAAAAGTGAAAATCACCCAGTGATTTTAGGAGGAGAGAGCTTAATCCCAGGATTTGAAGGTCAGATTGTCGGAATGAAAAAAGATGAGAAAAAAGAATTCGATATTGATTTTCCAAAAGATTATCACAAGAAAAATTTTCAAAATAAGAAGATGAAGTTCAAGGTGGAGTTAAAAAGAATAGAAGAGCCAAAAGAAGGAGAAATAAATGCAGAATTAATAGAAAAAATGACTGGCCAAAAACATACAGTTGAAGAATTTAAAAAGAATTTAGAGGAAAATATCCTTGCTCGTAAAACTCAAGAAATACAGCAAAAAAGGGAAAATGAATATATTGAAAAACTTCTTAAACAAATTAAAGTTGAACTACCAGCATCTTTAGTAGATGAAGAAGCTGAGCATATTCTTCTTGAAATGAAGGAAGACATAGAAGCTAAAGGTCTTGAGTTTACTCAATTTTTAGAAAGGTCTAAAACAACAGAAGAAAAATTAAGAGAAAAATATAAAGAAGAAGCAGAAAGAAGGATAAAAATTAGACTTGCCATAGGACATATAATTAAAGAAGAAAAAGTTGAGATTACGGATAAAGAAGTTGCATCTGAACTAGAGAAGGTGAAATCTTATTATCCTGAAGATCAACAGGATAAAATTCAACAAGATTTTGACACAGGAAATTTAGGGACAAGCCTTAGAAATAGAATGCTTATAAGAAAATTATTTGATAAAGTGCTGGCTTAGTTATAATATAATAAAAATTAATACCTTATTCATATGAAAATCTTTTACCTAGCTGGGTCAATTATCTTTACAGTTCTGGTCTTGCTTGTTGCATTTGGAAATGTAGGTGCAATGTGTACTCAAATGAATTTTTTAAGTATTCCTATTGAAAAAAGTCCAGTATTAGTAATCTTAACAGTTGCTATTATTGGGATAATTTGTGGTGCAATGTATCATGCATTTATTGTAAGAGTACTTGATTCAGGTGAGGATGATGAATCAGATGAATTTTAAATAAATCCTATAAAACAGCTTAGTTAAAAGGATTATTCTTTTTGCGTACAAAAAAATGTTGCAAACTGATAAAAAAAGATATACATTTGGAAAGTAATGTATACATTTTGTATACATTGTGGGCACGATAACAAGGGTATATATGCTTAAGAAGCTTTTTACATCAAACACACGTATCAAGCTTTTGACAATCTTTCTGATGAATTTAGATCAAGAATACTTCATCAGAGAATTAACTCGAAAGCTAGATGAACAAATTAATTCAGTTCGACGTGAACTGGATAATTTAAAGAAGATGGGATTTTTAAGATCTAGAACAAAGAATAGGAAAAAATATTATTACGTGAACAAAAAATTTATTATTCTAGAAGAATTGAAAAGTATTATTATAAAAGTACTTTCGTCAAACGATACTATTACAAAAGAAATTGAGAAAATGGGGGATGTCAAAATATTAGCTTTAGCTGGTTTATTTATAGAGCAAGCAACAACAACTGTAGATATGTTATTAGTAGGAGATATTAATAAAGAAAGATTCACTGAGTATATAAATAACGAACTACGGACACAAAGGCCTGTAAAATTTACAATAATGTCTGAAGAGGATTATAAATATAGATTGAATTGCAATGATAAGTTTATTAAAGACATAATTAATAGTCCTCAGAGTCAGGTTCCAATAAATAAGCTTGATTAAAAGGAGAACTTTATTTATATTGCTTCAGCATTAATTATTTTACGATGTCTCTATTACAAGAAATTCAAGAAAAATCACGAAAAACAGTTCCAGTTATTAAACCTGGATTAACTGTACGTGTTCACCAAAAAATTAAAGAAGGAAGTAAGGAAAGAATTCAAGTTTTTGAAGGCTTAGTAATCAAGGTGAATAGTGGTCATGGTGCTGATAAGACTTTTACTGTTAGAAAAATTGTTGAAGGAATTGGTGTAGAGAAAATTTTCCCACTATATTCTCCTTTAATTGCTAAAATTGAAGTTAAAAAAGAAGCTAAAGTAAGACGTGCAAAACTTTATTACATGCGTGAAAGATTTGGTAAATCTGCGAGACTAAAAGAAAGTTTTATTTCTGAGCAAAAAATGGAAGAAGCTATTGAAGAATTAGCAGAACAAAAAGCTGCCGAAGATGCAGAAAAAGCAGAAGCAGAAGGAACTGAAGCAGCAGAAGCGCCAGCAGAGGCAGCAGCAGAAGCGCCAGCAGAGGAAACTCCAACTGAAGAAGGTAAAGAAAAAACTTCTGAATAAAAAATAATGAGTAATTTCATTCCTATAGAACCCCATCTTTATGCCAGGGGTTATTCGATCATAGTTGGAATTGATGAAGCTGGACGAGGTCCTTTGGCTGGGCCTGTAGTTTCTGCAGCTGTTATTTTGAAAAAAGACACAATTATAGAAGGTCTTAACGATTCTAAAAAGCTCACAGCAAAGAAAAGAGAGCAACTTTTCCCTCAGATCTTAGAAAATTGCTTAGATTATGCAATATCATTTGTTTCACATCAGACAATTGACAGGATAAACATTCTCAATGCAACACGTTTAGCAAATAAACTTTGCATTAAATCTCTAAAAATTAAGCCAGATATCATTTTAATTGATGGAAGAGATAAGCAATTTTTAAAAAGCCCATTTCTAACACTAAAAAAAGGAGATTTAAAAATGAAATCGATAGCTGCTGCATCAGTTTTAGCCAAGGTTTTTAGAGACAAAATCATGGAATATTATCATAAAAAATTGCCTGAATATGGCTTTCATCAGCACAAAGGCTATGGAACAAGAAAACATAGTTCTAACATTAAAGAATTCGGCCTTTCTGAGATTCATAGAAAAAGCTATAATCTAAAAAAATAAAAACTTAGATGAAAATAGTAATTGCAGGTAACTATGGTGCCAACAATTTGGGTGATGAAATGATATTAGAAGGCTTACTAAAGCTCTTAAATGATGTTGTTCCTGATGCTAAGATAACAGTTCTTAGTTCAGAGCCTAAAGATACTAAAAAAAGACATAAAGTAAAATCGTTGAATTTATTTCCAGCAGGTTTTCGAAGTTTTTTTAGGAATTTATTTGATTTCAAAAGAGAAAACACAAAAGCTGTAAAAGAATGTGATGTTTTTATTTTAGGAGGAGGAGGATTATTTGGTAGCCTTACTTTCTTGGGGAATTTGATTTGGGGACTTCAAGCAAAAATAGCTTATAAATATCATAAGCCAGTTATTATGTATGGGCAAAGTATAGGTGAGCTGAAAGGTAAGATACGAAAAAAAATTGTTAAAAAAATATATAAAAAAGCATCTTTAATTGTTGTTAGAGATCATCAATCAAAAAAAAGATTAGAAAAATTAAAAATTAAAGAAAAAATATATGTTGCTCCAGATTTAGCTTTAAATATTGAAGATCACCATCATCCACATCAGAAAAATGAAGTGGTTATTGCCTTAAGGCATCTTGAGGATTTAAGTCTTATATTTAAGAAGGGGATTGCCGATTTTCTTTATGACATCTATGACCAACATGATTATAAAATTCAATTTATTGATTTTAAATCTGAAGTTGATAACAAGCTTCATGAACATGTTATTGATATGCTCTATCAGCAATGTCCAGTTGAGCATATAACTTTAGTAAAAGATACCCATGAACTTTTCAGGTTATTTTCTAATGCTGGTTTTGTTTTAGCCATGAGGCTTCATTCAGTTATAGCCGCTATTATGACGGAAAAACCTTTTATTGCGATTAATTATGCACCAAAAGTAAAAGCTTTCCTGGAATATGCAAAATTAGATGAATTTCTGATAGATATTGATGATTTAAGTGAAGATAAGCTAAATGAAATGTTTAAAAAAATAATGAAAAATAAAGTAAGCATTCGAAAAAGACTTCAAAACTTTAAAGCAAAATCGTTAGTTGAGCATAAGAAGATGGGGAAGCTGTTAAAAAAGAAGCTTGAGGAATTATCTAAGTAATTTCATGATTCTGTGTTCCGTTCTTTTCAATTGAAGCTGCAGCCACTTTGCAGCCTATTTTTGAAGACTCTATTAAAGTTTTTCCATTTATATGTCCATGGATAAAACCAGAGATAAAGGCATCTCCACAACCAGTAGAGTCAACTATATCAAGATCTTTTAAAGCATCAACATGCTCAATCTTAGCTTCAGCATAAATATCTGCACCATTTTCTCCTAAAGTTTTTATAATAAACTTAGTTTTTGAGGTTAATTCCTCTATGCTAATGCTTAGTTTTTTAAGAACCATTTCTATCTCGTAATCATTCAAGATCATTCCTGTAGAGTTTTCTAATAAATATAAGAAATCATCCTTATTTAAGATGGGAATAGCCTGGCCTGGAGCAAAAATATAAGGGACATTTAAAGATTTAAAGTAATTAGCAAAATATATCATCCTAAAAGAAAGTTCGGGCCCAATAATCGCCAGTTCCAGGTCTTCTGTATCACTTAACACTAAATCTTCTTTATAGCTTTGCATAGCCCCTGGGGAAAACATGGTGAATTGATTTTGATGTGAATCAGTCAAAATATTGGCACATGCACTTGGATTTTCTTTGTCTATAACAATTTCGCCAGTAGAAAGTTCATTTTTTTCTAGCCACTTCCTATATTGATCAAAATCATTGCCTGCAATTGCAAAAATAATTGGATTTTCTCCAAGTTTCTTTAATGAATAAGCAATGTTTCCAGCACAACCACCAAAACCTATATGATGAGAGTTTGTGGTAAATGAAACGCTCAAAGCATCCGATTTATCAATAAGAGAATCTTTCAAATTACCATCAAAGGTCATAAGATGGTCATACGCAAGAGATCCTGTGACAAGAACATTTTTCATTGGCATTTAAACTTTTATGAGTTCTATTAAGAAGATTTAAATTATCATCAATTTTGGCAAGAAGACTATTTTGAACTAAGTCAGTTGCTTCCACCATACTGTCAAAAGATTCACCAGCATCTCCCCAGAATCCATTTAAAACAGAATATTCCAATTTTCCTTGCTTCAAGTAAAAATTATTCACATCTGTAATCTCCAGTTCACCTCTATCAGAAGGTTTTAGGCTTTTTATTAGCTCAAAGACTTGTTGGTCGTACATATAAGCACCAATTACAGCTAAATTTGATTTTGGTTCACTAGGTTTTTCAACTATAGATTTAATTGCTGCCCCTTCAACTTCAGCAACCCCATAAGATTCTGGATTAGCTACTTCTTTCAAAAATATTTGTGCTCCTTGTTCTTGTTGTGAGAAAGTTTTAACTGCTTCATTTATATTGTCTTCAATAATATTATCACCAAGGATTACTACTACTTTTTCACCAGCTGCAAAGTCTTCAGTAAGACTTAAGGCTTGGGCAATACCACCAGCTTCATCTTGGATTTCATAGGTTAATTTCATGCCAAATTGAGAACCAGAACCAAGTAATTCAAGAAAACTCCCCGCATGTCCTTTACCAGATACAATCATCACATCTGTTACCCCAGCTTCTTTCAGGGTATACAGAGGATAATAAATCATTGGTTTATTATATATGGGAAGCAGATGCTTATTTGTGATTTTTGTGAGAGGAAAAAGTCTCGATCCAGTTCCCCCTGCTAATATTATTCCTTTCATAACGATGTTATTTAAACATAAAAACTAATTTTTATCAAGTTAAAAATGCAATTTTAAATAAGCCTCTAATCCGTCTTCCCAAGGTCTCATGATTTCGGGGAGTTTTGTGTTATTTAAAACAGAAAAAGCTGGTCTTTTAGCAGCAGTTTTATATTCCTCTGAACTGATAGGTTGCACTTTTACCTTCATTTTTGAAAATTCAAAAATCTTTTTAGCAAAATCAGCCCAGCTTGTTTGACCAGAATTACTTAAATGGTAAGTGCCATAAGGCAATTTATGTTTTTCTTCTTTAGATTCTTTCTCAATTGAAAGTGGATGATGTCGCTCTACTCCAGTTAAAAATGGTTCTAAGAAATAAGCAATAATATTTCTAACTAAATCATTAGCATAAGTAGGAGAGCCAATTTGGTCATTTACTATATCTAAACTCTTCTTATTTTTAGCTAATTGCATCATTGTATCTACAAAGTTTTTCCCTCCTTTTCCATAAAGCCAAGAGGTTCGGATAATATAGTAATCATCTGTATAAGCTTTTATAAAATTTTCACCACCAAGTTTAGAGTGGCCATATACATTAATAGGATTTGGCTCAGAATTTTCGTCATATCCATTTGGATTTTCCCCATCAAAGATATAGTCAGTACTGAAGTGTATTAAAGTAGCATTCTCTTGATTACAAACCTTAGCAATCACTCCTGCAGCTCTTGAATTTATCTTAAAGGCTTCATCGATATTTTTTTCACAGTCATCAACTTTTGTATAAGCAGCACAATTAATTACAAGATTAGGTGAAATCTTTTTAAAAACCTTTTCTAAAGCTGGAAAACTAGAGATATCTAAGTTTTTTCTATCAAAAGCATACATTTCAAAATCCTGATCTCCAGCAAGATGTTTTAAAAAATAGGAGCCAAGCATTCCAGATTTGCCAAGTAAAAGTACTTTCACTTTAATTATTTAAAAATTCAGAGATTTTCTTGTTTAGATCAGCTGTTTTCACCATTTCTGCATCAGACTCACTACGAAGCTTCCATTCCACAGAGTCATTTTCCATTGTTCTATTACTGATAACAATTCGCAGAGGAATACCAATTAAGTCAGCATCTTTAAATTTAACACCAGGATTGTCTTTTCTGTCGTCGTAAAGAACTTCAAAACCTTCAGCTTTAAGCTCTTCGTATAGTTTGTCAGCTTCATCATTTACCCCAATAGAAATTAAATAAATTTGATATGGAGCCACAGATTTTGGCCAAATAATACCATTTTCATCATTGCTAGCTTCGACAATTGTACCAATTAAACGAGTTGTTCCAATACCGTAGCAACCCATTATAACTGGTTTAGATTTGCCATCTTGGTCAGTAAAATTTAATCCAAAATCTTTACTGAATTTAGTACCAAGTTTGAAAATATTACCAGCTTCAACAGCCTTAATTTCTTTTAATTCAGAATCACAATCATGACATTTAAATCCAGCTCTAACTTCTACAAGATCAGTAAAATCTTTTACTTGAAAATCTCTTCCTTGATTAACATTAACAAGGTCCTTATTTAAAACATTTGCACCCGTTACAAAATTCTTCACATTTTTAATAGAATGGTCAGCTATAAATGAAATATCTGCTGGATTATTAACTGGAGAAATAAAACCTTGAATGAGACCCAGCTCTTTTAACTGTTCTGGACTAGCAGAACGTAGTTTCTTTTTAAAATAATTTTCTAATTTATTCTCATTTACACTTAGGTCACCTCTAATTATAACTCCTACAAAGCCCTCATCCTCAACTGCATAAACTACAGTTTTAAGAATCTTATGATTAGGGACGTCATGTGCTTTGGCATTATCCTCAACAGAAAAACCTCTTTCAATATCTACTTCTTTCATCTCTTCTTCATTTTCGTCATTATCAGATTCTACTAACTTTCCTTCCGCAATTTCTAAGTTTTGAGCGCTATCACATTTTTCGCATAATAGAATTGTATCTTCTCCAGCTTCAGTAGGGATTGAAAACTCATGTGAGAATTTATCAGTAAATGGACCTCCAGAAGCGGTTGATACATAAGATTTAAGTCCACATCTATCATATACGTTTAAATATGCTTGAGTAGCTCTTTCATAATAGGCATCTAGGTCTTCTTCAGTTGTGTGGAAGCTATACATATCCTTCATACCAAACTCTCTACCACGTAAAAGCCCAGATTTTGCCCTAGGTTCGTCTCTGAATTTAGTTTGAATTTGATAAACAGACATTGGTAAATCTTTATAAGAATTAATATATCTAGCTGCTAGAGGAGTTATAATTTCTTCATGACTAGGACCAAATACAAATTTTTTATTACCTGAAGCAGTTGTTCGATACAAAATATCATCCATACTAGTATTTCTGCCTGTTTTCTCCCATAAATCAATTGGGTGAAGTGATGGCATTAGAATTTCTTGTCCATCCACTGCATTCATCTCTTCACGGATAATATTACAAACTTTAGTAAAAACTCTATGCCCTAAAGGAAGCAGATTATATATTCCTGCAGCCACTTTTTCGATAAATCCAGCCTGAGTTAAGAGCTTTGCATTAATACTTTCTGCATCGCAAGGTGGATCGTGTCTAGTTTTACCAAAAAATTTTGAATAACGCATTAAGCAAAATATACAGATTTGTTAATCAAAATTAAAGATAAATTATTGATCTCTCTATCGACTAGCTTCCAACGGAGTCTTACTAACCTTCTTATGTTTCCTTTCTTCAAGGTTGTCCATAAGTTTTCTGGACCACTCTTCGTTTTCTTTGTACCAATCGAAGGTTTTTTGAATTCCCTCAGCAAAATCCACAGATGGTTCCCAGCCAAGTTCTTCTTGAATTTTTGTTGAATCAATGGCATATCTTCTGTCGTGGGCTAATCTATCGTCTACAAAAGTGATTAAACTTTCATCTTTTTCAAGGAATTCTAATAAAAACTGAGTGATTTCAAGGTTTGTTTTCTCATTATTACCACCAACATTATAAGCTTCACCAAGTTTACCATCTTTTAAGATCATATCTATAGCACGACAGTGATCTAAAACATAAAGCCAATCACGGACATTTTGGCCGTCTCCATAAACTGGAACTTGCTTATTATCTGCTATTAGTCTGAAAAAATAGGGGATTAGCTTTTCTGGAAATTGATATGGCCCATAATTATTACTACATCTACTAATGGTTACACCCATATTATATGTTTCAAAATAACTCATTACTAGAAGGTCTGCAGATGCTTTAGAAGCTGCATAAGGACAATTGGGTGCTATAGGAGTTGTTTCAGTGAATAAATCTGTAGAATTAGACCCTAAATCTCCATAAACCTCATCTGTTGAGACTTGATGATATCTTTTAACTTCATTTAATCGAGAAGCTTCCAGTAAATTATGAGTTCCAACAATATTTGTTAATACAAAAATACTTGGACCAGTTATACTCCTATCTACATGAGTTTCTGCGGCAAAATTTACTACAGCATCAAATTTTTCTTTTTCAAAAAAATTATCTATAAAATCTTTATCAGCAATATCTCCTTCAATAAAATGCACTCTATCTTCATTTAATAGGTCTTTAATATTATCTAAATTACCAGCATAAGTTAGCTTATCTAGAATATATATTTGATCTTCTGGGTAATTCTCGAATCTATAATAACAATAGTTACTACCGATAAACCCAGCTCCACCTGTTATTAGTATTTTCATATTATTGATTTACGTAATTTTTAAATTCATCTAAATCATAAATATAATCTTCAGGATTGTAATTTACAGAAGAAATCGCCATAAGTACAGCATCAGCTGAGAATTCATAGAAATCTCTAAAGCACATTTCATTCATTAAAATAGCATCGCCAGGCCCATTTAATTCAAATTCATGCCACTGTTCACCATCATGTAGACGAGCTTTGATACTTCCTTTTTGGCAAATATATATTTTCTTTTCACCTTTAACAGCATGACCGCCTCGGGCTTTAGTTACATCTGTTAAATAATAAACACGTTTAGCATTCCAATCAACAAAATCCTTCAGCTCAATAGCCGTAAGAGTTCCTCTCTCATCAACAAAATTCTTTAATGTGATCTTTTTCAGCTTTTCCATATTTAAGCAATTGTTCGGTGTTTTTCTTCTTCAATAAAGGCTTCTATAATATCACCGACTTGAACATCAAGATCACCAGTGTATTTAATTCCACATTCATTTCCTTCTTTGATTTCTTTTACCTGTTCATCTACTTTTCTAAGTGAATTAATCTGACCTTGTCCTACAATATTGTCTTCATCTTCTTCAGTTACGCCTCTAATGATTTTTAATTTTGCACCTTGAGCTAGTTTCCCACTCAATACTCTAGTACCAAAAATTAATTCTTTCTTTTTAGATAAGAAAACTTGTTTTACTTCAGCTCTACCAATCACTTTTTCTATTATTTCAGGTTCAAGAAGTCCAGTTAAGATTTTTTTAATATCTTCAAGTAGATTATAAATTATTGTGTATTTTCTTACATCAACATTTTCTT
>Ga0310122_10002411_pt1 | contig 11868 bp, 8 predicted proteins | sample CB6_Bottom_1051__FD_203503 | JGI IMG/M metagenome (GOLD analysis project Ga0310122, IMG submission 203503) | Marine microbial communities from Western Arctic Ocean, Canada - CB6_Bottom_1051 | ecosystem: Environmental > Aquatic > Marine > Oceanic | place: Canada: Western Arctic Ocean | collected...
GCATCGACCGGTTGGCCGAAACGCTCGACAAGTTCGAGGAGGACATACTCGAGCGACCGACGGCGACGGTGCGGGCCCGGCGTCGTGCGGTGGTGGTGCTGGGAGAACCGATCCTGGTTTCCAAGGAAAAGAAGCGGAATGCCGCTGCCGAGTTGACTCGAACCATCGAAGAGCGTGTGCAATCACTGCTCGACTCGGTCCAGCTCCCCGAACGCAGCTTCGAACTGGTCCCGCCGCGTGATGCCACGGTGATCCCGACAGCCGCAGCGGCCGCGGCGGTGAAGGAATCGGCTGCCGCGGAAGAGCCGACGGGCTGATTCCCGAGGGTCGTGGAAGAACCGGCGAAGCACACTGTGCCTGGTTGGCGGCGGCTCACATGGGGGTTGAGTCAGCAGCTGCATTGGCGAGCCGTACAGCACGTCGTTTGGCGACCCCAAACTTCCGGAAGAACTTCTGGATATTGGCTTGGATCCGTGTAGGAAGTCTACCGACGTTCAGCGGGATCTTCCCGATGGTCGCCTGGTCCTTCCAGACTCGCACGATCTGCGATTGGTCGTTCGCCTCATGATCGATGCTCAGCAACTCCATCGACATGGTCAGGTTGACTCCCAGACGCCCCTTTCCGACGAGAGTCTCGTCACTTTCGATGGTGATCAGCAGGATATTGCGACAGGCTTGTCGAACGGTAACTTTTGCGTGGTTGACGGCGTCCTGGGCCTTTGTCTTCATGAAGAGATGCAACTGTGGCGTCGGCTTCCCATTGGCGTATCGCCAAAGGAAGGTCAGCTCTACGGTGTCTGCCAGCAGCTGTTGGCCGCGACTGGTTCCGGTTTCGTCAATCAGGGGAAGTTGCGTGGGATCGAGTTCAGGGATGGCGCCGGTGGTCAGTGGCGTGGGTTTCTTGTTTCGCAGGTCGTAGGCCTTCTGGATATCGATCGAGGAGATGGCGAAATTGAGCGACTGAGTGCCCTCGCCTTCAATCGACATCGTGTTGGCTCCGACGACTTCGCCCTGCATGTTGACGAGCGGTCCCCCGCTGTTTCCCTTCGAGATCGCTGCGGTGGATTGAATCCATGTTCCGTTGCGGTTGTAGATTCGAATCTCGGCCAGGTCCTTGCGGGACCGAATGCCGCTGACGGTTCCCTCGGTCAAGGACCAGCCGAGTCGCTCTGGAGCGCCCGCGGCCACAACAGGCTGCAGCTTGTGTGGCAGGGTAGCGGCAAGGGGGATCGGGAACAGGCGATCAGGTTCTGCATCGCAATCGAGAATCGCAATGTCCTTGCTCGGATCGAGCTTGAGGAACCCTGTGACCTTGGACTTGGTTCCGTCCTTGAACTGGACTTCCGCTTCGATGGCCCCTGTGACGACGTGGTAGTTGGTCACGATCGTTCCCTCCTTGTCCAAGACGAATCCACTGCCAAGTGAACGGCCTGTCTTCCTGGTGACAACGATCAGCACCACGGATCGCTCGACCCGGTCTGCGAACTGGCTTGTCTCGTCATCCCCCGCGGGCTGAGCCACCGCGGTGGCGTTCTTCTCGGTGTCTCGAGAATCCGTCGCCGGGGCGATTGTGTCGAAGAACTCCTCTGGTGAGGCCGTGTCCTGGGGGATCTCGTGTGGAACCGTTGATGGACCCTGTTCTTCACGAACGGCCAGTGAGCTGTTGGCGAGCTGCAATTGCGGAACAGTGCTTGCTGTCGTTTCGACTGACGATCGAGTCTCATGCGAATACCAGTTGGACACCACCATGCCGGTGACGAGCAACAGCGCGACAGAAGTTGTGAGTCCGAATGTCCAACGCAGGATCATGTCCCCGGGTTCGCCGCGCCGCGTTCGCCGGCGACGCGTGCCTGAACGGCTGCTTGCCTGGCGACTTCGTTGCACCAGAACCGTCCCATGGCATTCGGGACAGGACGTGATGGTGCCGGCCAGGCGGTCCTGCACGACAAACGGGTTGAAGCAGTGTTCACAGAAGGCTGCGGTCGACATGGTCAGGTTGCTCCTTGAGTTTCCAGGTCCGAATCCTGTTGATGGCAATGGAGGGTTGGTTGGCTTCTCCCCACTACTCGGCAAGTCACCGCGAAACCCGACACAAGGGCCGAGGCAACGGGCACAATCCTGGTGTATTGTGGCTGGGTGGCTGGGTAGGTTCGGTTTGGAGTTTTCAGGAACCACACGGCGAGTGTGGCTCGCTTGATTTGCAGGGCACGTCATGTCCATTCGAGCCGACAAGTCGATTTCGCATTGGCTGACCGGTCTGAAGTCAGGTGACGCCGAGGCTCAGGCGGCGGTCTTTGCTCGCGTGTTTGGTGAGCTCCGCGAATTTGTGGCCCGGCGGTTGCGGGGTGCTGACCAGCGGGTTCGCGACGCGGAAGATGTCGCTGTGGATGCGATGAACAGCCTGTTCCGTGGTCTCCAGGAGGATCGTTTTCGTCAGATCAGCGATCGAAATGACCTTTGGCAGGTCGCCTTCATGCTCGCCGGCCGCAAGGCGACGGATCTGGTTCGTCACGTCAATCGTCTGAAGCGTGGTGGCGGTCAGTTGCGCGGTGAATCGGTGTTCCTGAGTGCGGGCGGATCAGGCACGGGAATCGACGGTCAGGCCGCTGAGGGTCAGAGCGCTGAAGACATTGCCGAGTACGCTGAGAGTCTGCTTGAGCTGTTTCGTGAGTTGGACGATTCGGCTCTGGTGGAGGTGTGTCGCATGCGGATGGCTGGTTTTACGAACAGGGAGATTGCCGACCAGCTGGGTTGTGTTGAGCGCACGGTGGAACGCAAGATCGATGTGATCCAGCAGGTCTGGGTTGCAGAGCGTTTTCGTCAGGAATGGACCACCGGCCAGTCTCCGCGGCTGGAACAGTTCATCGGCATGGTCAATGGCGTGCGTCTGAAACGCAGGCTGTTGCGGTCACTGCTGCGAATCGAATCGGATTTTCGCGGCGACGAAATCGAGTGCGTGCGTGTCGATGAGTACTGCGAGTCTCTTCCGTCGTTGGCCGTTGAGATTCGAGGGTTCTTTGCGGATCGAAGCGGTGTTTGATGGGCTGTGTCGCGATTCGCCAGCACGATGGCAGCCGAGCCCACGCCGCCGTTAGACTTGAAGCCGCGGTGGTTCGCGCGAGCGTGTGTCGTGAGGGGTGAGGATGTCGCCGTGGCGATGGAGGACTGATCGTGACGTCGAGCGAGTCGGGCGAAGTCGAACGTCTGTTGCGATACGACCAGGTCTGCGACCGGTTCGAGGCGGCGGTGCGTTCGGGTGCACGTCCGGAGATCTCCGGATTTCTGGACGAAGTGCCCGAACACGAGCGGGCTGACCTGCTCAGGGAACTGCGTCTGCTGGAAGCCGATTACCTCGAGTCGTCTCCATCCACCCTGCCGCAACTGGCCGGTGAATCACCAGCTTCCTACGCCGAGACGTCTCTGGTCTTTGATGACGACACTGCGCTTCAACTGTCTACTCCCGATTTGGGCAGCCTGGGCGAATTCCAGCTGCGGCGGGAGCTGGGTCGTGGCGGCATGGGCGTTGTCTACGAGGCCTACCAGCAGTCGATCGGTCGCGTGGTCGCTCTGAAGGTCATTCACCCGGCGTTGCTGGCCAGCTTGGACGAGTCGCAACAGCAGCGTGCGGCCGAGCGGTTTGCCAACGAAGCTCGGGCGGCCGGGCAACTGCAGCATGACAACATCGTCACCGTCTTCGAATCGGGTGTCACCGAAGGCCTGCACTACTACGTCATGCAGTATGTCGCCGGACCGTCGTTGGCAATGCACATGCGTGAGCAATCGCTCGAGCCGCGTCGATCGGCTGAGATGGTGATGCAAGTGGCCGCAGGCGTCCACGAAGCTCATCGTCACGGCATCCTGCACCGGGATCTCAAGCCGTCCAACCTGCTCCTGGAACCCAGCACAAGCCGGTTGCTGGTCTGCGACTTCGGGCTGGCCAAGCTGCTGCAGAACGAGCAATCCGGAACGATGACCGGTGAGGTGTTCGGATCACCTCCCTACATGTCGCCCGAGCAGGTGGCAGACTCGGCGAGCGTGACGGTTGCCAGCGACGTCTACGGCCTGGGTGCAACGCTGTACCACATGCTGACCGGTCAACCGCCCTTCTCGGCTGCGACTGCCATTGAGACCATGCACCAGGTCGTGCATGGCGATCTTGTTCCGGTTCGTCGTTTGTCGACCGGAGTGGATCGAGATCTCGAGACGATCTGTCACGCCTGTTTGGCACGCGAGCCGTCACGTCGGTACGCGTCGGCCGCGGCCCTGAGCGAGGATCTTGCCCATTATCTGGCGGGTCGTTCTCTGTCGGTTCGTCGTGCCGGCTGGGCTGAGCGGTGCTGGCGATGGGCCCGGCACAGACCCGCGGTTGCCACGTTGTTGACTCTGCTGGCTGCGGTTGTGTTTACGGGGGGATTGGGCGTTGCCCAGCAGTGGCAGCGTGCCGAGCTCAATGAGCAGTTGTTCCGAAGCGAACTGGTGAACCAGTACGTCGCTCGCGGATTGGCCGCTGCCGATGACGGAGACGTCTCGGGTGGACTGCTGTGGTCGGTCAAGGCTTTCGAACTCGACGCGGGGCGAAGCGACCGCGAGGAGGTGCACCGGCTGAGGATCGCTGGGCTGCTCAACCGGTGTGCCACACCCGAGCACGTCTGGTCGCATCCGGGCATCGACATCAGCTGGATCGGCCTGTCCGCCGATGGGACACGAGTGGTGACGTGTGGAGGTATGGCGGAGGGTGACAGCAGCGGGTTCGCCCGGGTCTGGGACCGATCATCCGGCCGAGCGGTGACGCCCTGGTTGACTCACTCGGCACGGGTGATGCATGCCGAGTTCAGTCCGGATGGCCGGTTGGTGGCGACTGCCTGTGAGGACGCAACGGTCAGGATCTGGTCGGCCACCACGGGCGAGTCTCACGGAACGGAACTCATGCACGGTGCCGTGGTAAATCGGGCGGTGTTCTCGCCCGATGGGACACGCCTGGCAACTGCGGCATCCGATGGAACGGCTCGAGTCTTCGATGTGGCATCGCTTCAGGAGTGTTTCCGCGTCGAACACCGCCAGGCAGTCTATCGCGTGATGTTCGATCACCGAGGTGATCGGTTGCTGACGACCAGTCGCGATGGGACGGCCCGGCTGTGGTCGATGGTCGATGGCCGGCCGCTGCTCGATGCGTTCGAGCATCAGGACCGTGTCATCGACGCGGTGTTCAGTCCCGATGATCGGCTGCTGGTGACCTGCGGTTATGATCATCTGGCGAAGCTCTGGGACCTTGAATCGGGCGAGTTGGTCCGCGAGTTTCGAGGTCACACTGACGTGGTTCGCCACGCGGTGTTCACTCCCGATGGACTCACACTGGCCACAGCCGGCGATGACGACTCAGCGATTCTCTGGGACGTGCAGACCGGTAAGGCACTGATGGACCCGTTGCCTCATGGTGGCGAGGTTCGCTGCGTGGATTTCAGTCCCGACGGCCGATACCTGCTGACGGCCAGTTTCGACAACACGGCACGAGTCTGGGACTTGGAACAGCCGGGCCGTTCGCCGTTTCAACTGAGACACGCCGACTGGGTGGTGCGGGCCCAATTCGCCGATTCGTCGTCGGAAATCGTGTCGGCCGCCAAGGATGGCACAGCTCGTCTCTGGCGACTGCCTCAGCCCGAGCAGCCTCTGGCCCTCGTCAATCATCGGGCTCGAGTCGTTCATGCGGAGTTCTCTGCCAACGGCCGCATGTTGGTGACGGCATCAGAGGATGGGACAGCCCGCATCTGGTCGGCCTCGACAGGTCGTCCTCTCACGGCTCCACTTCTCCACGACGGCGAGGTCAGGATCGCACGTTTCAGCCCGGACGGTTCGCAGGTCGCCTCCGGAGACAGCAGTGGACGGGTCAAGCTCTGGAGCACAGTTGACGGATCATTGAGCTTCGCACTCGAGTGTGGTCTTGCCGTTTTGGACCTGTCGTTCAGCAGGGACGGATCGATGATTGTCACCGCGGCAGCAGCTTCTGGCCGAGGTGGACGAGTGTCGACGTGGTCCGCTGCCACCGGCGTGTTGCTGTGTCGGGTGGTGGAATCGAGCGAGTTGATACACCGGGCCCGCTTCAGTAACGACGGGTCACGAGTGGTGACGGCTGGCCGCGTCAGGGAACCGATCCAGATTCGTGACTCACGAACCGGTCGGCTGATCAGCCGGATCGGCCGGGACGATCTGCCCGCCGGTGAGGTCCATCACGCGGGATTCCGCCGTGATGGTGAGATGGTCGTGACGACCACAGGTTCGACGGTGTCGCTCTGGCGGCCGGAGAGTGGTTTGCGGGTCTGGAGTCAGCCGGGTCATCAGTACACGGTTCGGTACGCGGAATTCAGTCCTGACGGCACGCGAGTCGTTTCAGCGGGCCACGATGACACGGCCCGGATCTGGAGCGTTTCGAGCGGTCAACCGCTGACGGCGGCGCTTGAGCATGATGCTGATGTGAATCATGCCCGCTTCAGCCCGGACGGGCGTCTGGTGGTCACGGCAAGTTCGGACCGTATGGTCTGTCTGTGGGAGGCGGCGACTGGTGCACGAGTTGCGGGACCGCTTGTCCACCCGTTCTGGGTTCACGACGTGCAGTTCAGCCCTGATGGCAGCGGGTTGGTCGTGGTGGGGTTTGATCCCGACGGTGATCGTCACAATCAGGCTTGGATCTGGCGTCTGCCGCAGGAGTCTCGATCGATTCCCGAGTTGACTCGAAGGGCCGAGTTCCTGTCGTCGCGGACAATTCACCGGACCGGCGGACTTGTTCCGGTGGCACCGAGGCAGCTCGAGTCGCGGTGAACTGAGCTGATGTCTTGTCGTAGCTACCACTGACGATTCGCCCTCCCTATCCGAACAGCTCCAGGATTGGCGAGCCGTGGCAGAGATTTCGCGGTTGTCCTCGCGAATCGACCACCGTGGTAGAGTGGTCAATTCCCAGGGCGTGGTAGATCGTCGCGACGGCGTCGGCCGGCTCGAGGTGCTTTTCGGCCGGGTAGGCTCCCTCACGATCCGACCGCCCGTAGACCCGGCCACCCCCGACACCGCCTCCGGCCATCAGGATGCTGAAGCAGTCCGACCAGTGGTCGCGGCCGCCGGGCGAGCCGTTGTTCTGGAAGGTCACGCCGATGTAGGGCGCCCGGCCGAACTCGGTTATCACGACCACCAGCGTCCGCTCGAGCAGGCCGCGGTCGGACAGGTCGTCGAGCAGTGCCGAGAGCGACAGGTCAAAGGGTGGGAGCAGCTCGTTGCGGAGACGGTCGAAGCCACGACGGTGGGTGTCCCAGTTTCTGCCACCGCCGACGTTGGGCCAGTGGACGTTGACGCAGCGGACACCCGACTCGACCAATCGCCTGGCCAGCAGCAGGCTCTGGCCGAACTGGAAGGTTCCGTACCGCTGCCGCACCGCCGGAGGCTCCTCGTCGATCCGAAATGCCGCCTGGGCCCGCCGGCTGGTCAGCAGGTCGAAGGCCCGCTGATAGTAGGGATCGACGGTTTGGCCCGCGGTCGTGCCGGCCAGGTCGCCGCGGCTGAGGTTGGCCGTTGCCAGCAGGGCCCGCCGGTCGGCGATGCGTTGCGTGGAGAGGCCCGGCGAGAGGACCAGGTTGCGGACCGCGAACTCGGGTCGGCTGGGATCCGACTTGACGTTGAAGGCGTTGTAGCGGGCCCCGAGGAACCCGGCGAACTGGCCGGGGGTCAGGAAGACGTTTTCGATCAACACGTCGGGCACCATGACCCACGAGGGCAGCTCGGCGGACACCGGCCGGTACTTCGCCGCCACCGCGCCGATCGAGGGCTGGTCGGTCCGACGGGGCGGGGCCAGCACCGCCGCGTCGCCCAACGGCTCCTCGCCCGTCAGCATGTAGTAACACCCGGGGCTGTGATTCCCCAGCCGCCCGACATAACTGATTGTCCGGATCACCGCGTAACGGTGGGCCTGGGCCGCCATCCGTGGCAGCAGTTCGGTGCAGTGCACTTCCGGGGCCGACGTGTCGATCGTCGCAAACTCGCCGCGAATCCCCTCCGTCGCGTCCGGCTTGGGGTCGAACGTGTCGATATGGCTCATCCCGCCGTTGAGAAACACGACGATGCAGGCGTCGGCGGTCGGCCTGTGAGTTGACGCGGCGGCCTGCTCGAGACGGAACAGTCCCGAGAGTGACGCGAGGGCGGCGGTTGAACCGAGGAACTGGCGGCGACTCGGACTGGCCAAGGGACAACCTCGCGGGCTAGCGTTCCGATGCGGGGATCTGCACCACGGTCAAGACCGACGATTCCATGCCACGCGGTTGCCCGTTCCGCCAGCCGTCCCAGGAGATGTAGAGCGTCTTGCCCTGGGGATCGAGTACCGAGCAGAAGCAACCATCAAGAGTGTAGCGGTACTTACGGTGGAACAGGGTGTGCAGGAATCCGAGCACCTTGCGTTTCCGCTTCTTGATGTCGTATTGCACGATCGGCGTGCCGTCCTTCGACGCTCCACCGTGAGCCCCCGGGACGTAGTACAGGAATCGGCCGGTCGGGTCGGCGTGGATCGCCGAGATGTACTCCTGCGACCCGACGGCTCCGGGGCCCAGCCAGGAAAGTGTCTCCTGCTTGACGTCGAAGGCCCAGATCGCCGCCTTGCGATGAGAGGTGCCGTAGACGATGCCCTGCGGGGTCTCGGCCGTCGCCGATCTCACGTGCGGAGCCTCGCTCGTGGTGATCGTGTTCGTGGCCGGATCGTACCGCCGCCCGTCCCAGTACAGCCGGCCGGTCGAACGCGAGAAGATCACGTAGCGGTCAAAGCCTTTCTTGGCCGTCTTGATCACCTTGCCCGTCTTCACGTCGACGGCAAAGAACCTGACGTCCTTGACCCGGTAGTCACCCGCGGCGGTGCCGCCGTAGAAGATCATCCGCTGCGGGTCGAGCACGCTGGCGAGGATGCAGTGCTTGGCGACCGGGAAGGCACAAACCACCTCGGTCCGCCCGCTGCGGGGCTCGGTCCGCATCACCCATTCGCCCTTGAAGCCGTTGGCGTCGTTGGTGACCCGCGTCGAACCGCGGGTGGTGCCGTAGTACAGCCAGCCGTCGCGGCCGAACTCGATCCGCGTCTGCACCTCACCGGGGCTGTAGTTCATCGCCGGTGTGATCTGGCCGGCGCCGCGGAGAAACTTCGCCGTGTCGACGAGCAGCCGGAACCGCTTGCGAGCCGGGTCGTACTCGAACAGCTTGGTGGTGCCCTTCGGGGCGAGGTGATCGCAGAGCGCCGAGTAGTACTTGCCGTCCCGCACGCAGCCGACGCCGCGGAAACACCACGGATTGCCCGCGTAGTCCTGGCCGGGGTAATAAAGGAAGTCGACAACCGGAGGCGTCCGGGCAATCGCGACTCCGTCCCGAATGTTGGGACCCGGCTTGAGGAACTCCGGCGAACTGTGCGTCACAATCGTCTTGCCACCGGGCAGACGTGGAGGGTACTTCAGCGGATACCGGACCTGGGCCTTGCCGGTCGCGACGAACCCGGCCAGTGCGACGACCGTCAGCAGCGTGATCCAACTGCGATACGTCAATTTGCACATGTTCGCTACGGCCTAGAGCAATTCCGCGACGGGCTCACCCTTTTCGAGTATCTGGATCGGTCGCCCGCTTTCGCCGGGGAACTTCTTTTTGATGTCAACGCCCAGACACGCGTACATCGTGGCGTAGAAGTCCTGGACCGTCACCGGTCGCTCGCGGACCGCCATGCCCAGCGGGTCGGTTCTGCCGACGACGCGGCCGCCCTGGACGCCGCCGCCGGCCAGCACCGTGCTGAAGCAATTCGGCCAGTGATCGCGGCCGTTGTAGCGGTTGATCCGCGGCGTGCGGCCGAACTCACCGAGCCAGACCACGAGCGTGTCCTTCAGCAAGCCTCGTTGCTTCAGATCCTTGATCAACGTCGAGAAAGCCGGGTCGAGCACGTTGAGCAGGCTGCGGGTCTGTTTGAAGTTGTTCTGGTGCGTGTCCCAACCACCGAGGCCGACTTCGACGAACTTGACGCCTCGCTCGATCAGGCGTCGAGCCAGCAGGCAGCCCTGGCCGAACTTGTTGCGGCCGTAGGCGTCTCGCAGCGTGTCGTCCTCATTCTTCAGCGAAAACGCACGCAGGTCCGGAGTGTGCATGAGCTTGTCGGCCTGCAGGTACGCCTCGCGTCGGCCTCGCCCGTATGCGGTCGCGTGCAGCTTCTGGAACTCGTCCTCGAGCTCGCGGAGGAGATTGGTCCTGTCGGCAAACCGGCCCGAATCGACGCCCCGCGGGTAGCGGATGTTGTGGATCGGCTGGCCCGGCTCGCGGACCGGGTACGGAGCGTGTCGTGCCTTGAGGAACGCCGCACTGAAAACCGGCGCCAGCACCGAGATGTAGTTCGGCAGTGCCGAGTCCTGCCGGCCCATCTCGTGACCGACAAAGCAACCGACTGCCGGACGCTCGAAGGCTCCCTGCGGGCGATGTCCGGTGTGGACCAGGTACTTGCCCCGCCTGTGATCGCCTTCCTTGGAGGTCATCGAGCGGATGATCGAGAGGTCGTTGAAACGGCTCGCGAGCTTCGGCAGATGTTCGCAGACCCGGACTCCCCGGACCGCGGAGTCGATGGCCTGAAACGATCCGCCCGTCGACTTGCCCGGCTTGGGATCGAAGGTGTCGATCTGGCTGGGTCCGCCGTCCATGAAGAGCATGATGACCGCTTTGGCCTTGGCCATTGCCGCGGCCTCTCTTGCGAGAAGCGGCGGGACAAACGCGGCCGCGGCGGTGGTTCCCAGGCCGATTCGCAGAACCGTGCGGCGGTCCAGAGCGGACATCTCAGTGCCTCGTCACAAACTCGGTGGAATTGACCAGCGCCCAGAAGACGTCCTCGTAGGCAGCGACCCTGTGACGGTACTTGCCGAGGTACTTCAGTATCAGCATCTGCTCTCGCTTTGTCGGAAGTCGTGAGAGCGTGGAGAGATAGAGCTCCTCGACAATCCGTCTCGGGCTGGTTTCTTTTTTCAGGATGAGGTTCAGACGGAGACGCTGCAGGTCTTCTCGTTGGAACCGCACTCCGACGCCATCTCCGTCTCGAAAGTTCTTGGGCTCCTCTCCGCGTGTGGCGGCGTTGACGAACAGTCCATTGAGGAAGAAGAGAGCCTGGGCAATGGTCGGCTCCATCCGGTTCGGGTCGTCGGTCCGATCGCTGCGGATCGATGGGTCGACCCCGTGCATCATGCCCGCCCACAGATCGCCCTTTCTCCAGACGGGTTGATCGGGAACGCTCTCTTCCAGCCCTGTCGTCCGCATCAGGCTGTTGAAGAGTTGCCGCCAGCGCATCGGCTGCGTCAAGGCGTGGACGAACTGGTCGTCATCGCCGGGGCGGGATGCCGCACGTTTTGAGGAGAGTTGATAGGCGTTGGACATCAGGATCGACTTCATCAGCCGGTGCACATTGAACTTGCTTTGCACAAAGTCGTTGGCCAGAGCGTCGAGAAGTTCCGGGTGCGACGCTTGAGACCTGGCGGTGAAGCCATCGAGCGGATGGACCAGGCCGCGGCCCATCAGCAGACCCCAGTGCCGGTTGACGGCCGCTTTGGAAAACTGCGGATCCTTGACCAGCAACCGGGCGAAGCATTGCGAAACGGCTCTCGTGGCCTGGGTCCCTCGCCGGTCCCCCGGAATTGCGGAACAACACGTCGCCTCGACTGGTCCCGGTCCTCGTCCATCGGTTCTCGCGGATCTCGCGGATCTCGTGGATCTCGTGGATCTCGTGGATCTCGTGGATCTCGTGGATCGAGCGCATCGTCGGCGATCCCCGTGAGCACTTCGTTGTCACCGATTTCCTCGACGATCAGCCGTGACGGAACGAAGAACGCCGCCATC
>Ga0310122_10002413_pt1 | contig 11867 bp, 10 predicted proteins | sample CB6_Bottom_1051__FD_203503 | JGI IMG/M metagenome (GOLD analysis project Ga0310122, IMG submission 203503) | Marine microbial communities from Western Arctic Ocean, Canada - CB6_Bottom_1051 | ecosystem: Environmental > Aquatic > Marine > Oceanic | place: Canada: Western Arctic Ocean | collected...
TACGACCCCTACTAGCAGCCAGATTGCAGGACGATTGGCGCTCATATTTCCTCTCTGAGGTTAGCTGTGAGCCCGCGGCTATCGGGCTGGAGCGTTCTCGCACACCCGAGCCAGCAAGGAGGAAACACACAGCAAACACCGAGGAACTTGGCCAGAGATGACACTCCTGAGGTAGCGGCCGTCAGGGAGTCACTGCCGCGTCCGTGCCGCATATCGCTCTGCCCTCCCGCTTCTCCCTGCCCTCCCGCTTCTCCCTGCCCTCCCGCTTCTCCCTGCCCTCCCCGCCAAAGAGGATGATCCTGAGGTGATTCACGCTCTTGACGACATCAGCAACCAGTCTGTTCAACGTCGATTTATGGGGGCGCATCTTGTCTTGTCATTCCGTCAGATCCGTTGGTATCTCATTTTTCCCTCAGGCCTGCAAAATACTACACAAAATGGACGGTTGCAATATCAATGTGACGTCGCCCTCCATCATGGGGACCTACAGGAAACGGCGCGTCAGGGGACGCTCCGACGTCCAGTAAGTTCGGATTTATCCCATTCAAGTGGCCTTGGAGAGAGCCCGCGGCTTACCCTCTGGCAATTGGTCTTGATCTCCTCGCGCAGGGCATCGTCGGCGGTTGCGGATACGGTGGGGTCTTGACGCGGTGCGGCGGCTTTCCTATCCTTTACACCCCAATTTAGATCCTGGTTCTCCACCCAATCCAGATCCAGGTTCGTGTTCGGGCCTGTGCCGCCAAGCGACAGGCAGTTCGGCAGTGCGTACAAACATAGGGCCGCAACCGTGCGGCTGCTTGTTTTGTCAGTAGTCACTGGCCGCACGGCACTCTCAGCCCCTCGTTGTCGCGGCGTTTGAATGACGGAGCGTACCCGATAAACAGCGATCCGGCCTGTGGCCGGGAAGTCTTAATTAGAGTGTCCATGGGTGCCAGACTGCGGCAGTGGCCGCAGCGACCGTGCCTGGGGGCGCTGGGCCGCTCTGGTTCCTGATACGCCGCACTGCCGAAAAGATGCACGTGCGGTTTTTCGTTCTATTCGCTCGCCGCTTTCCACCTTGTCGTCGGCTGTCGCGGACATTCCGAGGCTGATGAGCGCGGATCGGCGTCAAGTGATAGCAAAAAAAGGCCGTTAGCCGCTTACCTTGGCGGGGCGTGGGCTAACGACCTGAGTGGAAGAAGTGGGGATAGGAGTACCTCCCCCTTTTTCCATTTCTAAATATGTAGTCTGACGCCCATCTGTTCAAGGAAAATCTGAAAGGAGCCGAAATCTGTTGAGGAAATGTGTCATCATCGCAGCTGGCAGGGGTACGCGATTGTCGAAAAGGGGACCTTCAAAACCACTGGTCCGGCTGCTCGGTATGCCGCTTATCGAACGCACTATACGCACGGCAGCCAGCAGTGGGCTGACGGATTTCTGCGTGGTCATTGGGTACAGGGCAGAGGAAGTCCGTGCCTTTCTCGCTGACCTCAGCACGAGGATGGGCGTGCGTATCACGCCCGTCGTCAATGCTGACTGGGAAGCCGGAAACGCGCTCTCTGTGCTGAGGGCGCGGGATTTCGTGGAGGACGATTTTTTTCTGCTCATGGCAGACCACGTATTCGACCCGGAGATCCTGATCCGTCTGGGCGATGAGCGCTTGTCTGGCGAGGAGGTCCGGTTGGCCGTGGACTACGGTGTGGCCACGAACGGCCGGGTCGACGTGGAAGACGTGACCAAGGTGACGGTCGAAGGGGGGCGCATCACCGGAATCGGCAAGGAGATGGATTCGTACGATGCCTATGATACAGGCATCTTCCTCTGTTCGCGGGCCCTTTTCGATGCGATCGATGCTTGCAGCCGCCTGGGTGAGGGCGGCTCCCTGTCGGCTGCGATCCGAGTGTTGGCCAAACAGGGAAGGGTGGGGGCCTTTGACATACAGGGTCGTTTCTGGATGGATGTAGACGACGACAGAGCACTTACCCGGACCGAGTCGGAGCTGCTGGCTTCGCTGTCCTCGAAACCCGCGGATGGATGGGTGTCGCGCTACCTGAACCGGCCAATTTCCAGCGGTTTTCTGACCCCCCTGCTGATCAGGTCTTATCCGGCGGTCACCCCGAACCAGGTGTCCGTGGTGAGCTTCCTCGTCGCCCTGGTCAGCGCTGCGTGCTTTTTTGCGGGCAAGGCGCTCGCTGGCGCCCTGCTGCTGCAGTTGTCCAGTATCCTAGACGGGTGTGACGGGGAGATAGCGCGACTCAAACAGCTGCAGTCTAAGATGGGCGATTACCTGGACGCAGTGCTCGACCGCTACGCGGACAGTGCCATGTTCGCCGGGATAGGCTTCTACGCCTTCCGTCACCTCGGCAACCAGGAACTCCTGGGTGTCACCTGGGATCCGCTGTTGATTGCCATTGTCACCGCCATGGCCATGGTGGGACATCTGATGGTGAGCTACACCTCGGCAAAGTCCGTGGTCAACTTCAACTACAAATACGCGGGCAAGTGGATCGCCGCGGGTAGAGGTCGGGACGTGCGGCTGTTCACCCTGTTCGGGTTCGGCCTGGCCACCTATTTCCATCCCCTTGCGGCTCTGGCCGGGTTGATGCTCGTCGCGGGGCATACTAACCTGGTCGTGGGCTGGAGGTTGCTGGTGTCGTGGCGGGCGGCCCAGGCTGGCAACGGACCAGCGTCTCCCGCTTTGGCACCGGCGAACGGCGCCGCGACGGTTGCGGCCGAAAGGCGCACCGAGTTGGGCCAGATGTCGGCGGTCCAGGGGAGGGTGGGGGATACAGGACGCCTCGTCTTCGAGGGTTCGATTCTCCCGGGGAACGGCGGGACTCCAGGGCAGATGCAGCTGGGGCTGTGGCAGACGCGCGCCGCGTTGAGCCGCGAGCCGATCTCTCGGACCAAGGACAGGCCAGGTCCCCTGGCTGGGGGAGCTGTCACGCGGAAGCGCGGGGTGCCACCGACACCGTACCTCAGTGTCAGCAGGCAGGCCAAGCGCCCGACGCAGAGGCGGAGCCTGTCCGCGGAGGGAATCGAGGCGGTTATCTTCGATTTCGACGGTACCCTGGCCGACACCATGCCGTTTCTGACCGAGCTGGCGGTGGAGCTGATCGCCGGTCAGTACGGGGTGGCGACATCCCTCGCCCGACGGCGATATTTGGAGACCTCCGGGCTGACCTTTGCCAGCCAGCTGCAGGAGATTTTTCCGGGGCACGCTCAAAACACAGCTGTGGCCGCGGCCTTCGAGGTGCGGAAAGCCGCTGGCATCTACGGCCAGCCTCTGTTTGCGGACACGATCCCTGTGTTGCGCTACCTGCGGGACAAGGGGCTGAAGACGTTTGTCTGCAGCAGCACGCGGAACGAGATCATCCTCGAGTACACCAGCCGGGTGCAGCTGGATGTCTGGGTGGACTTGGTGAGCGGGTACCGGACTGGACAGGACAAGTCCGCACAGATCGATGCCAGGCTGACGGAGGAGCGGCTGGCGCCCGAGTCCGTGCTCTTCGTGGGCGACTCGTGGAAGGACTATCTGCTGGCGCGCGACAAGAACATGAAATTCATCGGCATCTGCAGGAATTCAGTCGTATTGATGGAGGACAGGGAGGAGGTCCCGGTGATGGACTCCCTCGAAGCGCTGAGGAACCTGTTCGACGGTGGGCCCACTCGGAGTAAATACGCGGTTGACGAGTCGAAGTACGATGTCGAAAAAACGGGGACACACTAGTGCCCGTACACGAAATACTGTGGATAGATCCAGGAGTCGCACACAAGATGGCGTAGACGGGATCGTTTAAAAGGACTCTTGACGATTGAATCGAAGTAGGGTGAGATCAGCATCGCGGCGCATCCACCAAACGAGCTCCGCGAATCAGCGGTTAGCCTGATTCCCGCGAAAGACCGAATGAGCAGACGCATCGGCTGGGGTATTCTCGGCACCGGCGCCATCGCCCATAAGTTCGCTCTTGGGCTGGCTGCTCTGGACTACGCAGACCTGGTCGCCGTGGGCTCTCGCTCTGCCGGCGGGGCGCGGGAGTTCGCCGAGGAATTCTCCGTGCCTCACCGGCATGCAGACTACGAGAGCCTTGCCGAGGATGAGGACGTGGACGTCGTGTACGTGGCGACGCCCAACCCCTTCCACAGGGAACACTGCCTGCTCTGCCTGCGGGGGTGCAAGGCGGTGCTGTGCGAAAAACCCTTCGCCCTCAACGCCGCGCAGGCCGAGGAGGTTATCGGCGAGGCCCGCCAGCGCGAGCTGTTTCTCATGGAGGCCATGTGGACGCGGTTCCTGCCCGTGATGGGTGTGGTGCGCGGGTGGATTGCCGACGGCGCGGTGGGAGAGGTCCGGATGGTGACCGCGGACTTCGGCTTCAGGGCCGAATTCGCCCCCGAAGGCCGACTCTTCGACCTGCACCTGGGCGGCGGGTCCCTGCTGGACGTGGGGGTATACACCCTCTCTCTGGCCTCGATGGTACTGGGGCCGAATCCGACATCGGTGGAAAGCGCCGCCCACCTGGGTGAGTCGGGGGTGGACGAGCAGGCGGCCTTCATCTTAAAGTACGCGGGTGGACAGCTGGCCGTGCTGTCGTCGGCCATCCGCACGCAGACGCCGCACCAGGCCCGCATCATCGGCACGGAGGGGATCGTGGAGATCGATCCGGACTTTCACTCCACCAAGAGCGCCACTCTCAGGGCTGGTGGAAGAACGGAGGGAGTCGAGCTGCCTCTGGAGGGGAATGGATTCAACTACGAGGCGGCAGAGGTGGGGCGCTGCCTGCGCGAGGACGCCCTGGAGAGTCAGATCATGCCCCTCGATGAGACCCTGGGGATCGTGAGGATCATGGATCGAATCCGCGGCGCGTGGGGATTGACCTACCCCTCCGAATAGCAGGCGGCATCGCAGGTAGCGACGACGCTAATGACGCCGTTACAACGGCCCTCCGAGGACGGATTCTTGGAGGGCTCTTTTATTGCTACCGCCCGGTGGAAAGCCGATTGACAGGCCAGGGGGATTGGCCTAGCCTTGGGTCTCAACTGCTGGCTACATGTGCCACATAAATCTTTGTAAGGAGTTGTCGCAATGGCGAGGAAGGTGTTCAGGTGTGGAGTAATTGGCTATGGCGGGGCCTTCAGCATGGGAAACGCGCATCTCACTTCTCTGTCGAAAAACGCGGGAATGGTGGCCGCCGCGATCTGCGAGTTGGACCCAAAACGGCGGAAGGTGGCGGCTGAGGAGTGGCCGGAGGCGACCGTCTACGAACGGGTGGGTGACATGCTCCGCCACGCGGAGCTCGATCTGGCGACGGTGATAACTCCCCACAACACCCACGCTCCGCTGGCGCTGCAGTGTCTGGACGCCAAGGTGGGCGTGGTCCTCGAGAAGCCCATGGCTCTCACCGGCACGGAGGTGAAGGACATGATCGCCCTGGCCAAACGGCGCAAGGTGATGCTGTCCTGTTTTCACAACCGGCGCTGGGATGGCGACTTCATGGTGCTGCGCGACCTGATCCGCAAGGAGAAGATCATTGGGCGGGTGTTCCGCATCGAATGCGGCGGCAACGGGTACGGCGTGCAGCCGGACTGGTGGCGGAACAGTCGAAAGATCTCCGGCGGGGCCATCTACGACTGGGGTGCCCACTTCACCGACTGGGTTCTCAACATCGTCACCGCCGAGATCGACTGGGTCAGCGGCTATCAGGTCAAGAACAAGGAGTGGAGGCACTACACCAATGAGGACCACTCGGAATTCACCGTAAAGTTCAAGGGGGGGTGCGAGGCGACCCTGACGATTTCCAATCTGGCCATGAGCCCAAGGCCCCGGTGGCGGATTCTGGGAGAGCAGGGCGCGATTGAAGCGGGGGACGGCAAGTGGCTGGTGAAGAGGATCGTCAATGGTCGCCAGATGTCAGCTGAGGTGCCCTTCGCCGAGTCGAACTGGGACGCTTACTACCAGAATGTGTACCGCCACTTGCAGGGCCGCGCCAAGCTGGCGGTGACCGCTGAGTCGGCGGGACGCGTTATCGGTGTGCTGCACGCGGCTAACCTTTCGGCGGCCAAGGGCTCGGCTCAGGTAAAGCCGGCGTTCAAGTGAGGGTTCGCGGCGTCGAGCAATGCCGGTTTCGGGATCGCGCCCAGCGGACTTACCATGGATGTGACTGAGCTGGAGGGGGAGGCAGCGTCGGGTCTGGCGTCGCTGGTGGGGATCGGCTGTCAATCGGGCGACACGGTGATGGGACTGTCGGCGGTGCGTCGGGCGCGGGAACTGGCCTTCGTGTTCGCCGACTCGGCGGTGGCGGAGGGTACCCTCGGAGAGCTATATCGACTGCGGCGCACCGGGACTCGGGTGTACCGGGTTTCTCCCCTCAGTCTGATTACGGCGAGGTCGGGACGGGAGGATGTACTGGTCGTCGGTATCAAACCGGGCTCGCTGGCGGACGGCATCGCCAAGAAAATGTAATATCGAGCGGCGGCGCTGTGGACACCTACTCCTTTGACATGGAAGTGTTCAAGACGCTGGGTGAGGCCCTGGCAATCGGCATGCTCGTCGGCATCAGCACGGGGATCGTCATGACGAGACCGCTGCAGACGCGGCGCCGCTCGCCAGAGCGGGCCGGACTTTCCCAAGAAACCAAGGAGAACACCAATGCTCTTGATGGAGATGACCTCACCTGAAATCGCCGCCCTGCCGCGCGACATCGTCGTGCTGATTCCCATTGCTTCGTGCGAGCAACACAGCACTCACCTCCCCGTGTTTACCGACAGCATGATCGGCGGGGAGGTGGCCCGCCGCGTGCACGAACGCATTCGGGACGATGTGCTGGTGCTTCCCGTCCAATGGCTCGGATACTCACAGCATCACATTCGCTACCCGGGAACGATCAGTGCGATTTCGGAGACCCACCTTTTGTTGATGATGGACATCGTCGCCTCGATGGTCGGCAACGGCTTTCGGAAGATCCTGCTGCAGAACTCGCACGGCGGCAACAGCTCTGGCATTTCAGTGCTGCTGCAGCGGCTGATGGAGCGCTACCCGGAAGGAGAGGTCGAATTCTACTTCCGCTGGGCGTGGGCGAGCGGCGACAAGCTCGACGCGATTCGGGAACTGGGCGGGGGAGGCTCTGGTCACGCCGGGGAGACGGAGACATCGATGGTGATGGCGATGCGCCCCGACTTGGTGCGGACCGACAAACTGGATGCCGATGGCGAGCGCGATGGCATGCGGGTGTCAGGGGTGGCCTCCTACTACCGCTTCGATCAGCGCACCAGACACGGCGGCGTCGGCGACCCGCGGCCGGCATCGGCAGAGAAGGGGGAGCGCATGCTAGATGCTTCGGCCGAAGAGGTGGCCGAGCAGGTGCTGGAGATCCGCCGGCTCGAGCCGTTCGCCGGCGCTACCCGGTGATTCTCAACCAGCGGTGGATCGAGCGCCTTGATCCGAGAATCGCTGGCGCGATTCTCTGCGGGGTGGCGGGCGTTGGCGGCGCTACCCGGTGATTCTCAACCAGCGGTGGATCGAGCGCCTTGATCCGAGAATCGCTGGCGCGATTCTCTGCGGGGTGGCGGGCGTTGGCGGCGCTACCCGGTGATTCTCAACCAGCGGTGGATCGAGCGCCTTGATCCGGCCGGCGCTAATCGAGGGATCGGGCCCAATGGTGGGTCAGGCGCCTCGATCCGAGAATCGCTAGCGCGATTCTCTGCGGGTGGTCTGCATCTGGGTTCTCTTCAGGCCGTCAGGTAGCCATTATAGGTCTGGGGACTGGAAATGGGAAGAGGACTGGGGCCTGGCGACCCGCTGAGGGGCGGTGGTGGGAATGTGAAGATTTGACGGTTGGGGATTCCGGTTGGCTTCTTCTTAAGGGATATACGCAACGATCTGCACCGGCGAAGGTGCGTCACACTCTTTCGGGCCGTACAGGAGGCCTGACGGCGAGGGCGATTACCATGATAGATTGCGCAGGGCGTTAACCTTAGGCGCCGGGCTCGGGATTGTCGCTGGCGCCGCGGGCGGGCAGGAGTGGGTGATCGAGGAGATTGACACGGGCACCAAGCCGGCTCTGGCCCTGGACGCGGCAGGCCAACCACACATCTACTACCACGACCACCAGTCAACGCAATTCCTGGCCGACTTGGGCGACGCTGTACATGTTTTCAAGGAGCTCGGTGACTGGAAGAAGGAGACCCTGTTCGATTCCGGCCACGACGGCTGGGACGGATCTCTCGCTATCGAGCCGGACGGTAGCGTGCACCTGGTCGCCATTGATCCGGCGCAGTTCGGCGGTGTCACCGGTGTCGAGTACTACCACCGTGTCGACGGCAAGTGGACGATCGGCCAGATCGGCAGCGGTCCTATCGAATACGAGTTTGGCACCGACATTGTGCTGGACAGCAACGGCCGCCCCCACGTGGTCTACCACAGCGGCAAGGCAAATCTGAACACGAGCGGCGCGGACAGCGACCTGATGTACGCCGTCCTGGGCGACGACGGCTGGGTGATCGTGACGGTGGCCAGCAGTGGAGACGTGGGGAAGTTCGCCTCCCTGGCCCTGGACGCGCAGGACCGGCCTCACATCTCCTACTTCGAGTGGCAGACGCCCACATCGGGCAATGTGATGTACGCCCATTTCGAGGCCGGGGGGTTCACCGTCGAGCGGGTAGGTGGCGTGGCGGACATGCAAATCTCCTTCCTCGGGGCCCGCAAGACGACCTCGCTGGCTCTCGATCGTGAGGGCCAGCCACGGGTGGCGTTCTCGGATCGAAGTGGGCTGCATTACGCCACCCGGAATGAGTCGGAATGGCTGATACAGACCGTTACCGGACCCAGGCAGGAGGAGATGGCGCTCGGCCAGTTCGCCTCGTTGGCGCTGGCTCCGTCCGGCCAGCCACACATCGCCTTCTACGAGCTGCCGAGCAATCCGAGGAATTCTACGGGCACGAGATACTACGCCACCTTGCCGTTGCCGCCGGCCCAAACAGCGGTGGCAGCAGCGGTGGCAGCAGCGGTGGCAGCGGTGGAGGATAAAGGAGAGGGGCAAACGCCGCCAGTCTTCGAGCTGTCTCAGAACTTTCCCAACTCCTTCAACGCCCGGACCACCATTCCTTTTCGGCTGCCTCAAGAGGCCGATGTGGAGCTCGCCATCTACGATCTGAGGGGGCAGCGAGTGCGCGTGCTGATACAGGGCAGCAGATCTGCTGGCGCCTATCGGGTTGCCTGGGACGGGCTCGACGCCGAGGGTCGGGGGGTGGGCACTGGCGTGTATTTCATGCGTCTGAGGGCGAGCGAGACCGTGCAGCTGCGGAAACTGCTGCTGCTCCAGTAGCACCGGGTTGGTCGCCGGATCTGTCTGATGAGAGGTGGCTATGGGCATGAACCCGTCCGGTTTTGATCGGGCGCAGCCCCGAATGGCACTCGGACAGACTCAACCGGCGAAGCAAATTGACATTGTCCATTTGGCCGGTTATCTTGACCGCCTCCGCTGGGAGGAGGTTGCGGTATTGCAACCGCCTAAGATGGGGGTCAATTCACGGAACACGGCATCAGATCTTGTTTTTGGGCTTGTTTTGGGCCGCGGGAGATCACTCCGGCGGCCCTTTTTTGTATGACCTGCTGAGGGTGCTTCCCGTATGACCGAGAACGAGGGCGAAAACTCCAGGCCCAGGCTGCTGGAGCCGATCGACGACCAGACGGAGGAGAGGATCCGACGCTCCCTTCCGGCTGGTGAGGACGTGCTGATCCGCGCGTATGCGGACCTCGATCTGGCCGGTCGCTACGGCACCCGCTGGGTGGTGGTGACCGACCAGCGGGTGCTGGTAATTGATGGGACGGGCCCAGACGACGTGGTCGAGGTGCTGGTGGCGGATGTGGCAGCCGTACGCGCCGAGGCGCTGGTGGGCGGCGGGCGTCTGGAAGTGGACCGGAAGGAAGCACCGACGCTGCTGGTGCCGTATACGAGTTCGATGGCGATCAAATTCTCGGAAGTGGCGCGGGGGCTCGAGCAGCTGCGGAAGGGAGAGACCTTCCTGATCAACCCGAAGCTGGACCGATTGCGGTGCGAGAAATGCCATCGTCTGCTGCCGGAAAAGAACGGCATCTGTCCCGCCTGCGTGCGGCGGTGGCACACGCTGGGGCGGATCGTCTCCTACATGGCGCCCCACAAGACGAGAGTCGCCATACTGGCCCTGGGTTCGGTGGCCACAACCCTGGCGGAGCTTGCTCCGCCCCTGGTGATGATGCGCCTGGCGGACGACGTGCTGCTGCCGCCGGAGGGAAGCACCGCCACGGTGGACGAGCGGGTCACGCTGCTGGGTCTTCTGGTCCTGGCACTGATCGGGGTGCGGGTTTGGAGTTGGACGGCTGAGCTCGTCCACGGCTGGGTTGTGACCTGGCTCAGCGCCCGAGTGACGGCGGACATACGTGCTCAGCTCTATCGACGGTTGGAGATGCTCTCCCTGCAGTTCTACGACAAGCGGCAGGTGGGGAGTCTGATCTCGAGGGTTACGCGAGATTCGAGCATGCTGGAGGAGTTCCTCATCGACGGCCTGCCCTACCTCATCATCAACGTCCTCATGATCGTCGGAATTCTGGGATTCATGTTTACCATGAGCTGGGAGGTGACGCTCTATATCCTTCTGCCCTTGCCCCTGCTGCTGCTGTGGAGCGCCTTGTTCTGGAAGCGCATGCGCTTGATTTTTCACAAGTACGGGAGGGGATGGTCGGGCCTGGGTGGGAGGCTGAGCGAAGCGCTCAACGGCATCAGGGTGGTGAAGGCGTTCGCCCAGGAAAAGCGCGAGATCGAGTCCTTCGACGAGAAGAATAGTGAACTGGGGGCGATCAGCCGCAGGACCGCGAGGAATTGGTGGGTGTTGTGGTCGACGATGGGACTGGTGTCCGGGTTCGGCATGATCATCGTCTGGACTGTTGGGGGCATTCAGGTTCTGGATGATGAGATCACCATCGGCGTGCTGTTGGCGCTGTACTCCTATATGTGGCTGGTGTATGGCCCGATGGAGTGGTTCGCCGAGGTCAATTCCTGGATGACGCGGGCGTTTGCAGGGGCCGAGCGGATCTTCGAGGTCATCGATACGCCGGCCGAGGCCTACGAGGATCCGGACGCGGTGGCAATGCCGGAGATGAAAGGGCGGGTGACCTTCAAGAACGTGACTTTCGGGTACGACAAGAGCAAGCCTGTTTTGAAGGAGATCGAGCTCGAGGTGGAACCCGGGGAAATGATCGGGCTCGTGGGCAAGTCTGGAGTGGGAAAGACGACTACGGTGAACCTGGTGTCCCGGTTCTACGACGTCGACCACGGCGTTATCGAAATCGATGGCGTGGATATCCGCCGTATCAGACTTGAGGACCTGAGGAAGCAGATCGGCGTGGTGCCGCAGGAGCCGGTCCTGTTCAGCGGCACGATTGCCGACAACATCAGTTACGGCAAACCGGGCGCGACCTTTGAGGAGATCGTGGCAGCGGCGAAGCTGGCCAATGCCCACGGTTTCATTCTTGCCAAGCCGGACGCCTACGATACGCTTGTCGGCGAGCGCGGGCTGGGTCTGTCGGGAGGAGAGCGGCAGCGGGTGGCGATCGCGCGATCGATTCTGCACGACCCGGCAGTGCTGGTGCTGGATGAGGCCACTTCCTCGGTCGACGTCGAAACCGAGAAGCAGATTCAGGAGTCGCTGGCGCTGCTGGTCAAAGGGAGGACGACCTTCGCCATCGCTCACCGGTTGTCGACGTTGCGAAATGCGAACAGGTTGGTAGTGCTGGAAGGGGGGCGGATCGTAGAGGTGGGGACTCACGACGAACTGCTGGAGATGGATGGTGTGTTTTGCGAGTTGGTGGAGTTGCAACAAGCGGTGGCGGAGGTCATCGCGGTGCCGGATTGAGC
>Ga0310122_10002415_pt1 | contig 11862 bp, 12 predicted proteins | sample CB6_Bottom_1051__FD_203503 | JGI IMG/M metagenome (GOLD analysis project Ga0310122, IMG submission 203503) | Marine microbial communities from Western Arctic Ocean, Canada - CB6_Bottom_1051 | ecosystem: Environmental > Aquatic > Marine > Oceanic | place: Canada: Western Arctic Ocean | collected...
GGCCGAAGTCGAGCAGCTTGCCGTGGCCGTCCGGGGTCAGCATGATGTTGTCGGACTTGATGTCACGGTGGACGATGCCCTTGTCGTGGGCCTTGGCCAGGCCATCCGAGACCTGGATCGCGATCTCGATCGCGTTTTGCAGGTCGAGCTCCTTGTCCGTGATCAACGCTCGCAGCGTCCGCCCTTCCACGAACTCCATGGCGATGAAGATCGTGCCGTTCTCCTCGTCGACGTCGTAGATCTGCGCGATGGCGGGGTGCGTGATCGCCGCCGCCGCGCGCGCCTCACGCACGAAGCGGCGCCGCCGATCGGGATCCGAGACGAGCTCTGATTTCAGCACCTTCAGGGCCACAGACCGGTTCAGGCGGGTGTCGCGAGCGCGATACACCACCCCCATGCCGCCCTTGCCGAGCTGGCTTTCGACCTCGTAGTGCTTGATCCTGGTACCGATCATGTCTCTGTGGGGTGCGTCCAGCGAGTCGGTCGATTATAGCCGGGACACGGACCGGTAGCAGCCTGTCACCGGTCTGCGATTGCGTGAGGAGGCGCGGCGAGCCGGACAGCTCGGATTTGTTCAGTCCAGGTATGATACCGAATCATGGTGGCAGGATGGTTCGCGACAGGTGCCGGGTTGTGTGGGCTGGGGGTCTTGCTCGGGGCGTTTGGAGCCCACGGTCTGCGTGATCGGCTGACCCCGGATATGCTGGCGGTCTTCGAGACCGGGGTCCGCTATCACCTGACCCACGCGCTGGGGTTGCTGGCGGTGGCGTGGGCCGCCTCCCGCTGGCCGAACGCTTGGACCGGGTCGGCCGGATGGCTGTTTGTGGCCGGAATCGTCATCTTTTCAGGAAGTCTCTATCTGCTCGCGGTGACCGGTGTTCGCTGGCTCGGGGCGATCACACCCATCGGGGGACTCTGTCTCATCGCCGGCTGGGCCGTGCTTGCTGTGGGCGCGTTGCGGGGCGGGGGATAACGCCGGGTCCCGCGTGCTTCAGGCTACGGGCTTCAAGCTACGAGATACAGGCTTCGGTGCTCTACAGCGCCCTGCCTATTCCCCCAGGTACTCCCGGAAAAAGGCCACCGTGCGCGGCCAGGCCTGCTCGGTTGCACGCATGTTGGCGCCGTCCTGACCCAGTTGGGCGCGGAGGAAACCGTGTCCTGCGCCGTCGAGAATTACCGGCTCGTAGCTCTTGCCGCCAGCCGCCATCGCCTCCTCAGCTCTCGGGATCGACGCATTGACCCGCTCGTCGTTTCCGCCATAGAACCCGAGCACCGGCGCGGTGATGCCGGCATAGTCCGCCTCTTCGGCGGGTGAGGTGCCGTAGTAGACCACGGCCGCGTTCAGGTCGGCCTGATCCACAGCGTAGTTGAAGCTCGCTCCTCCGCCCCAGCAGAACCCGACAGAGCCGAGCCGACCGTTCCCGGCCGGGATGTCGAGGGCGTAGGTCCGCACGGCGTCCAGCCGTCGCGTTCGCTCGTCCGCTTCCAGGGTGCGGATGGTTGCGACGACGTTGTCGCGTTCTCCGAGTGAGGCGGTCCCTCCGCCGTCGGGTCCCATGCCTGAGAGCAGGTCCGGGGCAACCGCGATGAATCCGTCGGCTGCGAACTGGTCAGCGACACCACGAATCCAGTCCGTCAGTCCGTAGATCTCGTGGATGACCAGGACGATCGGCGCCGGGCCGTCAACCTCGGGATAGACCACCCAGGTGCTGATGGGCACGTCGCTGCCCGGAAGCGCCACGTCGACCCACTCGCCGTGTCGCGGCGAGCTATTGAGCCGTTCGGGTGCGGTCTCCTCGGTCGGCGGCAATGTCGCCGCGGCCGGGACAGGTGTGGGCGCCGCAACCGGCGCGGCGTCTGTCGCCGGCGCGTCGGCGTCCTCAGGCGCCGTACCACAGGCGAGCGCGAGCGCACAGACCGTGCCCAGCGACCCGATCATCAGCGCGCGTTGGATATTTCGCATGGCTCTCTCCTTGCTCGTCCAGATGTTCGGTCGAGTCTACACCGCTTGTCAGGCAGGCGCATCAACCGGTCTCGGTCCAACACTGGACTGTTGCCACGGGCTTGAGCCAGCGTCCCGTTCTACCCGAAAACCACCCTCACCCGAGCCCTCTCCCTGAGGGAGAGGGGGCGACCGGGGGCGGTGCTAAGTGCGGCGAGGCGCCGCGACGTCGTTCAGTCGCGTGTCTAGCTCCCTCTCCCCCAACGGGGGAGGTGAGGGCGCGCACATGCGCGCCCCGCGGCCGCGGAGTGGGGCAAGGGGGCTCCGCGAGCGTTCGGGGCGCAGCCCCGTCTCGGCCAGGGCGCGCACGTGCGCGCCCCGCGGCCGCGGAGTGGGGCAAGGGGGCCCCGCGAGCGGCCGCGGGGGGTTCGGGGCGCAGCCCCGTCTAGGTAATGATGCGCAGCCCCGTCTAAAAGACAACCAGCGGCGGTGTGCCTGGAGGGAGCATGCCTACTTCGGCTGCCTTCCGCACAAGGAGCTCGAGTGCGCCTCGTCCGGTGTCGCTCAAGTCGGTCGTCCAATCGTTCACATAGAGGTCGACATGCTTGAACATCACCTCGTGGGTGAGCTCCTGCGCATGGCGCCGCATCGTCGGGATGGTGTCCTCGCGGTGTGTGTGGGCGTAGGCGAGCGAGTCGCGGATCACGTCGGTGACGGTGCGAATGGTGCCGACTCCCAGGCTGTGGCGCGCCAGGATGCCGCCGAGCGGCAGCGGAGCTGAGGTGGCGCGCTCCCACACCTCACCCAGGTCCTCGACAAGTGCCAACCCGTGCGCCTGCCAGGTGAAGCGTCCTTCGTGGATGCAGACACCGAAGTCGGCGGTGCCGGCTTCGAGTGCCGGCATGATCCCGGAGAATACGACCTGTTCGATCGCGCCCTCGCCGGCGTGGAACAACCGGTAGAGCAAGGTGGCGGTGGTGTGCTCGCCAGGGCAGAGCACGCATGGCATGTCCGAGCGGTCGTTCGGTGCGATCCAGTCGCGTGGGTGGGTGTCGGGACGCGCCGCCAGCAGCAGGGGCCCGACACCGAATCCGAGTGCCGACCCGACAGGCAGGACGCCCAGGTCGCCCGCCAGCAGCAGCGCGGCGTGAAAGCTGGCCTTGGCCACGTCGAAGTCCCCCACGAACAGCCGTCGATTCAGCGCCTCCACGTCGAGGAGCTCGACACGGAAATCGAGTCCACGCAGGTCGACCCGCTGCTCGAGGATGCCGTGAAACGCGAACGTGTCGTTCGGGCAGGTCGAGATGCCCAAATGAATCGAGGTCACTCCTTGTCCCAGCTGTTGCGGCTGAGTAGGTCGCTGACGATCAGCCAGGCGGCGTCGAGGGCCTTGGGGATCTGCCAGCGGTCGTGGTTTCGGTCGCCGACCTCGTTCGAGACCCCGCGTGCGATGACCAGGGGGACACCGGCCAGCCGGCACGCGAGCGCGACGGCGAATCCCTCCATGTCCTCGGCGACCACGTGGGGATACTGATCCTGTCGCAGTCGGGCTTCCTCGGGTGACGCGGAGCCTGTGCAGCAGGTCAGCAGCTGCCCGGCGGCGGGTGGGACGGGCGCGTCCACGACCAGCTCGTCAAAGCCCTCGGGGCCGCTGCCGATTTTTGGCCAGTGCTGAAAGCCAAGGGTGGCCGCCGACACAAATCCCGACGCCACGCCGATCCCGACGCCATGCATGATGACACGCGGAAAGATGGCTGCGGTGCCCACGGGTAGCCCGGCCGGGTCGAAGGTGCCGGCAATCCCGGTCAGGACCACACGCTCCGGTTTGTGCAGCGCAATGAGGCTGGCCGCCCGGGCCGCGGCCGCGACCGGTCCGAACCCGCACAGCTCGCAGGGTGCGTCGGCGCCAAAGCCAGGCTGAGCGGCGAGATGTCGTCGTTCGATCTCAGTCGGGACCAGCACCAAGGTCTGTGGGCCAACGTCGATCATCCCAACAGTGTGCTGGATACCAGCCAGTTGCGACAACCCAGAGTTGTTCGACGCCGTTGCAGGGTAGGCTGTCGCGCCACGTACATATCCACGAGGCGGCGTCCGGTTTCAGACGCGGCGCAACGCGCGCGGCGACAAGTGCAGCTTGGGTGGGTTGTGGACCAGGATCCGTAGTCGGGTCCGCCCGAATAGTCTCAGCTCTTGGTCTCGCGCCGAGCCACACCGGTCTCGCGTGCCGCGGTCGCTACCGCCCGCGCGACCGCCTTGACGACCGCCTTGTTGAAGACGCCCGGGATGATGTAGTCCTCGTGCAGCTCGTCGGTCGGGATGACCCCGGCGATCGCGTAGGCGGCCGCACGCTTCATCTCTTCGTTGATGGTTGTGGCGCGCGCATCGAGGGCGCCGCGGAACACACCCGGAAATGCCAGCACGTTGTTGATCTGGTTGGGATAGTCCGACCGCCCGGTCGCCATGATCCGGACGTGTGGCGCGGCCTCTTCCGGCATGATCTCCGGTGTTGGGTTCGCCATGGCGAAGACCACGGGGTCGCGGTTCATCTTCTTCAACATCGGCACTGTCAGGATACCCGGAGCGGACAACCCCACGAAGACGTCGGCACCTTCGATCACCTCGGCGAGCGAGCCCCGGTCGGCGTTGGGGTTTGTGTGATCGGCGTACCATTGCTTCATAAAGTTCATGTTCTCGGTGCGGCCCCGGTAGATCGCTCCGCCGCGGTCGCACCCGATGATGTTGGTGACGCCATAGTCCATGAAGATCTTGCTGACGGCAACCCCGGCCGCACCGACACCGCTAAACACCACCTTCAGATCGCCTGGTTCCTTGTCGACCATGCGCAGCGCGTTGATCAACGGCGCGAGCGTCACGATGGCCGTGCCGTGCTGGTCGTCGTGGAAGACCGGGATGTCGAGCAGCTTCTGGAGACGCTTCTCGATCTCGAAGCAGCGGGGAGCGGCGATGTCCTCGAGATTGATGCCACCAAACGCGGTGGCGAGGTGGCTCACTGTCGCGACGATGGCGTCGGTATCGGTCGTATCGAGTGCCAGCGGGAACGCATCGACCCCGGCGAATTCCTTGAAGAGCGCGCACTTACCCTCCATGACCGGCATGGCGGCCGCCGGACCGATGTCGCCGAGCCCGAGGACGGCCGTCCCGTCGGTCACGACCGCCACCGTGTTCTTCTTGATGGTCAACGAGTAGGCGTCCTCCGGTCGTTCGTGAATGGCCATGCACACGCGCGCGACCCCTGGGGTATAGACCATCGAGAGGTCGTCTCGTGTGCGGATCGGTGCCCGGCTTACGACCTCGATCTTGCCCCCGAGGTGGAGCAGGAATGTCCGGTCAGAGGAGTGGAGCAACGTGAAGTCGTCGAGGGCCCGGATGCCGGCAATCAACGCGCTGGCGTGCTCATCGTTTCGGCAGTTGATCGTCAGGTCGCGCACCATGAGACCGTCGCCGACCGATACCAGGTCCACGGCGCCGATGTCGCCGCCGAGTCGTCCGATCTCCGAGGCGAGCCGTCCCAGCATGCCGCCGTCGTTCTTGAACTGCACGCGGACCGTCAGGCTGTTGCTGACGTTCGGTGTGTCACCCATGATGTCTGTCGTCCTCTCCGCAACCCCCAATGTCGTACCAGTCTAACTTGACCTCTCGGCGAACCTTTGGAGTTGCACTGCGTCTAATGGTAACGGCTACCGCTCTGCGTCTTCAGGAGGATGACCATGCTTCGTCGATGTGCCACGCTCGCTCCCGTCCGGGCCTTTGCCATAATTGTGTCGTCCTGTGTGGCCCTCAGGGCGCAGGAGACAACGTTCGAGGATACCGTCACGCTCGAGCCCGGCGGGCGCCTCTCACTCGATACCACGAGAGGGAGCGTCCGGTTGACGTCATGGGACCGCCCCATGGTGGAGATCCGGGCGCGGATCGAGCCGCCGCGGGGGCGGGGAGTCGATGCCGACTATGCCCGCCGGGCGGTCGACGGCACGACGATCGAGGTCGAAGGGTGTGGTCGGTCGGTTCGAATCCGAACCGACTACGACGGGGTTCTCAGGCAGGGCGTCTTCGGCGGATGGCGGAACGTTCCTCGGGTGCACTATGAGATTCGCGCCCCCCGGCAGCTGGATGTGGACCTGGACATCGACCGTAGCGACACGACCGTCCAGGGTTTCGAGGGGAGGCTCCGGTTTGATCTCGATCGCAGCGATCTGGACGCGAGCGATCTGGCGGGCACGATCACGATCAAGCTGAATCTGGCCGAGCTCCTCGTGAGCGATCTCACCGGGGACCTGTCTCTCGATCTGGACCGTGGCCAGCGGGTCGTACTCGATGGGATCAGCGGCTCGCTGCGGCCCGACATCGACCGGACGAATGTGACGATGCGCAACGTCAGGATCAACGACGACTCGCATGTGGACATCGACCGTGGCGACCTTGTGATCGAGCTGGTCGAGACCCAGCCGCTGACGATCGCAGCGGACATGTCCCGCCGGGGCGACTTTTCGAGTGATCTGCCGGTGACGATGCGGCAGACCGGCCGCAACTTCCGCGGCACGATCAACGGTGGTGGGCCCGAGCTGCGGATCGAGGCGGACCGCAGCGATGTCCGGCTGCGGGCCATCAATTAGGAGACGGGGCTACGCCCCGAACCCCACGCGGCCGCTCGCGGGGCCCCAATGCCCCACTCCGCGTCCGCGGGGCGCGCATTGTCGCGCGCCTTGTCATCAATTGGACACGGGGTTGCGCCCCGAACCCCACGCAGCCGCTCGCGTGGCCCAAAAAGCCCCACTCTGCGGGCCAGAGCGCCTCCGCACGCGGTTTCCGGAGCGCGGCGCCCGGCTCCAGAGAAAACGTGCGTGCAGCACCCGTTTTCTGCCCAAGGTTCCGCGCTCCGTGGCGCGTAACGAGTTGGCAAGGCGCGAGGAGGGAGCAGCCAGGCGGGCTGTGACCGACGAAGCAACGCCGCCAGACGGGATGCCCCGCCCGGAAACCTAGGCGCGCAGATCGTAGCAGGTGAGACGTGGGGCGGCGCCGGTCAGGATGTCACGGGTATTTTGGACGACGTAGAGGAGCCCGCGGCTGAGCACCGGCAGCGTCCAGGACTCCTGCGCCGCGGCCAGCCACGACCGCGACACCTCCCGATAGCCATCCGGTGTCAGGTCCAGCCACAACAGGTGGCCGAGCTCGCCCAGGGCCAGGAACTGCCCGTCGACGGCCAGCAACGACCCGCGAGCGGTGCTCACGGTCGCCTGTCGCTGGCGACCGTTCTGATCGAAGGTCTCGGTCCACACCGGCGCCTCACGCCAGACCACGCGGCCATTGGAGGCGTCGATGCAGGCCAGGGATGCGTCTCCCTGGTTCCGCCCATCGAAGCCGTAGAGATACCCGTCTTTGTGGATGGGGGTGTTGAAATGCAGGGCGAACTCCTGGGTGGTCCAGACCGCCTCGGGTGTGAAGTCGGAGAGCACCCGCACCAGCGCGCCGCCGGTTCGATAGCTGGCCGAAATGAAGACCGTATCGTCGAAGACCACAGGGCAGGACGCGTTGACCGACTCATGGGTGCGGCTACGGAACGGAAACGCGAAGTCGACCGCACCGTCGGCTGGGTCGAGCGAGAGGAGACCTCCGGTCGGCGGGGTCGATTCGCCCCCGGCGAACACGAGTACGCGCCGCTGGCCGTGCAGGGTGGCCGGTACTGGCGAGGCGTAGCTCGGGCCCCACTCGCCGGCGCGCCAGACTTCACGCCCGGTCGCCCCATCAAACGCCACAACGCTCGGGCCGCCTGGGGCGCCGACCATGACGATCAGTAGCCCGTTCTCGGCCAGCGGGGTTGACGCGGTGCCGAAGAAATCCTGTCGGACCTCGTAGTCGGCCCGCAGGTCGCGGCTCCAGACCCTGTCGCCGGTGGACAGCTCGAGGCAATGCAGCTTGCCCTCGGCCCCCAGCGTGTAGACACGATCCTGGTCGATGACCGGGCTCGACCGTGGACCGTTGTTGTAACCGTAGCGATCCCGATAGGCAGTGGCATAGCGGAACTGCCACAGGGACTCTCCGGTCTCACGGTGCAGGCACTCGACGACCTCCCGGTTGTCCACCCGGTGAAAAAACAGCAGGCGGTCGCCGGTGATGGCCGGCGATGTGTAGCCGGTGCCCTTCTCGAGTTCCCAGACACGCGGCGGTGGGAGGGTCCGGCTCAGGTGTGTCTCGGTCGAGACGGCATTGTGGGTCGGGCCCAGGAACGACGGCCAGTCGTGGGTCACTGCGTCAGGTGACAGCGGCTTTGGCGGCTGGTATCGCCGTGCTTGCCCCCGCGCGGCGTTCACCACTAGCGCCTGGCCTGCGAGCGCTTGCAACATCACCCGCCGTGTGATCGTTCCCATGGCGCGCGGTCAGCCAACACGGCTACATCGGTGAAGCAGTGCATTCGGGGGTTGACGACCATTGGGCAGAGCCCAGACAGAGCTCCGCCCCATCCGTCGGCGTTTCGATAGATGGGGTGAAGCCGGTCGTTTGAGAAGGGGACACGGTCTGTCCCCGATGGTGCGCGAACGGCGTGCTAGCCGCCGAGCTTGACGACGTTTTCTGCGGCTGGGCCCTTCAGGCCCTGGACCACATCAAACTCCACCCGCTCGCCCTCGGTGAGGCTCTTGAAGCCCTCGCCCTGCAAGGCCGAGTAGTGCACAAAGACGTCCTTCTCGCCGTCGTCGCGTGTCAAGAACCCGAACCCCTTGCTATCGTTGAACCACTTAACTGTTCCTTGGTTTGCCATCTTCTTCCTACGTGTTGATCGTCGGAGCTCGGTCCTGCCGTGTACTACCGACTACATGTGTGCACGGCAAATACGCCGCGCGGATAACGCCACCGCCGAGGGTGGCGCGGCTACAGCAACAACAAGCATACGCGGAATACCCGATCTCGAGTCAAGTTGATTCGTGCGTCGGCGAGCGTTCGAGTCGACAGGCCCGTCGCTCTGGGACCGTCAAGGTCCCCGGGCGGAGTTGGCGGTCCCCCGCACGCGTTACCCCAACAGGCCGGACATATACAGGCCGGCGAGGAGTCCGGCGGCGCCGGTCAGCATGCCGCCCACGAAGCCGAGGCGCCCCAGACGCGCCTGTCGTCGCTGCCGGGCCGCCACCTGTGGGTCCGCCGCCCGCTCGGCGGCGAGACGGGGGGCGGTGATGCGCGGCAACCAGACGAAACACATCCACCACAAGCCGCACCCGAAGGCCAGATGCACCAGTGTCGGGGCGATCCAGTTGCCGGATGCGCGCGACAGGGCGAAGCCGCTCGAGACGGTCAGCATGAGGCCGACACCGGTGGCGGCGAACCTCCGGAGCTGCCGCCGTTCGTGTGGGTCCGCCTTGCGAAAATCCCACCGCAATCCAAGCAGCAAGCCGAGAATGCCTCCCGAGGCTCCCACCACGATGCCACCGAGGGCGATTGCCAGCTTGACGACCAACGACGAGCCACCTACCGTCGCGGCGGCAACATGCAGCCCCGCCAGTATGGCGGCAGTGAATGCGCTACCCGGCGCAGTCCGTAAGAGCGCGCGGCCCAGGCGCTCGGCGATCGTGTCGCGCATCCGGCGGCGGGCCCTCGATAGACGCTGTTTGACGGCAGCCGGTGTCAGCTCGAGCAGGTCGGCGACCCGGGCGACCGACTGCCCCTCGCGGTAGTAGAGGATGACGACCTCTCGTGCGTCGTTCGGGAGGTCGGAGAGCGCCTCGGCGACCTGCCGCCGCTCCTCTCGGTGGGCAAGCTGCTCGGAGGGGTCGGGGGCCGCCGTCGGCCACCTCTGGGAGCAACACATCGACTCGTGTGGCTGCCAGCCGGCGGCGACCCTGGTCGCGCAGCCACGTGTGGGCACGGTTGCGTGTGGTTTGTCGCAGCCACGGCAGGAAGCTCGCCGGGCTGCGCAGCTTGCCGAGGTTCCGCCACGCTGCGAGAAACACATCCTGAGCGATGTCCTGGCTCGCCGGGTGGTCGCCGACGATGGCCAGCGCCACCGCGGTGACGGCGCTCTTGGTCTGGTCGACCAGCCGGCCGAAGGCCAGGGCGTCTCCGGCGCTTGCGGCCAGCACATCGGTTTCGAGTCGGGCGCCGAGCGCACCGGCCGGGTTCATCGTGTCTCCTGGGGATCCGCGACCTCGGCCAGGAAGCCGGTCAGGGTCGCATGGAACGCGTCGGGGGCGTCCAGCATGATGAAGTGCCGCGCGTCGGCGACCACGACGCGATGGTCTACGATCGGCGCGACCTGGGTCTCGTAGTTGCGCAAGAGGCGGGCGCGGTCCTCGGGCGTCTGGGCCGCCGCTCCTGCCGCGATGAGGAGCACGGGCGACTCGATGTCCGCCACGTCGTCTCGCAGGTCCGTCGTCATCAGCTCGAACATCGCCCGGGCCACGGTGGCGCGGTCAGACGCGGTATCCTGTGCGGTGAGGCGTTCTACGTCTTCGGCCGCAGTGACCATGGTCGCGACAGCCATGCGTGTCTGCATGGTGAACTGCTCGGGTGTCAATGAGACCATCAGTGTCTTTGTGCCCTCGGCCATGACACGCACCGACTCCGCGGTGGCGCTCGCGTCCATCAGAGCGGGTAAGAACGGCACGCCGTCGACGGCGACGACCGGTCCGATAAGAGTCGGCTCGCTGGCTGCCAGCCAGAACGCGAGGAAGCCGCCGAGGCTGTGACCGACGACCGCGGGGTGGTCCAGCCGGCGGGCCCGGATGTAGGCCACGATGTCGTCGCGAACGCGCGGCAGAAACGGCGCCTCGATGGCGGCCCGGCCCGCGAAGCCGGCGAGGCTCAGGACATACACCTCGTAGTGGCCCTCGAGCACCGCGACCGTCTCGTCCCAGACCGTGCCGTCACAGCTCAGACCGGGAATCAGGAGCACGGGTGGACCGGCGCCGTGCACCTCGACCTGAAAGGAAGACGTGGGTGGGGCACCCCGCGCGGCGGATACCGACCCGAGCAGCAGGAGCCCGAGGATGACGCCGCAGTGGCTGATGGGTGTCCGGGATAGAATTCGTCTCACAGTGACCTCCTCCTGAGGAGGGCCACTCGGCGGCCCTCATAGACTAGGTCTCCCGGTGCCGGAAAAGGTGACATCATAGCCAACACTGGCAACATGCGTGGGCGCGTAACGAGCCCGCAAGGTTTGTCGTCGTCTCGTTGGGCGGCGGTATTCCGTTGAACGACCTCGGCACCGACGATAAGATGGTCGGCTTGGGTACGGCCCGCGTGTGGGGCGGATTCCAACAGGGGTGTGATGGCGGGCAGTGCGCCGTCGGATCGGAGGAAGTCTATCGTGGCAAACGATGCGCCGAAGAGCGCGGTCGAGCTGGTGATGGAGCGGCTGAAACAGCAAGACGCCGCGGCTGAGGTCGGGACCACCGCCTTGACGGGTGACCAGAAAGAGGCGATCGCGGCGGTGCGGCGTGACCATGAGGCGAAAGTGGCGGAGGCAGACATCCTCTATCACTCCAAGCTGGTAGGTGTGTTCGACGTCGAGGCGCGGCAGGAGCTCGAGGCGAACCACCGGCGCGATCTCGCTCAGTCCGCCTCGACCCGCGACCGAAAGATTGCGGCTATCCGGAAGGACGACTAGTCGAGACACACCACGCGGACGCATCGAGGGCCATCATGAACCGACTCGTCATAGTGCTGCTGACACTCGTCAACTTCGGCCTGCTGTACCCCGGTGTGACGATGGATGTCTACAGCGTGGAGATTACGACACGGGTCGAGGCAGAGATCATTGCCGAGCCCGTGGACGTCACGGTCTATCAGCAGACGCGCTCGATCATGAGCACGATCAGGGAGTTGTGGCAGTCGGCGGACTATCTGGTGTCGTTCCTGATCCTGGTCTTCAGCATCATCGTGCCGGTGACGAAGGGGTCGATGCTGCTGGCGTCGAT
>Ga0310122_10002416_pt1 | contig 11861 bp, 11 predicted proteins | sample CB6_Bottom_1051__FD_203503 | JGI IMG/M metagenome (GOLD analysis project Ga0310122, IMG submission 203503) | Marine microbial communities from Western Arctic Ocean, Canada - CB6_Bottom_1051 | ecosystem: Environmental > Aquatic > Marine > Oceanic | place: Canada: Western Arctic Ocean | collected...
AAAAGAAGCTAAAAAACTTTTAACTGATTATAATAAAAAACTAAAAGTATTAGAGAAGAAGATTTACAAAGCAGCGGGAGAAGAATTTAATATCAACTCCCCCCAACAACTTTCCAAAATATTATTTAAAACACTAGCTATTAAGCCAAGAGGTAAGGCCACTAAAAGTGGCTTACATTCAACTAGGGCTGAAAAGTTACAGGAATTAAAAGATGAGCACTTAATTATTAACTTAATTATTCAATATCGAGAATTCTTCAAAATAAAATCAACTTATCTAGAACCATTATTAAAATTAGGTGATCGAGTGCACACCACCTTTCTTCAAACCAGCACTGCCACAGGAAGATTAAGCTCTCAAAACCCTAATCTACAGAATATTCCCTTAGTGGTAAAAAAGGTTTTTGTGGCTAGCCCAGGTTATCAACTAGTCTCCTTAGACTATTCTCAAATTGAATTAAGAATTCTAGCTGGTTTAAGTAAGGATCCTAAGATGATCAAAGCTTTTAAAGAAGATCAAGACATTCATCGTCTTACTGCTAGTCAGGTTTTTAACACACCTTTAAATAAAGTAACTACCGAAATGCGAAAAATGGCTAAGACTCTTAACTTCGGCATTGTTTATGGCATGGGAGCGGTGGCCTTTGCTCGGAGTAGTGGTGTGAGTAGAGTAGAAGCACGACACTTTATTCAAGAATACTTTGATGACTTTAAAAAGATTAAATCCTGGCAAGAAGAGGTTAAGCAACAGGCGAGAAAAGATGGTTATGTAGAAAATTTAAATGGTAGAAAGCGTTGGTTGCCAGCTATTAACTCTGTTAATGGATTTTTAGCAGCTGAAGCTGAGCGAGCCGCTATTAATATGCCTATTCAAAGCTTGGCAGCGGATATTATTAAGCTAGCCATGATCAAAGTCCATCAGCAGTACCAAAGTGATGAGGTGCGACTACTTTTATCAATTCATGACGAATTGTTGTTTGAGATTAAGAGTGATAAAGTTAATAGTATAGTTAAAAAAATCACTCAAATTATGGAAACGGCCTATGATTTCCCAATTCATCTCAAAGTTGAGGTGGCGATAGGAAAAAATTGGGCTAATCTCTAATAATGGCTTTATTTTTTGGAAAAAAGAAAGAAACAAAAGAAGGTATTTCCTGGTCGCCTGATCAAGGACTACTTCAAGCTTTAATAGGAGGGTTGGAAGAGGGGGTGATAATTTATGATAAGAATTTTAAAGTCAGTAATTTTAATAAGGCAGCAGAAAATATTTTTAAAACTAAGGCGAGCGAGGTAGTGGGAAGGACCTTCTCTTTAGCTAAGGCTAGAAGCTTTAAATCTAAAGCTTTATCACAGGCTATGTTTCCCTCTTTAGCCCCGACGGTAGTTAGAAAATCTGAGCCAGGTAGTTATCCTCAAATAATAGAGGCCTCTTTAGAAAATCCAGTTAAGGAGTTTCGTATAATTACCCATCAGGTAGTAGATGAGAAAGGAAAGTTGTGGGGTTTTATAAAAGTAGTTAAAGATAGAACTCGAGAATTAGAGTTATTAAGAGCTAAGAGTGATTTTATCACCATCGCTGCTCATCAATTAAGAACTCCAACTACCGCTCTTAACTGGGCTTTAGACAATTTATCTAAAGATAAGAATTTAAATAAAGATAGTAAAGGAGAGTTAAAAATTGCTCGACAGACAGCTAAGAATCTACTCAAGATTATCAACGATCTAATCAATATCACTCAGATTGAAGAGGGTAAGTTTGGTTACAATTTTAAAAAACTGGAGCTAAATAAGTTTCTAGCTAAATTATTATCTGGTGCTGATGTAGTAGCAAAAGAATATAAGGTTAAGCTTTATTATCAACGACCAAAAACAAAAGAGGTGTTTGTTAGTGTTGATAAAGCTCGTTTAGGATTAGCGATTGCTAATTTAATTGATAATGCTATTAAATACAACGTTCCTAATGGACGGGTAGTGATTAAGTTAAGAAGAATACCTAATAGACCAATGGTGGAAATTAGTATTCAAGATACTGGAATAGGTATTCCAAAGAGTGATATCGGTAAGTTATTTACTAAATTCTTTAGAGCTAAGAATATTGAGCAATATGGTGTTGAGGGTTCTGGTTTAGGGCTCTATTTAACTAAAAATATTATTAATCGTCATGGAGGAGATATTAGAGTTGAGTCGATAGAAAATAGGGGTAGCACCTTCTATTTTACCCTACCCACCGATCCTAAATTAATTGCTCTTAAAAAATTAGAGTAACTTATGCCTGAACTACCCGAAGTTCAAACAACTGTTGATGGTTTGAATAAAAAAGTCCGCCGTAGGCGGATTGTTTCTGTTTGGCATGACTGGCCAAAGATCAAACAAATTAAAAAAGTTCAGGGTCATACTATTAAGAAGGTAGAGCGAATAGGTAAAAATATTCTTTTTTATTTTACCGACCCCCACATCTTACTAGTTCATATGAAGATGACAGGTCATTTGTTGGTAGGAGAGTGGCAAATCAAGGGTAAAAAGATTATTGCCCTCAAACCTAAAGAAATGAAAGAAAGGGATAATGATTTTATTCATTTTGTTTTAGTTTTAGATAACGGTAAGATGATTGCTTTTTCTGACATGAGGAAATTTGGCAAGGTTGTTTTTGGTAAAATGAATAAGATTGAAAATCTTCCCGAATTAAAAAAGCTGGGCCCAGATGCTTTGAAAATATCTTATAAGGAGTTTGCTGAAAGAGTATCCAAAAAAAAGAAAACTATTTATCAAACCTTATTAGACCAGGAGGTGTTGGCGGGCATTGGTAATATCTATGCTAGTGAGATTATGTGGCGAGCTAAAGTTTATCCTTTTAAATCAGCCAGCCAATTAAGTGAGCAAGAATTGAAAGCTCTTTATAGAGCCATTAAGCCTATTTTAACTAAAGCCTTAAAGAGTGGTGGCACTTCTACGGCTGATTATCGAGACTCTAGTGGCAGAAAAGGAAAATATGGAGATGTAAGATTGGTTTATCAAAAAGAAAAGAGTCCTTGCCGGAGATGTGGCACTATAATTAAAAGAGCTAAAAAGGGAGGCAGATCAGCTCATTACTGCCCCAAATGTCAGGTAGTTTAAGGTGGACTATTGTCCTATGGGAATAATCTAAGAAGGACCAAAAGGATCGGCAAGAGGCAGACTAAAGGGCGTTTCAGAATTAGAGGGTTGGAAAAAAGGCTGCGGATTAATATTAAATCCAGACTCTGACAAGAAGGGAGGAGCTGTAAGAGAGGGGGCTACAAATGGGTCAAGAGAGTCAATGGGGGCAACTTGTGTTGGAGTCAGCCCCACTTCCAGACCTGCTATCTCTATAAAGAAGGCTGCTTGAGGTGTTAATATCCGATCCATTTCCTCCCTTAAAAACTTAGCTATTTTACCCACCTTGTTCAAGGAAAGATTCATACCTGATGGTCCAGGTCCAAGCATCTCTTCCATATCATCTATTATCCGGTTTATTTCTCTCAGAATGGTCATTTTTTCATCATCCGACCTAGCATTATTGAGATCTGCAAGCTTTTCCTTAAACTCTTTTACTTTTTGCATGAAAAAATAGTTCTGAATAGATGGAGGAAAATCTGAAAAAGTTACCTCTGGGGCTCCTGCGGCCCTTTCTCTAGCGGCGCCCTCGCTTATTCCTTGCACCATTTCATCTATAGTCATGTCATCAAATCCCGCCGCCTCAGTAAGCGGTCTTTCATAAGATGACTGATAAGCAAGCCACAAAACGACAATGATAAGAATTGCCCACAATAATCGGGAGTCATCTTTCTTCATGATTTAATTATACTCTATTTTTTTGGAAAATAGATTATTTATCCCCAGTCTTGTATAATAAGGGCGATGATCGTCTATCTTCACGGCCCTGATTCATATCGCCGTCAACAGAAACTTAAAGAAATAATAGGAGAATACAAAAAGAAACACTCCAGCTTAACCATCGATCGTTTTTATTTTGACGAAGAGAAAGAAGAGAGCAGGTTCGAAGACTTTATTAAAGGACAATCTTTATTTGGCGGTCATCGTTTAGCAATAACCTCTGGCGTGGGTAGTATTAAGGAGAAAAATATTATTAAGCTATTTAATTCTTTAGCAGAAGCAAAAGAAGTAGTGGTGCTTATCTCAGAGGAAAAAACTTTAAATAAAGATTTCTCCTTTCTTACTAAGCAGCCAGTTATTAGCCAAGAGTTTAGTGATTTAACTACCACTCAGACTCATTCATTTATTAAACAAGAAGTTATTAAAAGAAATCTTTCTTTAACAGCTGCTGATGTTAGTATGCTGACCGAGACTTATAGAAATGATAATTGGGGTATTGTTACAGAATTAGACAAGTTAGCTTTAGGAGGTTCGGTAACTCAATCTCTGCCCCAAGCCAGTCTTTTTCAGATGTTATTCAGATTACAAAAAAGATTTCCTCTGAAAGTGAGAATGGCTACTTTAGAAAGATTATTAGTAGATGAGGATCCAGCTAAAATTTTTAATCTTTTAGCTTATCAAAAAAACGTCGCAGCTAGAGATGTTTTTGCTAACTACGACGTTTTAGTGAAATCTGGTAAGTTGGATTATGAACTAGTCTTACTAGATCTAGTAATTCTTTGAGTTAGGCGAGATTTAAGTCTATTAGCTGTATTTTTTTTAATAATATTTTTCTTAGCAGCTTTATCTAATTTTTTGTAAACATCCGAAAGCATCTTAGTTGCTTCAGCCGGCTTACTCTCAACAGCCTTTTTAAAGTTTCTAATAACCTCTTTAAGAGTTTTTTTCTGTGACAAATTACGTGCCCGATGTCGTTGGCTTTGTCGTAAAGATTTTTTAACTGATTCTGTATTAGGCATATAGGAAGATGATAGGGAAAATAATTAAGTTAGTCAACATTAAAATTACTAACCATAATCGGTTTATTTAACTCTTGGGGAGTGACACCACTTTTTTTATTAAACTTCATTTGAGCCTGACGACGCCTGTTAGTCTCATCTAAAGTTTGTTTAATGGAGTTAGTAAGTAAATCAGCATAAAGAATAACCCGACCTTTAGTAGATCGAGCAGCTCTACCAGCCATTTGAATCAGACCGCGATAGTTACGAAGAAAACCTTCTCGGTCAGCATCAAGAATAGCTACTAAGCTAACCTCAGGAAGATCTAGACCTTCACGCAATAGATTAATACCTACCACCACGTCAATCTCACCCCGACGCAAAGAAGCTAGCACCTCGGGCCGCTTAAGAGTTTTGATCTCTGAGTGAAGATAAGCAGCTTTGATACCTTGGTCTAATAGATATTCAGTTAAGTCCTCAGCCGATCGTTTGGTTAGAGTAAGAGCTAAAACCCGTTTATCTTTAGCCACGCATTTTTTAATCTCTTTTAAGAGATCGCTAACTTGAGTTTGGGCTGGTTTGATAGAGATTTTTGGATCTAAAATACCAGTAGGTCGGACCATTTGCTCAACAACCTGACCAGTAGCTCGGGCTTTTTCTAATTCATAGTCACCGGGAGTAGCGGAGACATAAATAGTCTGCCCTATTTTTTCTTTAAACTCTTCAAAGCGGAGAGGACGGTTATCAATAGCTGAAGGAAGACGATAGCCATAAGTAATTAAAGAATCCTTTCTTCTTGAATCACCAGCTTCCATAGCTCTCAATTGAGGGATGGTAATATGAGACTCATCAATTATTAATAAAAATGGTTTAGGAAAATAATCTAGTAAGGTGAGAGCTGGTTCACCAGGTTGACGAAAATCGAAGTGACGAGAGTAGTTTTCAACACCGTTAACATAACCCTGTTTTTTTAACATCTCGATATCAAACAAAGTTCTTTTTTCCAGCCGTTCTGCTTCCTCAAACTTGTTAGCTGACTGCAACTCTTCTACCCGCTCCTCCATTTCACTCTTAATATTTCGCAAAGCTAGATTGAATTGATGTTGGGGAGTAACCCAGAATTTAGCAGGATAAACGTCGATTTTTTCCTTAGCTTTATCAGCAACTTTAATAGCAATGATTTTTTTACGACTTATCTCAAGCTCTACCTTATTACCAGTCACTAGATGGATAGTAATTTTACCAGTGCCTAACCGGTTAGTAGCTAAGACATATTCACCAGGAACGGTCTTCTTTTTTTGGCTACGAATATACTGAAGCAGACTAAGATGACGAGCTAGATCTTGATTATTGATCACGCGACCAACTTTTAATTCCAAACGAGCTTTTTTATAGTTGTCAGGACTACCAATGCCATAGATACAAGAAACGGAAGCAATAATTAAAGAGTCTTTTCTAGTAAATAGATTCTGAATAGCGGCGTGACGCAATTTATCAATTTCTGAGTTGATACGGGCGTCTTTTTGGATATAAGTTTTATCTACTGGTAAGTAGGCCTCGGGTTGGTAGTAGTCGTAATAGGAGACGAAGTAGTTAACGGCATTTTTTGGAAAAAATGCCTTAAATTCCTGATAGAGTTGAGCAGCTAATATTTTATTAGGCGAAATAACCAGGGTAGGCATATTTAACTGATCAATAACCGAGGCCATGGTAAAAGTTTTACCAGACCCGGTTACTCCTAATAAGACCTGATGCCGAAGGTCTTTTTTAACTCCCTCTAGGAGTTTCTTAATAGCTTGTGGTTGGTCACCTCCGGGTTGGAAGGGTGAGATTAACTTAAACTTCATAAGGACCCATATTATAAAGGAAAACCAGTCTTTTGTCACTTAAAAGTTGTTATTTTAAGGCCCGCTCTATACTATATAGGTATGATTTATCGCTTAGTAGGAGAATTAGTATCTAAAAAGGAAAACTTTATTATTATTGATGTAAATAGGGTTAACTATAAGGTGTTTGTCTCACCTAAAACTCATCAAGTTTTACCAACTACCGGAGAAGAGTTACAGATTTATACTTACCTTAATGTTAAAGAGGATGCTCTGGATTTATATGGTTTTTTAACCGAGCCGGAATTAGGTTTCTTTGAAAAACTGATTAGTATCAGTGGTGTTGGCCCTCGATCGGCCTTAGGGGTGATGGCGGTAGCACCAGTTAATCAGTTGATAGCAACTATTAATGAGGGTAAACCAGACTTATTGACTCGCGCATCAGGAATTGGTAAAAAAACGGCAGAGAGAGTGGTGTTAGAGCTGAGAGATAAAATAGCAGCTTTAGGCACTGAAGAGGTGGTTAAAGGCATGGAGTCTGATATTGAATTAGAGGAGGCTTTGATAAGCTTGGACTATAGTAAGGCTCAAGCTAAGAAAATAATCTCCCAACTTGATCCTAAATTAACAAGACTAGAGGATCGCTTACAAGCCGCTCTGAAAAGTGTAAAAAAATGAATTTTTTGAGAAGAATCTTTTATGCCATACCAGGCTTACCCTGGTTATATCATTTTAGCTGGTCCTTTCTAGGAGCGGTAATTTATGGTTTTCCTTCTCGAAATATTTTTATTATTGGCATCACTGGTACTAAAGGTAAAACAACCATAATTGAATTATTAAATCATATTTTAGAAACAGCTGGTCAAAAAACAGCTGTCCTCTCCTCAATTAAAGTTAAAGTTGGAGAAGAGGAGGATAAGAATAAAACCGAGACTACTATGCCTGGCCGTTTCTTCACTCAAAGATTTTTGAAACGGGCGGTTAAGGCTGGTTGTAATTATGCGATTATAGAGGTTACCTCTGAAGGTATTGCGGCTAATAGGCACCGTTTCATTAAATGGGATGTGGCGGCGTTAATAAATTTAGCCCCAGAGCATATCGAGGCTCATGGGTCGTTTGAAAAATATAAAGAAGCTAAATTGAAGCTTTTTAGAATAGCAAAAAAACTTTGTTTTATTAATAAAGATGATCAGTATGCTCAGGAGTTTGAACAGGCTGCTCAGGGAAGAGTGGTTTGGTTTGGTAAGAGTGAATTAAAAAGTCAGCTAGTCGGAGAGTTTAATCAATATAATATTGGCTTAGCTGAAGCTATTGCTCAGGAATTGGAGGTTGATAAGGAGATTATTGCTAAGGCAATAGCTCAGTTTGAAGGTATTGCTGGAAGAATGGAATTTATTCAAAAAGAGCCTTTTGCTGTGGTGGTTGATTATGCTCATACCCCCGATTCTTTGCGAGCTGTCTATCAAAGCCTCAAACCAACGTACCCTAGATTGATCTGTGTTCTAGGATCGGCTGGGGGTGGAAGAGACAAATGGAAGCGATCAGAGATGGGTGAGATCGCAGCTGAGTATTGTGATGAAATTATTTTGACTAATGAAGATCCTTACAATGAAGACCCAGAAAAAATTATTGAAGAAGTTGCCCAAGGCTGTCCTCAAGCACAAAAGATAATTGATAGAGAGGAGGCTATTAAAGCTGCTATAAGATTAGCTCAACCAGGTGACGTGGTAATTATTACTGGTAAAGGTAGCGAAACCACTATTCATATAAAAGGAAGTAAGACTATTGCTTGGAGTGACAGAGAGACGGTTTTGAATAATTTATAAGGTTATTAAGAGTTAACTTTTATAAAATGTTATATAATCATTTTATGAGATTAACTTTTTATGGTGGAGTTAAAGCTGTTACGGGCGCCAACTATTTATTAGAAAGCGACAAGACTAAAATATTAATCGATTGCGGTCTTCATCAAGGAGGAAGATTTAGTGAGCGACAAAATTGGGACGAGTTTTCTTATAATCCTAAAGATATTAAGGCGATTTTTATTACTCACTCCCACATTGATCACATTGGCTTATTACCAAAACTGTATAGGGAGGGTTTTAGAGGAGTTGTTTATTCCACTACTCCCTGTAAAGAGTTTTCAAGAGTGTTGTTAAGAGATTCTCAACACATATTAAAAATGGAAGCCGAACGACGCAAAAAACCCTTATTATATGAAGAGGAGGATATTGTTGGGTTGATGAAGCTCTGGAAAGGAGGTAAATATCATGAACCGATTGTAGTCGATAATTTCACAGTTACTTTTTATAGCGCTGGTCATATTTTAGGTTCAAGTATTATCCATATCGAGGCTGATGGTAAAAGAATAGTTTTTTCTGGAGATCTGGGTAATAGCCCAGCCCCTTTAATTGGTTACAAAGAGGAGTTGCCAGAGACCGATTATTGTTTAATCGAGTCAACTTATGGCGATCGAATTCATGAAGATATAGCAGAAAGAAAAGATATTATTGAGGATATGATTGAAAATGTTATTAGATCAGGAGGGACTTTAATGATCCCAGCTTTTGCTATGGAGAGAAGTCAGCAGTTACTTTATGTTATTCACGAGTTAATTCATGAAGGGCGAGTGCCTAAGATACCAGTATTTCTTGATAGCCCTTTAGCTATTAAATTAACGGAGGTTTATAAAAGACATCGTAATTATTTTAGTGAAGATGTCATTGCTGAGATTAAACCCGATGACCCAATTTTTAGTTTTCCCGGGCTGAAAAAGACTCTGACAACGATGGAGTCAAAAGCTATTAATGAAGTTGAACCGCCTAAAGTAATTATTGCTGGTTCCGGTATGATGCATGCTGGTAGAATTTTGCATCATTTAAAACGTCATCTACCAGATCCTAACAGCATTCTTTTAATTGTTGGTTTTCAAGCCAACGGTTCTTTGGGCCGACAGATATACGATGGCAGGAAGAAGGTTAGGATTCATGGTGAGGATGTAGAGGTTAGGTGTCGGGTTAAAGCGATTGGAGGCTACTCCGCCCATGCTGACCAACCTCAATTATTAGACTGGTTAAAACCTCAAAGAAAAAAATTAAAAAAAGTCTTTGTTGTCCAAGGTGAAGAGAAGGCCAGTGCTGTTCTGCGAGATAAGATTAGGGATGAGTTGCTTATTGCAGCCAGCATCCCTCAGAAGGGCATTACTTATGATATAATTTAACCTAATGGCTAATAACAACTTCAAATATACGATGAAGTACAAGATTTGCGTCTCTGGAGCAGCTGAGACTGGTCATTGTGCTAAAGATGCCTTAGAAAAGGCTGAGTTAATGGGAGCAGAGATTGCTAAAGCAGGGATGATTTTGGTCACTGGAGCAACTACCGGTACTCCTTATTGGGCGGCTAAGGGAGCGAAAGAAGCAGGGGGCACGGTTATTGGATTGTCACCAGCAGTTTCTAAAGTGGCTCATATTAAAAGTTATCGCTTACCAGTTGATTATCACGATATGATAATTTTTACTGGTTTTGATTATTCAGGAAGAAATTTATTACTAACTCGTTCAGCTGATGCAGTTATTACTATTTGTGGCCGCATGGGAACCTTAAACGAATTTACTATTGCTTTTGAAGATAAAAAACCCATGGGGATCTTGGAAGGAACTGGTGGTATGGCAGATGAGATTAGAGATATTGTTGCTAAGGCTCATCGGGGGCCAGGTAAGATAGCTTTTGAGAGCGATCCTAAAAAACTATTACAACTAGTTGTTGAGTTAATTGATAAGGATAATAAAGAGCTTGCATAATGATTAAAGTTAGATCTCTAATACCAATAGGCTTGATGGCCGGCGCTATTATTGGAGCCGGTATTTTTTCTTTACCATTCATTTTTGCCCAGATAGGGGTTTTTAATGGTTTTGTTGTAATGGTCTTAGCAGTGGCAGTGGTAGTAATGATCCATTTATTCTATGCCGATATTATTATTAGAACAGAAGGTCGACATAATTTTGTTGGATTTGCTCGATTATATTTAGGAGAAAAAAGCGCTGCCTTTAGTGTCTTAATAGCAGTGGTTCAGATGATGTTAGTGTTAGTAATCTATTTAGTACTATCGCTGAGTTTTGCTAAATTGATTTTTGGAGCTAGCTCCCTAACTCATTTACTAGCGTTCTGGCTTTTAGGAACAATAGTCATTTTTTTAAATCTAAAAAGATTAGGATTATTAGAATTTATCATTACTGCCGGCATGATCAGTATTATTGCTGTTATTTTTCTTATAGCCCTACCAGAAATGTTTCCTCTGAAGATTAACATTACTATTCCAACAGTGGGTAAGGCCTTATCACCAATAGCCCCTATCTTTTTTGCTTTGGTGGGACGGGTAGCTGTTTTAGCCATAGTGAGATCGTTAAGAAAAAATGTAGTAAAGGCACGGAATGCTATTATTTTAGGAACAATTGTTCCCGCTATAGTTTATGTATTTTTTATTTTGGCGGTTATCACTTTGTCAGCGCCAGTTTCTCCTGACTCGGTTTCGGGTTTAATCGGCCAATTGCCATCAACTCTAATTATCTTAATAGGAGTATTAGGTTGGTTAAGTCTTTGGAGTTCTTACATTATTATAGGCTACAACGTTAATGATATTTTGAAAGTTGACATGAACTGGCCAGGCTTTTTTAGGGTAGCAGCAATTGCCTTTCTTCCGTTGGCTTTCTATTTAATGGGCTTTCAAGATTTTATTAAATTAGTTTCCTTGGCTGGTGGTTTATTTTTTGGTCTAGAAGCTTTATTGATAATGGCTATGTGGGTGGAGGCTAAAAAGAAAAAAAGAGGTAAAATGATTTTGGGTAATATTCCTAAGTCGGTTATTGGTTTGTTATCTATTTTATTTGTATTGATAATTCTTAATCAAATTTATGAGCTATTCTAAGAAACAAGGAAAGTCTAATCTACCAGAGGAGAGAAATTTCAAGCAGGAGTTTTTGAAAGGCGATAAGCCCTTTTTAATGTGTTCTGATTGTGGTTCGGTTTATTTTGATAAATATTGGCATCATAAGATCGAAGAATTTAATAGGTTGGAAAAAGAGAATAATTTTCAGATGAAGTTTAAGCTCTGTCCAGCTTGTGAAATGATTAAAAACAAACAATATGAGGGCAGGGTGGTTATTAAGAATATTCCTAAGAAACT
>Ga0310122_10002417_pt1 | contig 11860 bp, 7 predicted proteins | sample CB6_Bottom_1051__FD_203503 | JGI IMG/M metagenome (GOLD analysis project Ga0310122, IMG submission 203503) | Marine microbial communities from Western Arctic Ocean, Canada - CB6_Bottom_1051 | ecosystem: Environmental > Aquatic > Marine > Oceanic | place: Canada: Western Arctic Ocean | collected...
CGCGCTCATCGACGCAGACGAAGACACCGACAACGCGGTGGCCCAGTTCGATTCGGGCGCCGTGATCGACGTGGCGCTGTTGAGTGCGGTACTGGCGTTCGCTCTGTTCAGTTTCAAGAAACGGAGCGAGCCGCTGAAGATGGTCAGCTGGGTGCTGTCCATCGGCTATCTCGGCTTCTACAAGGCCAGTCTGGTCTCGGTGGTGGATATCTTCGGCGCGCTTCGCGCGAGCTTGCCGGCGTTTCAGGATGGGCAGGCGTACTACCTGCTCATCGCCTTCACGCTGGCGTCGACGGTGCTCTGGGGGCGTCTCTACTGTGGGCGCATTTGCGCGTTCGGGGCTTTGACCCAGTTGATGGACCGCATCATTCCGTCCCGGTTCCGCATCGACCCGCCGGCCTGGCTCGACAAACGTCTCGTGTATCTGAAATACATCGTGCTCGGCGGTGCGGTGCTGTATTTCCTCGCCAGTGGCGACACCCTCGTCTACCGCTACATCGAACCGTTCTGGATGTTCACGCTGCACGGGAACACCGTGATGTGGACGCTGCTGACGGTGCTGTTGCTCGCCACGGTCTTCGTGCGCAACCTCTACTGCCGGTATCTCTGCTCCGTTGGCGCGGGACTCGGTCTGCTCTCGAACCTCACCGTGTTCAAGATCAAGCGGTGGGGCGAGTGTTCGACGTGCAAACTGTGCGAAAAAACCTGCGAATGGGGCGCCATCGATGGGCCCAAGATTCTGGTCAGCGAGTGTGTCCGTTGCGACGATTGCGAACGTCTCTATGCCGATGAAGACAAGTGCCCCCATTGGCTCATCAAGAAACATGTCGCCGCCCGCGCGGCCAAAGTGGGTTGACCCGCGGCCGTTGACCCGCGGCCGTGTGTCCACGCGACCGATCCTGGATGACTGCACACACGAGTGTCTGGCTCCTGAGCGTAGTGTGCTGGCTGTGCGCGGCCGGCGTCGGCTGGACTCAGCCGACCACCCCGGCCTCTCCACCACGGGGCAATGGCCCGCGGACTGTCGTGGGTCCGTTCGTGAACCTCAGCCGGGAAGCGGCTGATGAGTGGATTGGCAATGGCATCGCCGAGACGGTCGCGGCGGATCTGAGTCAGTTCGACCCCATCGGCGGCGCGGACCGGTTGGCGGCGCGCGCCGGGCCGCCGGGCGGGTCCCCGCTCGATGACGCCGAGCAGCGTGCGGCCGCCGAGCGACTGGGGGCGGTCTGGCTGGTGAACGGCGCGTATCAGCGCGTGGGTGCGGTGGTGCGGGTGACCGGTCGCGTCATCGATGTGCGTTCCGGTGCCATCCAGCACACGGCGAAGGTCGATGGCCGCATCGAGGACCTGTTCGACATACAGGATCGGCTGGCCGCGGCGCTCAAGAAAGGCTTGGTTGATGGTCCCGCCAATCGAGGTGCCGAGCTAACGCCGGGCGCCATCACCGGTGTCGTCGAACTGGGCCGCGCCTCCCGGCAGGGTGGGCGGGCGGGGTTCGCCGCGCCGCTGAGCGGTCCCTCCCGCACCGTGATCGGCCGGGCGACCCAGGCGCCCCGTCTCGACGGGAGTCTCGACGATGCGGTCTGGGAGACCGCGACCCACCTGACCGAGTTCGTCCAGATCGCGCCCTCCGAGGGGATCCCCGGGACCGAGGAGACCGAGGTCTGGATCGCCTTCGACGACGACTTTCTGTATGTCGGCTTCTACGCGCACTACACCGACCCCGGCATGATGCGGACGAATCGCGCCGACCGCGACCAGATCCGCGGTGACGACCGCATGTCGGTGCTCTTTGATCCGTTTCTCGACCAGCAGCGGGCCTATCAGTTCGAGGTCAACGGCTACGGAGTCCAGGCCGACTCCATTGTCAACGCCGACGGCAGCACGGGGGCGTCCAGCGGCCGAGGGCCGCGCCCGCAGCAGACAGGCGGCGTCAGGCGAGCCGGCGGGGGCGGTGGCTCGGGACTCAGTGGCTCGGGGCAGTTTGGCATTCGCGGCGACGAATCCTGGAACAGCCTGTTCGAGACAGCGGGGCGGGTCGTGGCGGACGGCTGGACCGCCGAGATGGCGATTCCGTTCAAGAGCCTGAGATACCCGGCGAGTGATGCGGGGGGGGGCCGCCGCTGGGGCATGCAGATCACACGCGTGATCCGCGGGAAGTCGGAGGCGGTGGCCTGGTCGCCGATTTCTCGCGGCGTCGTCGGCCAACTGACCCAGTTCGGGTTGCTCGAAGGGCTGTCCGGTCTGTCGACCAGCCGGAATCTGGAGTTCCTTCCGGAGATCACCGGCATCAGGTTCGGGTCGCTGGACACGGACACGGGCACATTCGCCGATCGCGATCCACAGGGCGACGCCGGGATCAGCGTCAAGTACGGCATCACCCCCAATCTCACCGCTGACTTTACCTACAATCCCGACTTCTCCCAGATCGAGTCCGACCAGCCGCAGATCGAGACCAATCAGCGGTTCGCGCTCTTCTTTCCGGAGCAGCGGCCGTTCTTTCTCGAGGGGCAGGAGATCTTCGCGACACCGACCATCACCAACCTGCTCCACACGCGGACCATCATCGACCCGCGGTTCGGCGCCAAGCTGACCGGCAAAGTGGGTCGCACCACGATCGGTTTCGTCGCCGCCGACGATGAAGCCGCCGGCTTCCTGGACGACGGTGCAGACCCGCGGTTCGGCACCAGCGCACAGACGTTCGTGGGGCGGGCTCGATACGACCTGTACTCGGAGTCCTATCTCGGCGCCATCGCCACCTCGCGCCAGTTCGGAGAGGCACACAGTCGCGTGGCCGGCATAGACGGTCGGTTCCGTCTGGGACGGACGCACCGGGTCAGCTTTCTTGCGGTCGGGTCGGACACCCAGAGCGACGAGGACGGTGCCTTGAGCGGACCCGTTCTCGAGGCCGACTACACCCGGCAGGGTCGCAACTTGGGGTATGGCGCTTCGTACAGCAGCGTCGATCCGGACTTTCGGACCGGGACCGGGTTCTTGCCTCGGATCGACTATCGGCAGGCGACCGGCAACGTGTCCTATCGGTTCTGGCCGGAATCGGCCCTCATCACCTGGGGCCCAACGGTCGAGTACCTGCGGCTCTACGACCACGACGGCGTCCTGCAGGACGAGCAACTCCAGGGGCGTGTGAGCCTGTCGTTCCAGAACAACGTCTCGATCAACGGCACCGTCAGTCGCGATCTCGAACGCTTCAACGAGATTGACTTTCGCAAGACCGGGTACCGGCTCTTCGGTGTCATCAGCTCGCGGCTGCTGTCCATCGTGGGTGGCTTCAATGTGGGCGACGGCGTCCTGTTCAGCGACAACCCGTTCCTCGGACGCACGACCTCCGGGAACTTCCTGATCAGCGCCCGTCCGACCTCGAGGTTGCGGGCGGAGCTGACCGGTATCTTCAGCCAGTTTGTCGACCCGCGAGACGACAGCAACGTCTTCGACGTCAAGATCTTTCGGACGCGTGCCACGTATCAGTTCACCAACCGGTTGCTCGTTCGCCACATCCTCGAATACAACACCGCCGCCGTGACGTTCGGCAACAACCTGTTGGTGACCTATCGCATCAATGCGGGAACCGTCGGGTTCGTCGGGTACGACGACCGTTACCAGCAGGGGTCGCTCATCGACGCGTTCCAGTCGACGTCAACGGCGCTGCAGCGGACAAACCGCGCGGTATTCGCCAAGGTGTCGTATCTGTTCCGTTACTAGGTTTCCGGGCGAGGCGGCCGCCTGGCTGCTCCCTCCTTGCGCCTGGCCAGCCGAACGCCTCGCCCGGAAACCACCCCGTCGTTTGTTCAGCACTCTGCTAATCTTCTGTGACGATTCGGCGCCTGCCGGCGGCGTACCTCGTTTGGCGGCGTGGATGGAAAGCGGTGTAATCGAGATGACGTGTCAGTCACTACGGATCGGAGTTGGAGCGGTGCTCGCAGTGCTAGGTGTCGCCGGGCTCGCGCCAGCCCAGAGCCGGACGGTGTGGGACGGCGTGTACACCGCCGAGCAGGCGGTGCGAGGAGCCCCACTCTACGAGCAGTCATGCGCCGAGTGCCACGGGTCGGATTTGACTGGCGGCGAGATGGCGCCGGGTCTGGCCGGGAGCGAGTTTGCCTGGAACTGGAACGGGTTGTCGGTCGGCGACCTGTTCGAGCGCGTCCGCATCTCCATGCCGCAGGGCGAGCCCTCCAGCGTGAGCCGCCAGGACAAAGCGGACATCCTCGCGTTCATGTTCGATCGGAGCGGGTTTCCCGCCGGCGAGACGGAACTGGCCACCCGAACCGCGATGCTGGCCGGTATCAACTTCGTGGCCGAAGCACCCCAACCATAGGCATTCCGACGCGATCGGGGGATGCCCCGCCCGAAAACATTAGCAGGTGGCTGAAAAACGACGGGCGGTTTTCTGACGAGGCGTCTGTCTGGCTAGGCGCAAGGAGGGAGCAGCCAGGTGGGCTGTGACCGACGAAGCAACACCGCCAGACGGACGCCTCGTCGGAAAACCTAGGCGTCGGCAGATGCGGGCGGGTGGTCCGGGCTCTGCATCGCCTTGAATCCGGCCCACACCATGCCGGCCAGGAGCATCGCCAGCAGCAACCAGCCCATTGCGCCCGTGAACATCGCCCGGCTGAAAGCCGCCCAGGTGATGGGGTACTGACTCAGCACTGCCCACCGCTCTGCCATCCAGTGCCAGGCCGTGTGGGCGACCAGCGCGGATACCAGAATCGTGCCCATGCGCTCCGCCACGACATACCGAAATAGAAAGTTCAGCGCCGGTACCAGCAGCAGCAGCACGAGCAGTTGTCCCAGTTCAACGCCGATATTGAAGGCGAGGAGCGAGGTCAGCAGGTGGGTCCCCGCGAACTGCAGCGTTTCCCGCAACGCGAACGAGAATCCGAACCCGTGCACCAGTCCGAAGATGAAGGTGATGGCCCACCGTCGCCGCGCGGCCGCGCCGACAATGTTCTCGAGCGCCATGTACACGATCGACATCGCGATCAGGGTTTCCACCAGCGGTGGGAACCAGAGCGCGTCCGGGGCCAGGTCGTAGGCGGATGCGAGCAGGGTGAACGAATGCGCGAGGGTGAAAGCGGTGACGATGACCGCGAGCGCCCGGAGCCGGCGGAACGGAATCACCAGACATGCCAGGAATAGGAGGTGGTCGGTACCGTCCAGGATGTGCTCGAAGCCCATGACCACGAACCGGAATGCCGCTTGGTGCCACCGTGGATCCAGTGTGACCACGCCCGGGTCGCCGCGCAGCTCGAATGCGCGCTCGGCGCCCCCGGGGGGCATGAATCGCAACACGGTGATGACCCGGAGCCCCATCCGTTCGAGGCTGGGGCGAATGGAGAACTCAGATTGGTCTGACTGGATAGGGTAGTCGAACAGGATGTCGAGGACCGCCTGTTGCCAGACGAGCTGGGTCCCGACCGGGAGCAGCTCCCCTTGCACATGCTCGAGCGCTCCCTCGTAGGTCTCGAAGGCACGGTTGGAGGGGAGGGACACCTTGATGGCGGTGATCGTTGGGGTCTCCAAGCGGGTGCCGTTTTCGAAGATCTGGACCTCTTGGCCCATCCAGACCATGGCCGCGTTGTCAAACTCTGACCGGCTCCGGGCTCGCTCGAAGTCGAGATACCCGGGCCCGAGGGTTGGGAACACCATGTCTGACAGCGCCTCGAGGGGCACCCGCACCAGTAGCCGCAACCGCTGGCCCTCCGGTTTGACGAATGCCCGCACCGTCACGTCGCCGGGGATGTCGTGGGCTGACTGACGAGCGGGGAACACCAGCATGAGACCGGCGACCACGGCGACCAGCGCGGCGAGGCTGCCGGGCCGAACGAATTTGGGGGTTGTCATGGATTCGACTACTTGGGGCGATTTCGGCGAATTCCGTCGATCAGACCGTTGGAGACGGCCGTCGCCGGGTCCCCCGACACGCGTGTGAGGAGGGCGGTTTCGACGGTTTCGAAAATATAGCGCAATTCATGGGGATTGCAAGTATACTAGCCGCTTCCGACAGGACGTCGGAGCCTCGCGTGGGCGGGCTCCTACGTTCGACTGACATGGAGGAATGCCGATGAATCGGAAGCAACATCTTCTTTTTGGCTCCGCGCTGGCGACGGCGGCTTTGGTGGTCGCATGTGCCGGCGGTGCCCAGGAATCGGGCGGCGGCGGCGGTGGCGGCGACGAGATGGCGTCGTCCATGTTGTCCCAGAATCCGGACGACGGGGTTCCGACCTTTGAGGTTGATCCCCTGTTTCCCAAGAACCTGCCGAACCACTGGCTGATGGGGTCGACCATCGGTGTCGATGTCGACTCGCGCGATCACATCTGGGTCGTGCATCGCAACACCCTTGACCAGTTCGTGGCCACTACCGAGATCGGTATGGTAACGGCACTCGATCAGGATGAACCGATCTCAGCGACGAATCCCGCTCTGGCCCAGTGTTGCCAGCCTGGTGATCCGGTGCTGGAATTCGACCAGGAGGGTAACCTCGTCAACAGCTGGGGCGGTCCTGGCACCGAGACCGGCGACTATGTCTGGCCGGCGTCCAACCATGGCATCACCATCGATGGCATGGACAACGTTTGGATTGGTGGCAATGGTGGCGCCGACTCGCACGTGGTGAAGTTCGACCGTCAGGGCAACTTCCTCATGCAGATTGGCACCTCCGGCGCGCGGCTGACCGGTCCGGTCAGCGAGCGCACCGGCCAGCCGGGGTTGGAGCGCGACAGTCACTCGATGGACAGCTTCGGTCGGGTCGCCAAGATCGGGATCGACAACGAGGCCAACGAGGCGTATTTCTCGGATGGCTACTTCAACAAGCGGATGGCGGTGGTCGACATGACCACGGGCGAGATGAAGCGGTTCTGGGGCGCCTACGGCAACCCGCCGGACGACGACCTCGATCTCGGTGCCTACAACCCGGATGAGCCGTCGCCGCAATTCCGCGGTCCGGTCCACTGCGGAGAAATCTCGAACGACGGTCTCGTCTATGTCTGCGACCGTGGCGGCGACCGCGTGCAGATCTTCCAGAAGGACGGCACCTACGTCTCGGAGCACCAGTATGCGAAGCAGACGCGGTCGCAGGGGTCCACCTGGGACATCGACTTCTCGCACGACCCGGAGCAGAAGTACATCTATCTGGCTGACGGTCAGAACATGAAGGTGTACATCATCGAGCGCGAGACGATGGAAGTGGTCACGGCGTTCGGTGACGGTGGTCGTCAGCCGGGCATGTTCTTCGCCGTTCACAGCATCGCCGTCGACTCCATGGGGAACATCTTCACCACCGAGACCTACGAGGGGTCGCGGCTGCAGAAGTTCACGTTCAAGGGCTATGCGCCCGTGCCCGCCGGTGCCGAGGGTGAAAACAGCCAGGGCGTGCTCTGGCCCAGCACCAACTAGGCCCGCAGTTCGTCGGTACCTCCAGCGGCCGGCCCACCGTCGTGGTGGGCCGGCCGTTCGTTTGTACGCGGACGGGCACGCCGTCGAGCACGCTGCGTGGTATCATCCGCGCGAATTTCTTTCTGTGGGAGGTGTCATGCGTCGTTTTGGATCACACTTCGCGAGGTTGATCACAGTCGGTCTGGGCCTGCTGGTTGCTGGCGTCGGATCTGCGACCGCGCAAGACCCGCCGACCGAAGAGGAGTACGGGCCGTTGATGGCCGAGGTCCGGCTCCTCGTGGGTGACGTGTCGCAGCACATCGACAATCGGTATTGGCCCGAGCTTGGCGAAGATCTCGACAAGTTGTTCCCCGTATTCAGACAGATGGAGGCGTTCTGGACGGCTCGTGGCAACGAGAGCGCCCTCGGCATCGCCGGGGAGGGGATCGAGGCCCTGCGCGAGCTCGGGGCCGCCGGCATTGCGATGGAGGTAGGGCCGGCACAGGCCGGGCTGGCCAACCTGCGGGCGGTCTGTGGGTCGTGCCACGAGGCCCATCGCGAAGCCGATGGCGATGGCTTCAAGATAAAGGCCGGCTCCTGAGGCGGATCCGCGCCGAAAGACGACCAGGACAACAGTGGGGGACGACCGCCGCATGTCGGCTGCCGTCCCCCGTTTTGTTGTACCGGTGAAAAATTGTACGATTCGCCCTACACAATCCGGGCGACACGCCCCCCAGACACAAGGAGCCCGCCATGCTGTATGCCCTTCGTCGTAGTTGTCTACTGTTGTTGGTGACCGCAACCACGTTGCTGAGCCTGGCCGCGAGCGCCGGCGCCCAGGGGAGAACTCGCGGTGAGGTGACCGATGAGTGGGGCAACGGTCTCGAAGGGGTGACCGTCCTGGCGGAGCCGGACGGCGCGGCGGGCGGGTCGCAAGAGACGACCACCGATGACGACGGCGAGTTCATGTTCGTCGGGTTGCCAAGTGGCCGCTGGTCGTTCACGGCGACCCTGAACGGGTATCAGGGCCTCCGCCAGATCATGAACGTCCGCCAGCTCGGCACCAACAGCGTCGAGTTCGAGATGCCGGTCCTGCCCTCCGGCGGGCGCTTCCGTGAGCGGACCGAGTTCGAGGCCGAGGGCGGCACGCCAAAGTTCCGCTTCGAAGACGACGGGACCTTCGAGTTCGAAGATGCCGACGGGGAGGGTGAAGGTACCTACGGCATGGTGGAACAGACCGCCGTCCTGGTGATTCGTGACTACGACGGCCCGGACGACAAGTTCAGCGTCGCGACGCCCTTGGTGCTGGCATTCGGTGACGCGATGTTCACCAGTCTGACCCACGACGGGGTCCAGCTGCCCAAGAAGTAAGTCGATGACAAGACGCACGGCGAGGGGGTGTCGGCGACACGCACCGGTCTGGCTGCTGGCGGCCGTGCTGACGGCGCCGCCGGTCGCGGCCGAGGTCATCCGGATTGACATCACCTCGCGCGAACCGTTTGGCGAGGGCGTCGATTCGAAGATTGGCCCGTACGAGCGGATCTGCGGTGTCGTGGTGTACGCGCTCGATCCGTCGGATGAGGCGAACGCCCAGATCGTGGATCTGAAATTGGCCGCGACGGATGGGCAGGGTCGCGTCCAGTTCTACGGGGATATTGAGATCATCGCACCGGTCGACCGAACCCAGGCGCAATCGACCGTCCTGTATGTCGTCAACAATCGCGGGCGCCGGACCTGGGGCTCGGAGCCGTTCTTTCTGAGTCGGGGATACGTCACCGTGTCGAGCGGCTGGATCGCCCAAGTGCCGGTAGCCGGCGACCGACTGCGACTCGAGGCGCCGGTGGCCCTCGAACCGGACGACGGTATCCCCGTCGTCGGTGTGGTCCGAGCCGAGCTGTCGACCGATGTGGTCACGGACCGGCTCCCGGTGTCGAATCAGCAAGCCTTTGAACCCCTCAGGGGCAATCTGGATGAGGCGACGTTGACCCAGCGGCTGCGGGAAGCGGACGTGCCGGAACCGATCGCGCGCGAGGCGTGGCGGTTGGGGGTGCGGTACGACCGGCAGGACGCGGGCAGCGGCCTGGTCGAGCTCGAAATGACGCTGAGCGGTGGTTTCCAGCCCGGGATGATCTACGAGTTGATCTACGAGGCCCGTGGTTCGGTCGTGCAGGGCACCGGATTCGCCGCGATGCGCGACCTGGTCTCGTTTCTGAAACACGACACCTCCGAGACGAATCCGCTTCGCAATGACGATGGCATCCCGCTGGCGGCTCGCGTTGTCGGTCAAGGGCTCTCGCAGAGTGGTCGCGCGCTGCGGATGTTCGTGTACGAGGGGTTCAACGCCGACGAGCAGGGACGACGGGTGTTCGACGGCGTCATGCCGACCATCGCCGGCGCCGGGCAAGGGTTCTTCAATCACCGCTTCGCCTCGCCGACTCGGGCCGCGACGCAGCACGGCGGTCACCTCTATCCGGCGGATCTATTCCCGTTCACGTATGGCGACGAGACCGACCCATTTACCGGCCGTACCGATAGCCTGCTGACGCGCGCGCGTGCCACCGGCACCGTGCCCAAGGTGATGCACCTCGATACCTCGTCAGAATACTGGCATCGAGCCGGGTCGCTCGTTGTGACCGATCCGCTGGGTGAACGCGATACCGTGTTGCCCCCGGGAGTACGGGTGTACGTGTTCGGGGGCGCGCAGCACAGCCCCGCGACCGGGCCCTCCGATCGTGGCCAGCAGCCGACGAATCCAAACAACTACCGCCCACTGCAGGAGGCGTTGTTTGCCGCCATGGATCGTTGGGTGACTGACGGAACCGAGCCGCCGCCGAGCGTACACCCTCGGGTGTCGGACGGAACCCTGCTGCCATGGGTGGCGGATGCGGTCGGCTGGACCGCGCTGCCCGGGGTCACCTATCCGACCGTCATCCAGCAACCGGAGTTTTTGAACTACGGGGAGGCGTTCGACCGGTATCGCCGGATCGATCAGCACCCCCCGGTCCGGACCGGAAAACGGTATGGCGTCCGCGTGCCGGCGCTTGACCCCGACAACAACGAACGGGGGGTGTTACGGCTGCCGAGGGTTGGGGTCCCGGTTGCGACCTACACGGGGTGGAACCTGCGAAACCCGCGCATCGGGGCACCGACTGAGCTACTGGATCTGAACGGAAGCCGCATTCCGTTTCCAGCCACCGCCGAAGAACGGACGCGAACCCAAGATCCGCGGGCGGCGGTCACCGAACGCTATGACGGATTTGCCGACTACAAGGCTCGGTATCTGACCGTCGGCGAGCAGCTGGTCGCTGACCGCTACCTGCTCCCGGAACATCTGCCGGGTCTCGAAGCGATTGCCGACGACCAGCGTTCCCTGTTCGCCGACCAGTAGATCGATCATGACTGTCAGACTGTTTGTCGTTACCCTGCTGGTGCTGGTGAGCCACGGGCTCGCCGCGCAGGAACTCCCGACCGCGCCGGCGGTGCAGCTCGGGCTCTCGCCGGTCCGTCTCGAGCAGATCAACCTGCTGGTGGAGGACGCGGTGGACCGACAGGAAGTGTCGGGCGCCGTGACCCTCGTGGCCAGGCTCGGGAGGGTCGCGCATCTCGAGGCGGTGGGGTGGCGCGATGTCGAGCGGCAGGCACCGATGGAGACGGACACGTTGTTCCGGATTGCCTCCATGACGAAGGCGGTCACCAGCGTGGCCGCCATGCAGCTCTACGAGTCGGGTGAGCTGATGCTCAACGATCCGGTGTCGCGATATCTGCCCGCCTTCGGCGAGATGCAGGTGCTGACCCGAGCCCCCGACGGCGGAGAGGCCACACTCGAGCCGTTGCGTCGCCCGATCACGATTCGGCATCTGCTGACGCACACCTCCGGTCTCAGCTACCGGTTTCTCGCCCCGCCACTGTTGGCCGCACGGTATATCGACGCCAATATCACTGATGGGCTGAGTCAGGCTGACGGCACCATCGGCGACATGGTCGACCGTTTGGCGGCACTGCCGCTGCTGCATCAGCCGGGCGAGCGCTTTACCTACAGCCTCGGCGTGGATGTGCTGGGACGCGTGATCGAGGTCGTCACCGGCCAGACGCTCGCCGAGTACATGGCGGCGGAGATTTTCGACCCCCTGGGGATGGTCGACACCGCGTTCTACAAGAGCCCCTCCGAGTCGGACCGGTTCGCGGCCATCTATTCGCCGCTGGGTGACGGCATCGTGAAAGTGACAGAGGACCCGGTCGTCAGTCCCGATCAGCGAACCATCTACTCGGCCGGGTATCCGTATGGCGAGGCCCAAGGATATTTTTCGGGTGGAGCCGGGCTGACGTCGACGATTTCAGACTACGCGCGTTTTCTTCTGGCTCTGCTGAACGGCGGAGAACTGGAGGGGAAGCGCATCCTGGGGCGCCGCACAGTCCAGTTGATGACCCGCGATCACTTGGTCGGTCTCGGGGTGCCTCCGGGCGGACAAC
>Ga0310122_10002418_pt1 | contig 11860 bp, 6 predicted proteins | sample CB6_Bottom_1051__FD_203503 | JGI IMG/M metagenome (GOLD analysis project Ga0310122, IMG submission 203503) | Marine microbial communities from Western Arctic Ocean, Canada - CB6_Bottom_1051 | ecosystem: Environmental > Aquatic > Marine > Oceanic | place: Canada: Western Arctic Ocean | collected...
TGAGATGCTTTTCACAAGGGACGCAACTCTGAGAGCTCGCGCAGCGTTCGCTCTCGGATCCGTTCAGGAGCCCACGACACTTCCGATCCTGGTTTCCAGATTAGAGATAGACGAAGACGCGGCAGTGAGACGGGACGTCGCTTTTGCGATTGGCCAGCTTGCGAACGAATCCTCAGTCCCTGTTCTAGTGGCGGCACTCGCACGAGAAACAGAGCACGACGTCAGAGATCGAATTCTGGAGGCTCTCGGAAAGATTGCGACGGTCTCGGCATCAGAGGCACTTCTTTCTGCCGAGGTAGAGATGAATGAGGAGTCTCGCAGAGTCCTTGCACTCTCGGTGAATGGAGCAGTCTTCGATGTCGATCATGCAGAAAGTCGTGACCTGCTATTCAGTAAATTAGATGATCCTGATCCTGAGGTGAGGATTGCGGCAGCATACTATTTCGGGCGTAGAGCAGACACATCGTTCTGGTCATCCCGAGCTTCACGACTTCGGGAGGTCCTAGATTCGTTCGCTGAAGATGACCCAGCCGCTGTGCATCTTATATCGGCCCTAGGTCGGCTAGGAGATGATTCGGATGTCAGACGGTTAACCCGATGGGCCAGGGCAGCTCAAGACTGGCGTGTGCGAGCTGAGGCTGTAGCAGGGCTCACTGGGCAAGAATCCCTACCGGAGGTTCTGGGGGTTCTATTCGACGGACTTGATGATCCTTCCGAGCATGTGGCGGCCAGGGCAGCCAGTAGCATCGCAAGAACGGACCCACCCCCTGAAATCATTACACGCATCAAGAGTTGGATTGATTCTGATATAGACCACCGAAGCGTAACCGAACCGCTCTTGGGACTGTTAGCCCGACAGAATGAAGCGGTGTTCATATTCAATTGGCTGGATGCGTTGTCCCTGGACGATGTGGCAGGTTGGAAGGTAGGAGTGGCCGCCCTCAGCCAAATCAGCGGTAGAGAAGCGCTCGAGCGACTCAGTGAGGTAGCTGGATCCTCCCATCCAGAGATCAGCGCTGCCACGGTTGAGGCCTTAGGGAATCGCTGGTCCGGGGATAGGCGTAATCCCGATCTCCGACAACTCTATTACGAGATCTTCGCAGCTGCTGTACAGAGCGAGGATGAGAGCACCTACCGGACTGGGTTAGAGATGCTTACTGACCCCATCTTCGGAGAGTTCGGTAGTGCCGGAGTGCTAGGCGATGTATACCGAAAATTAGCGTCTGGATCAGAAATCCAAGAAGCTGTCGAGATCATGGGTTTGATAGCGATTACGGGCGATCCGGATGCCCACATGATCTTTCGAGAGGCCTTAGAGCACCCAGTTGGTCTGATAAGACGGATTGCCGCTGTAGAACTCGAGCGATTGACGGGAGAGGTTTTCGCGGTTGATGACGGAGATGGCGGTGCGTTGGGATTATCTCCTGAAGCAGTGTCGACGACGCCAGACTACGACCCGACCCGAATCGACTGGAGATACTTAAGACGGCTTGGAGAAGCTCCGGAGTTGGTGCTTGAGACAAGCAGGGGACGAGTTAGGATCAGAATGGCCACGGAGCAGGCTCCGCATACTGTTCAAACGATTGCACGACTCAGCGAGGAGGGGCGTTACGACGGGATAGCCTTTCACAGAGTCATCCCGAACTTTGTGGTTCAGGGAGGGGACGTGGAGGGCCTTTCTGGTATGGGTGGACCGGGGTTTGAGATCACGACGGAGTTGAATGGTATCCCTTTCCGAAGAGGGTCTATCGGTATGGCGAGACTCGGAAAGGACACCGAGGGCTCCCAGTTCTTTATCGCTCACGCGATGCTTCCACACCTAGACGGTGGGTACACAGTGTTTGGCTGGGTTGTTGAGGGAATGAGCGTCGTGGATCGCATACTCCAGGATGACCTTATCCTCAGCGCAAAGATAGAAAGCAGTAGCTGAGCTACTTGGTTGTGACCTCTCCACCGGATATCTGATGCGGGAAATATTTCTGTCGCACCTTTTAGCACTAAACGGTGTTAGCGTGTTTAGCGTTAGATATATTGACCAAATGTGACACTGTGTTTACGGTGTTTACATGCCAGCCCAACGAGAAAAGATACTCGCGTGCGCATGTGAGCTCTATCTAGAGGCGGGGTTACCCGGTTTCTCGATGAGAAAGCTTGCAAAGAATGTGGGCGTTACGGCTCCGGCCCTCTACCGACACTATGACGGCAAAAAGAAGGTGCTCGCTGACGTTGTGAGGGCAGCGTATCAGGCGTACCAGGGTTACGTATATCGGGCGCTAGGGGCGGCCACACCCATTGAGCGTTTTTTCCAAGCAGGTGAAGGGTATCTCGACTTCGCGCTCGAACACCCCCGCTGGTACAAGATCATGTTCTCCAGTCCGGAGCGTCTTGGAATGCAGGAGCTTCCGAAGGACATAGAAGCGATGGGATGGGGGGTCCATCAGTTTTGGATCGATCGAGTTCGGGAATGTATGCAGGTTGGCATACTCAAAGAGGCTGACCCACTTCGAACGTCATTGACGATGTGGGCTCATGCGCATGGGATGATTCAGCTTTACCACCAGGGTCTCTTCCCGATGGATCGGAAAGAATTCCGCTCGCTGTTCGAGGAGTCGGGCGCACGAATGATGAGTGGCTTTGCCACTGACAGCTTCAGGACTCAACTCGAGGAACTCTATTTACTGGGTCAAACGGCGCCTCAGGCGTGAGATTAAAGAGGAAGAGGAAATGATGATGCAGATACAAGCCCGTAAGAGCCTTCCGGGTATATTCACAATATGCTTGGCCCTAGCGGTCGGATCGGGATTGGCTAGGGTTGAAGCCCAAGAAAACCAGGTGGTTTTCGGGATAGAGGATGCTGTGCGGACTGCATTGGGCGTGAACCCCGATGTCGTGGCAGCGCGTCTCGGGCTCGCTGAAGCAGAGGAACGTGTCTCGGAGGCATGGAGTAGTGTCTACCCCACAGTAGATCTGAATGCCAGCTACTCGAGGAATATTTCACCTCCTGTCAATTTTCTTCCAGCGGCGATTTTCGATCCGACTGCGGGGCCAGACGACTACATACCCGTTCGATTCGGGGCTGACAATCAGTGGGCCTCAACTATCTCTGTAGAACAACCTCTTCTACGTCCCTCGGTCTTCGTGGGAGTGGGAGCTGCGTCGCGCTTTGAGGATCTTCAAGAAGAGGCAGTCCGCGGACAGTCTCATGCGGTAGCCACTCGGGTACGTCTATTGTACTACCAACTCCTTCTCTCGCGAGAACAGCTACGCCTAACAGAGAATTCCGTCCGACGGGTACGTGAGTCTCTCCGCGAAACAAGAGCAAGGAACGAGACCGGGCTTGCTTCGGACTACGATTTGCTGCGGCTCGAGGTTGAGCTAGCGAACCTAGAACCCAACCTCCGGCGGGCAGAGAACAGTATTCGTGAAATCCGCCGTCAGTTGGCAATCGAACTAGGCGTGTCGGAACAAGACGAGATTACGGTGAGGGGTGCGCTAGCAGAAATGGATTTGGACAATCTTGAGGATAACGATCCAGATAACCGCGAGATCCTGGAATTCATGGGATTCCAAGGAGGAGATCTGGAGGTGCCAGAGTATGCTCTTCGGATGGCAGGTGAGCTGAGATCTGACCTTCGGCAGCTTGAGCTAAATCGGGATCTGAGGCAAGCCGAGGTGAGATTAGAGCAGGCTAGCTATCTGCCCGAGGTGACACTGTTCGGTAACTACATCATTAATGCTCAGGACAATGGGAGTCCGAACTTCTTTGCTCGCGGTGACGGCCAGAGGGCGTACACTCGTATCGTTGGGGTTAGGGTGAGCCTGCCGGTGTTTCAGGGCTTCAAACGGGTGGCTCGAATTGATCAAAAGCGAGCAGCGCTGCGATCCGCAGAGGTCCAGTCCCAACGTGGGCGTGACATGGCCCGGGCACAGGTGAAAAGCCTGTTAGAGTTTTCTGGAGAAGCATTGTCACGAGCCCGAGCTCAGCGACTTGCTGTCGAGCAGGCAACTCGGGGTTTTGAGATTGCGAGCGCGCAGTACCGAGAGGGACTCGTGAGCCAACTTGAGCTTACCGATGCCGAGGTGGCGCTGCGACAGAGTGAGTTTAACTACGCGCAAGCCGTCTTCGATTACCTGGTCGCACGCGCGCAACTGGATGAGGCAACTGGCCTGGTTCCACTTGTTGACCAAGACGCGGTCCAAACAGCTCGAGAGGGTTACGAATTGCCATGAAGAATTTGGACACTAGGAGGCGAGGAGTGCCAGCTCTGGTAGCTGCACTTGCTGTTGGTGGATGCGGAGCTGCCCAGGAAGACGGGATTGATGGAACAGATTCCGACGAGTTCGTGCGGATCATCAATGTGGAGGTATCACGCGTTGAGACTGAGAAGTTTGTGGAAGAGATCAGACTGACAGCAGCAGCTGTGGCAAACCAGGATGTGATGGTCTCGGCTGAGGAGAGCGGAGTGATCCGAGAGATCTTCGTTGATAAGGGAGCACAAGTTGAGAGGGGTGCTCCACTAGCTAAGATCGATGATCGCTTACTTACTGCCCAAGTGGAGCAAGCTCGCGCCGTTGCAGAGCTAGCTGTGCAGACTTGGGAGCGACGCAAACGGCTATGGGAAGAGGACCGGATAGGCTCGGAAATCAACTATCTGGAGGCTCGCTTTGGTGCTGAGCAGAGCACAGCTGCCCTCAAAGTCATTGAGGAACGGCTAGCTCGGACAACAATCCGAGCTCCGTTTTCGGGGGTCTGGGATGAGCGGCACGTCGAAGTTGGATCAATGGTAGGTCCAGGACAGTCAGTTGGACGCCTCATTGATTTGGATCCGATAAGGGTTGTCGGGGGTGTGCCCGAACGATATGTGCCGGACGTTTGGGTCGGTGCGGAGGCGAGCCTCGACTTCGATATATTCGATGACGAGAGGTTTACTGCTCCGATCCATTACGTGGGTTCAACAGTCAACCCCCGAAACCGGACCTTTCTGATTGAGGTCATGCTCCCCAACCCTGGGGGACGTATTAAGCCTGAGATGGTTGCCAACATGACCGTAACTCGCCGAGAAGTTGAGGAGGCAATTGTTGTGCCCCAAGACGTGCTCGTGAGAGTTGAGGATGGTTACGTAGTGTTCGTAACGGCTGAGCGAAGTGACGGGACAGTGGCGGAGGTCCGCCGGGTCGTTCTGGGACCCGCTCGCCGCAATCTCGTAGTGGTCGAATCAGGCATTGAGGTTGGGGAACAATTGATCGTGGTAGGCCACAAATCTGTGGCGGATGGCGACCGGGTGAACATTGTCGGAGAGAGGCAATAGAGGCGTGGGGGAAGATAAGAAAACCCCCGAAGTAATGGGAGTGCGTGACGCTGGTGACCATCGACTAGGACCAGGCTCCCTAGAACGATACAAGGAGTTTCTCCCGACGAGTTTTGCGATTGAGCACAGGACTTCCGTTGTCATCCTGCTCATGATCATAGGGATCATGGGAGCCTTAGCTTACCGGGCAACACCCAAGGAGTCCTTTCCGCAGATCCCGATATCAATGCTTGCCGTCAATACGGTCTACAGGGGTGTGTCCCCGGGTGACGTTGAAACCCAAGTCACTCGGGTGCTAGAGGAAGAGCTCTCCACAATCAGTGAGCTCAAAGAGCTGACGTCCACATCGGTAGAAGGTTATTCAAGCATTGTGGCCGAGTTTGAGACATCTGTCGATCTCGATGACGCGCTCCAGAAGGTTAGAGAGAAGATTGACTTAGCGAAGTCCGACTTGCCTCAGGATGCGGAAGAGCCGTCGATCATTGAGTTCAGCTTCTCAGAAATGCCGATTATGCAGGTGAACCTATCAGGCGAATACGGATTGGTACTCCTAAAGGAATTAGCAGAGGAACTTCAGGATCGACTAGAGGCCCTTCCACCCGTCCTGCGTGCGGATCTTCGCGGGGGTTTGGAGCGGGAGGTCAAGGTAGATGTCGACCTCCGAAGACTGCAGTTCTATGGGATCGCGCTCGGAGACGTGATCGACGCGATTCGGAATGAGAACGTTAATATTCCAGGTGGTTCAATAGATGTCGGTGATACTAAGTACCTCATACGCGTAGATGGGGAGTTCGATGAACCCACTCTGATAGAGGACTTAGTCGTCCTCGTTGAGGAAGGGCGTCCGATCTACGTGAGGGATGTGGCGACAGTAGATTTTGGGTTTGCCGAGCGAGAAAATTTCGCCCGCATGGATGGGGTCGCGGTCATCACTCTTGATGTCATCAAACGGTCTGGTGAGAACATCATTGAAACAGCTGAAGGGGTGAAGGCTGAGGTTGCAGGGATGGAATCACTCTTTCCACCCACGACCAAAGTCACATTTACCTCGGATATGTCCGATCAAATCGATGAGATGGTGTCCAGTCTAGAAAACAACATCGTCTCAGGACTCATCTTGATCGTGGCTGTACTCCTCTTCTTCCTTGGGGCCGGGACATCGGTGTTTGTCGCGATCTCGATTCCTGCGTCAATGTTTCTCTCGTTCATGATCCTAAATGTCATGGGCATTTCGATGAACATGATTGTGCTCTTTAGCTTGATTCTCGCGTTGGGCATGCTCGTCGATAATGCGATCGTCGTCGTCGAAAATATTTACCGATTCATGGAAGAGGGGTGGGATCGGACATTGGCTGCGAAGAAGGCAACTGGGGAGGTTGCCGGACCGATTATCACGGCGACAGCGACCACTCTAGCGGCTTTTGCCCCACTTCTGTTTTGGCCCGGTGAGATAGGTGACTTCATGGGCTACCTCCCTAAGACACTCATTATCACACTATCCAGTTCTCTTTTTGTCGCCATCATCATCGTCCCCACTTTGAGCGCCATGTTCATGCGGCTTGATGGTGCACCACACAGGCCGATGCGGCGTGCCATGCGTTGGACACTGATTGGTGGGACCGCGATAGTCTTGATGTATATCTTCTTTGGTGTCAATCCGCTCTCCTCTATACTGCTATCGATGACCTTGGTAGGTCTTTGGGGGCTGCACCGATTCGTTCTTGAACGCTTAGCACGGCGTTTCCAGGACGGCTTCTTACCGAACATAATTAAAGCGTATGAGCGCCAACTTCGTTGGGCGCTATCACACCGTGCCAGAGTGCTAACTGGCACTTTGGTTGTCTTTGTGGTGACCGGGGTGGGCTATGGGTTATTCGGATCGGGCACGGAGTTTTTCCCAGAGTCGATGCCTCCCGGAGAAATGGTGGTGGACGTTGAAACACCTGTTGGAACAAGGGCAGAGGTAACGGACGCACTTGTTCGTGATCTTGAGGAAGAACTCACCGGGATCGGTGGACGTTCAGATTGGGTGTCAGTGGTATCGGTTACCGGCAGTGGGGGTCAAGGCGGGAATCCAAGGGGAGGCGGGCCGACAGGACCGGAGGCTGGTCGTTTGAGTATATCCTTGGTCGACTTTCAAGACCGGCAACGTGACGCCTTCGAGACTTTAGCTGAAATGCAGGCTACCGTTGGTACACAATTGGCTGGTGCCACGGTCACCGTGGATAAAGTGGTGGAGGGTCCTCCCCAGGGACTACCGGTAAGTATCGAGATCGTGGGTGAAGACCCTGGTGAGCTTAAGGAGCTATCGAACGAATTGCTGGATATTCTCGAGAGTGCTCCGGTCTATCCGAAGTTGGTTGGCCTGGAGAGCGACCTTGATGAAGCGCGCCCAGAGCTAGCTGTAGCCATAGATCGAGAGAAGGCAGCTCTCTACGACTTGAACACTTCGAAGGTAGGCAATGCCATCCGTAGTGCTATCAACGGTACGGAAGCGGCTAAGTACCGAACGGGTAACGACGAATACGACATCATAGTTAGGCTCGCAGACCCTTACCGGAATGAGCTTGAGGGTCTCCGTGAGCTTACGGTAATGGCGGAAGGTGGAATCCAAGTACCGCTAGTGTCGATGGCGACCTGGAGTGTTGAGGACGGGGCGGGCACGATTCGCCGAAAAAACCAGGCACGCATGGCAACCATCACTTCCGACGTGGCAGCAGGGTATACGAACAATGCGGTTCTGGGAGAAGTGCAGCAGACACTCACCGAGTTTGAGACTCGTCTTCCTCCTGGATACACCATGCGTTACACCGGCCAGTTCCAGGAGCAGGACGAAGCGCAGGCGTTTCTCACTGGTGCATTCCTCACCGCGTTGATGCTGATAGGGTTCATCCTGATTAGCCGGTTTAACTCCATCGTTAAGCCGTTCATTATTCTGACTTCGGTGCTTATGTCCACAATCGGTGTGCTGATCGGACTTATGATTTTCCGGATGCCGTTCGGGATTATCAACACTGGTGTGGGCATTATCTCGCTTGCTGGGATCGTCGTAAACAACGCGATCATCTTGATCGACTACATCGATGTGCTGCAAGAGCGAGATAACATGGATCTTGAGGACGCACTGGTGCGGGGTGGCAAGACCCGCTTTCGGCCGGTCGTTCTTACTGCATTGACTACAGCTTTGGGCCTGGTCCCACTTGCCATTGGATTGAACTTCAACTTTTTCGGACTCTACGGATCTCTAAATCCGGAGTTCTACTGGGGAGGAGAACAGGTAGCTTGGTGGGGTTCTATGGCTGTGGCGATCATCGCGGGGATTCTGTTCGCCACATTCCTTACCTTGATCCTAGTACCGGTCATGTACTCTCTGGTCGATGAGGTGACTAGCTTCTTGAGGCTCCATTTCCTTCATGCTGAGGACTCTGACTTGGCTCAGGATGGAAGCGCACCAGAGAAGGGACAGCTTCCACCTCTTACTTCTCCAGATCCGATAGGTGTACTTCGTGAGCGGGTTGAGAGGAGAACTCCGCTTGGCCCCTCAGCAAGGCCCAGCCCCGAGTCAGCATAGACCTTCTTTGGGTCATTATTTGACTGGCGGATGAACCGACTCGCTTTGCTGTCGACCAGCGCGCACCTTGGTCTTCTATACCCCAGTAAACTTAAGCACACTACATGACCGATGACATCTCGTCGCGTGCTGTGAGGTCCAGTACGACGAAAAAGGCTATTGGCTTGGGTTATGCAGTGCTTCACGTTTGCGTAACGGTGAGCGTGGTGCACCTCAGGAAATCTGTCGCCCAGGTGATGTGGATGACATTCCTGACAGCGACTTTTACAGTCCTATCCGCTTCAGCTCAAACATCCCGGCAAGGACTTCTCAGCCTGGAAGATGCCCGGATCTTCTACGAAGTGATCGGGTCCGGTATCCCAATAGTGGTTATTCACGGTGGACCAGGGTTGGACCATAACTACCTTCGGCCTGGCCTCGACATGTTTGCCACCCAAAATACCCTCGTGTACTACGATCAGCGCGGGACAGGACGGTCCGAGGCTACGCTAGACTCCGATGCCATAAGCCTCGACACCTTTGTAGACGATATCGACGATCTCAGACAGACGCTTGAGTACGACCGGATCACATTGCTTGCCCACTCTTTCGGAGCCTTGATCGGCTTAGCCTACGCGCGCAAGTATCCGCTCAATCTAGATGGGCTCGTTCTAATGAACCCTGTAGAGCCCGGTAAACGATTCTCAGGTGCTACTGCAACGCGGCAATCCGCTGCTCGGAGCGACCAAGATGCTACAGAATTGGAAGACCTTATGGCTTTCGAAGGTTTCCGGGCTCGGGATCCCGCGACCCTTAGCCAAGTTTATCGTGTCTCTTTCAGGAGCATGTTCCGGGACAGGGGGTTGGTCGATGAACTAGACTTGGACATCTCTGTCAGAACGGCTCAGAACGGCCAGGAAGTTGCGAGACTCCTTGGTGAGGACCTGGATACAATTGATTGGTGGGATCAACTTCCCAAGATCGAAGTACCTACGCTAATTATCCATGGTCGTTACGACATCCCGCCAATTGCGATGTCCCAGGCTCTCGCGGATGCGCTTCCCCTCGGTTCGCTGTCCGTGCTCGAGAGCGGACACTTTCCTTACGTTGAAGACCAAGCGGGACTCGCGTCTACTTTAGCAAGCTTCCTAGCGGGGTTGCAGAGGTGAGCAAGCAAAAGATCAGAAGGGTTGTCTTAGTACTTCTCTGCTATGCTGTTGCCTCGGTAGTGGTGCTTCTTGGTGCATCAATCCTATCTCGGCTCTTGGCATTACCGGACCTTTTCTCACGCGCCCTGCACATCGGTCTGATTCTCGGAGTACCGATCTCGATCGTGGTAGCGTGGATATACCCACAGATCGGAGTAAGTGGAGTATCGCGGCCGGATCAGAGCGGTGTGAGTGCGGCTTCAAAGGAAGGCCGCACGGGCTCTTAGCCTATGGTTATGGCGCTTGAAGATTCAGTTTACTCTTTCTCTTCTTCTCTGGTCTTTCTTACCGGTGAATAGTCCGTTCCTGGTGTCCCCTGGAAGAGACTGAGCAACCAGACTAAGAACCTTTTGATCATCACTAGGGCGTGATGTCCACCGCGTAACGGGTAGTGAATGCGATGAACTTGCTGATCTCTGTCATATCATTGCCCATAAAACGGATTGTGTGAGCATCCACTCGGTCCACGTTCGGGAGGTAGGCCATAACCTCAGCTGGTAAGTAGTTCTTGAACGAGATCTCAAGCTCAATAGGGCCCTCCATAATATACGGCTCGAAATCCTCTAGGCGGTTGAGTGCCGCCCTGACATGGGTGCGGATCACCTCGTAGCCGGCTTCGGGCATTAGTGTGCGGGCGGAGTGAAAACCGAGAGCCCACTTCACTACAGCTCCCTCCATGTCTCCCACTACCCGCTGGGCCTCTTCAACAACTGCATCATCTCCCGAGATCATCACTACTGGGACCCCGAAATCTCCCGCGATAGCCGCGTTGATGCTGGCCTCAAGCATCTCAATGCCGTTCAACCTGATCGCGGTAAGATTGGCACTCGAGATAGTGTGTGCCCGAACTCCCTCCATGTTTGTTGTGCCCGAGTGGTATCCGATAAAGATCACGGCGTCGAAAGTCTCATCAATACCCTCCATCATCATCAGGGGGCGGGGCCAAGAACGAATGAGTTGGATATCACTGGGCAGTTGTTCGATAAGCAGATTTTCTCCGTTCCCGTGAGAATCCGAGATCAGAATCTCGGTCGCACCCATCTCTCTCGCTGCTCCGATAGCGGCGTTCACTTCATTGGTCATGATCTGGCGGAACCGCTGGTACTCGAAACCGCTTGGCCCAAGCTGATCTGAAGTCACCACACCGACTAGTCCCTCCATGTCGACTGAGATATAGATTTTCAGGCCACTTTCTTGGGCAAGAATGACACCCGGAGACACGAGCCCCAGAAATATTGTCAGAAGGGCGGGCATTGTGGTTCTCTTCATTGTACCTCCATATCAGGGAGCTACTCCGACGCGGTCCCTATGTCAGGCGCTGCCGCGAGTGCATTGGCACACCGTCGCACGACTTCACGGGCTGAAAGAATCTCCTGGATGCCAGATACTGAGCAGCCGGCTTGCCAGTAGTCCTTAGTACCTTGTTCGTCGAGTGAAGTACGCTTGAGTTCCCGTACAGATTTTAGGGCGTAGATCGTCCGCATGAGATGTTTCGTTCGTCGACCTCGGAGCATCCACCGTGCTAAGTGGCCTGACTTAGTTCCTTGACGCTGCACATAGGGCGTGTTGATCACGGCTACAGGGATACCGGTGAGTCGCTCGGTCAAAACGATATCGTCCTCGTCAGCATCAAGGATGGATTGCTTGTAAGGTGTGCTCGCTCGACACTCAGTCGTGGCGATGAAGCGCGTTCCCATCTGCACGCCAGCATATCCGAGACGGAGGGCCTCTACGAATTGTTCTGGTGTTCCCACCCCTCCAGCGCATACCACAGGAAGGCCCAAGTCCCAGAC
>Ga0310122_10002419_pt1 | contig 11859 bp, 10 predicted proteins | sample CB6_Bottom_1051__FD_203503 | JGI IMG/M metagenome (GOLD analysis project Ga0310122, IMG submission 203503) | Marine microbial communities from Western Arctic Ocean, Canada - CB6_Bottom_1051 | ecosystem: Environmental > Aquatic > Marine > Oceanic | place: Canada: Western Arctic Ocean | collected...
CCCAATCAACAGTATAGACTCTGCCTCGGGACGATCGCCCGGGTGGCGAAACGGGTAAACGCGGGCGACTTAAAATCGCCTGGCCATTGGCCGTGCAGGTTCGAGTCCTGCCCCGGGCACCACCCCTTCCCCCCGCGCTGTTGCGCTGCGGCGGGAAGGTCGGCTGCCGTCGAGGTCTTCGCCAGTCGGGCCGTCGCTAGGCGAGGTCTTCGGGCAGGGCGTTGCGGACCGCCTCGGTCTCGAGCAGATCTTCGAGGGAATCGCGGTCGAGCAGGGTCACGCGCTGGGCGTTCAGGCCGGCGAGATCGTACTCGAGCCGATAGATCGGCTGGGGCACGTCGAAGATCTGCCGAATGCGCAGATCGCTGGCATCGCCGGTGCAGAGCTCGGCGCGCAGCGAATCGACGATTCGGCGGGCTCGGCTCTCGCCTGGGGCGTACTCGTCAATCGGGTCGTCCGCGCGGGTCGCGTTCGATCGGCGATGGAAAAGCTTGTAGGTGCCCGAGGGTTTCACGCTTCCGTCAGGATACCCGGGCGTCGCGGCGGGGCAAAGTGGAAGCGAAGACGCGGAGTGGGCGTGCGCGCTAGCATCCCGCCCTCCCGAACCGCCGCAGCGAGAACCTGTGACCGCGAAGACCCAGAGACTCACGGGGATCCACTGCGTGCGCGAAGCGCTCCGCGCCCGCCGGCGGGAACTGCATTGCCTCCGCATTCGCAGCGATCGGACGAGCCCAGATCTCGTCGAGATTCGCGGCCTCGCCGAGCGCGCCGGGATCCCGATCCTGCCGTTACCGCCGCGGGAGCGCACGGAACGGGAGGCTTCGAACCCCCAGGGGGTCGAACTCGAGGCGGGGCCGCTGCCCGAGTACGACCTGGAGACGGTCCTGTCAAAGTCTCCCCGCGGGAATCATCGCCGGATCGTGTGCCTGGATCAAGTCGAAGACCCACAGAACGTCGGGGCCCTGATGCGGGTCGCGGAAGTCGTGGCAGCGGATGCCCTGGTCCTCACGCGGCGCCGCGCCCCGCCTCTCGGGCCGGCCCTCGCCCGGGCCAGTGCCGGCGCCAGCGAGTGGCTTCCGGTCGCGCGGGTGGGCAATTTAGGGGCGGCGTTGGATCAGCTGAAAGCGTCGGGATTCTGGGTAGTTGGCGCAGACCCCGAGGGGGACGAAGAGCTCTTCGCGCTGCCCGACCGTTTTTTTGAGGCCGACCTGGCGCTGCTCCTCGGCGCCGAGGGGAGGGGCATCCGGGCGGGAGTTGGTCGCCGCCTGGACCACAGTGTTCGAATTCCGACGCCGGGTCGAATCGCTTCCCTGAACGTGGCGACGGCGGGCGCGATCCTGCTCTTTGAGTGTGCCCGGCGAGCCTCGCGAAAGGCCTCGTAATCCCCCGATTTTTCGCCAGATTTCCGTCTCGGGCACCTTGAACGCTGCACAGGGGCGGCTTATAGTCCCGCGGTCCGGACCCCGGCTGGCGTAGCTCAATTGGTAGAGCGGCGGATTTGTAATCCGCAGGTTAAGGGTTCAAGTCCCCTCGCCAGCTCCGTGTGTGCGAAGCGAGAGCGCACGCGGGCCTCGCGAACCAGAGAGCGGATCGCAAGTCCGAGAGGGGCGACAAGCCGGGGACACGGATGGGCCGGGCCAGACAACATCCACAACGAGTAGACGTGTTCGCAGGAGTTCCCGTTTCGTGCGGGGCCGGGGAGCGGGTGCGGACGTGACAGCGGTCACTCGTTTATGCATTCAACGAACACTGCGGAAAGCGCAAAGAGAACGCGGGCACGGGACGCCTGCAACCCGGTCGCCCTCGTCGCGGCGGCTTTGATCGAGGAGAGGTACCGAAGCGGTTAAACGGGGCAGACTGTAAATCTGCTGGCTATTGCCTTCGGAGGTTCGAATCCTCCCCTCTCCACCACGAAGGTGAAAGTCGAAAGAATTGCGCCGATCCATTTTGAGGTACGCGGGCCGAAGAACCCGCGCAAGGAAATGACAGCCAACGTCGAAACGGGCGGGAATAGCTCAGCTGGCTAGAGCACGAGCCTTCCAAGCTCGGGGTCGCGGGTTCGAATCCCGTTTCCCGCTCCAGGCGGAAAAAGCGTTAGATCGGCTCACGTAGCTCAGGTGGTAGAGCACGTCCTTGGTAAGGACGAGGTCAGCGGTTCGAACCCGCTCGTGAGCTCCAGGAAGAGAAGGCAGCGGGATTCGAACCCGAGTACATCCATCGCGGCGAATAGGGCGCGATAACGAGGAGCGAGGAAGAGATGGCCAAGGAGAAGTTCAAGCGGACGAAGCCCCACCTGAACGTGGGCACGATTGGTCACGTGGACCACGGGAAGACGACGTTGACGGCGGCGATCACGCAGTGCCAGGCGAAGCTGGGCCTTGCGGAGTTCACGCCGTTTGACCAGATCGACAAGGCTCCGGAAGAGCGGGAGCGAGGGATCACGATCGCGACGGCGCACGTGGAGTACGAGTCGGAGAAGCGTCATTACGCGCATGTGGATTGTCCTGGTCACGCGGACTACGTGAAGAACATGATCACGGGCGCCGCGCAGATGGACGGAGCGATTCTGGTGGTGTCGGCGGCCGACGGTCCGATGCCGCAGACGCGGGAGCACGTATTGCTGGCGCGCCAGGTGAACGTTCCCCACATGGTGGTGTTCATGAACAAGGTGGACCAGGTCGACGACGAGGAGTTGTTGGAGCTGGTGGAGATGGAAGTACGGGAACTTCTTTCGAGTTACGATTTTCCCGGGGACGACATTCCGATCATCAAGGGTTCGGCGCTGAAGGCGTTGGAGAATCCCGACGATGAAGCGGCGAACGCGTGCATCGGCGAGTTGATAGAAGCGCTGGACACGACGATCCCGGAGCCGGAGCGCGCGCTGGACAAGCCTTTTTTGATGCCGATCGAGGACGTCTTTTCGATCACGGGCCGGGGCACGGTGGTGACGGGCCGGGTGGAGCAGGGGATCGTGAACACGGGGGACAACGTCGAGATCGTCGGGATCCGGGATACGGCGACGACGGTGGTGACGGGTGTTGAGATGTTCCGGAAGATCCTGGACGAGGGCCGCGCTGGTGACAACGTGGGTTGTCTGTTGCGTGGTACGGGGAAGGACGAAGTGGAGCGCGGTCAGGTCCTGGCGAAGCCGGGCTCGATCACGCCGCACACGAAGTTCAAGGCCCAGGCTTACGTCCTGACGAAGGAGGAGGGCGGTCGTCACACTCCGTTCTTCAACGGGTATCGGCCGCAGTTCTACTTTCGGACGACCGACGTGACGGGTGTCGCGAGCCTGCCGGAGGGTACCGAGATGGTGATGCCCGGAGACAACGTCGAGATGACGGTGGAGTTGATTACGCCCATCGCAATGGACCAGGAACTCCGCTTCGCGATTCGCGAGGGCGGGCGCACGGTCGGTGCCGGCGTTGTCGCAGAGGTCATCGAGTAGCCGCACAGGCGCGTAGCACAATTGGTAGTGCACCGGTCTCCAAAACCGGGGGTTGGGGGTTCAAGTCCCTCCGCGCCTGCCAGATCTAAGAACAGTTCCGAGAAATTGATCCAAAGGTAGAACCAGACTTGAGTGTAAATCCGACAGAATGGGTTCGCGACGCGCGTCAGTATCTCACCGAAGTCGAATTCGAGGCGCGCAAGATCACCTGGCCGTCGCAGCTCGAAGCGCGTGCCGGGACGATCGGCGTGCTCGTGATCGTCGTGATCGTGGCGACCGTTCTGGGCGTGGTGGACTTCGGGTTGAGCCGGTTCCTCCATTGGGTTCTGCAGTAGCCGCCCCCCCGCGTGAGGCAAGAGGCGTTAGAAGAAGGACCGATGTCTAAGAAGTGGTACATCGTACATACCTACTCCGGCCAGGAGAGTAAGGCGAAGCAGGCGCTGCTCGAGAGAGCGGCGGCGCTGGCGCAGAGCGCCGCCTTCGACGAAGTCCTGATCCCGGAAGAGAGTTTTGTAGAGACGGTCAAGGGCCAGAAGAAGACTTCGAAACGGAAGTTCTTCCCGGGTTACATCCTCGTCCACATGGAGTTGAACGACAACACCTGGCACGTGGTCAAGGGCACGCCGAAGATCACGGGCTTCGTCGGCGGGGGAACAGAGCCGCCGCCGATCTCCGAAGAAGAAGTGGCGCGGATGACCCAGAGAATGAAGGAAGGTGCGGAAAAGCCGAAGCCGTTGATCTCCTTCGACGAGGGCGAGAGCGTGCGCGTCGTCACCGGGCCCTTCGCGAACTTTGCGGGTTACGTCGACGAGGTGATGGTCGACAAGGAAAAACTCCGGGTGATGGTGCAGGTCTTTGGCCGGGCCACGCCAGTGGTTCTGGATTACGGAAGCGTCGAAAAGGCGTAGCACCAACCGGTTTGCCCCGGTGAACTGGTGGCTGCGCGACGGAGAATGAATCAAAGATGGCAAAGAAGGTCATGGCGGTCGTGAAACTGCAGTGCCCCGCCGGGCAGGCGAATCCCTCGCCGCCGGTAGGACCGGCACTGGGGCAGCACGGCGCCAACATCATGGATTTCTGCAAGGCGTTCAACGCGCGCACGCAGGAACAGCAGGGAATGATCATCCCGGCGGTCATCACGATCTATACGGATCGCAGTTTCACCTTCGAACTGAAGTCGCCGCCCGCCGCGGTGTTGCTGAAGAAGGCGGCTCGGATCGAAAAGGGCTCCGGCGAACCGAATCGCGACAAGGTTGGTCGCGTCACCCGCCAACAACTCAAGGAGATCGCGGAGATCAAGATGGAAGATCTAAATGCCCGCGACATGGATGCGGCGATCCTGGTGATCGCCGGAACGGCTCGATCAATGGGTCTCGAGGTGGAAGGCTAACGATGGGACGTGCCAGCAGACGCTATCGCCAGAGTGCCGAGCAGATCGACCGCGAACGGCTTTACAGCCTCCCCGAGGCGATCGATGCGATCAAGTCGATGCCGGATGCGAAATTCGACGAGAGCGTCGATATCGCCATCAACCTCGGAGTCGACCCGAAGCACGCGGACCAGATGGTCCGCGGCGCACTGGTGTTGCCCAATGGCACGGGGCGTACGGTGCGGGTCATCGTCTTTGCAAAGGGCGACAAGGAGGCCGAAGCCCAGGCCGCCGGCGCGGACGAGGTGGGCGGGGAAGAACTCGCAAAACGGATCCAGGGTGGCTGGATGGAATTCGACCGGGTCATTGCATCGCCCGACATGATGGGTGTAGTCGGCAAGCTCGGGCGCGTGCTGGGCCCGCGAGGCCTGATGCCGAACCCGAAGCTCGGGACCGTGACGCCGGATGTCGCACGCGCCGTCGAGGAACAGAGGTCGGGGAAGGTCGAGTATCGAGTCGACAAGAACGGTATCGTGCACTGTTCGGTCGGGAAGCGATCTTTCGAAGCCGAGCAGCTCGTCGGGAACGTGACCGCCCTGATGGACGCGATCCTCAGGGCGAAGCCGGCCTCGACCAAGGGCATCTACGTGAAGACAGTGGCGCTGTCCACGACGATGGGGCCGGGCATCAAGGTCGATCCGGGGTCCGCGGCGACCCGCAAGGCCGCCTGAGGGGCCGTTTCCCCCTGGGCAGCAGCTGCCCCATTCCGAAGAACGTCCAGTCAAGGTTATACAAGGATGGAAGCGTGCTGACGCGATCGCAAAAAGAAGCGCAGGTCGAAGATCTGAGAGAACGCCTCGGGCGCGCGACGAGCGTGTTTGTTGCGGATTACCGCGGGCTTACGGTCCAGCAGGCCGAAGAGCTGCGGGCCTCGATCTACAAAGATGCCGAGAACCCTTCGGAATACCAGGTGGTGAAGAACTCGATGCTCCGGCTGGCGACCAACGACAGCGAACTCGACTGTCTGCGGGAGCATTTCAGCGGTCCGACGGCCGTGGCGCTAGCGTACGGAGATCCGGTGTCCCTGGCAAAGACGCTCGTCTCTTTTGGCAAAGAGCACGATGCCTTCGAGATCAAGGGCGCCTACCTCGATGGCCAGTCGCTCGACAGCGCTGGCGTGGCCCAGTTGGCGACACTGCCGAACCTCTTCGAACTTCGAGGCATGCTCGCTGGCTTGGTACAGGCACCGGCTTTGAAGCTGGTAAGGCTGCTTTCCGAGCCGGCGGGGCAGATCGCCCGCCTGCTAGAGGCCCGGCGCGGGAGCCTCGAAGAAGCCGAAGGAAGCTGAAATTTTTGGGGGCGGGAAGGTCCGCCCCGAGATAATCCGGGAACACCAAGAAGGATTGGAAATCGAAAATGGCCGACCTGAACGCAATTGCAGATGAACTTTCGGGGCTCACGGTGATGGAAGCCGCCGAGCTCGCGACCCTTCTCGAAGACAAGTGGGGCGTGTCCGCTGCCGCTCCGGTCGTCGTGGCCGGCGCAGGCGGTTCTGCCGCCGAGGCCCCCGCCGAAGAGAAGACCGAGTTCGACGTCATCCTCGTGAGCTATGGCGACAAGAAGATCCAGGTGATCAAGGAGATCCGAGGGATCACCGGTCTGGGCCTCAAGGAAGCGAAGGACCTCGTAGAGAGCGCGCCGAAGCCGATCAAGGAAGGCGCTACGAAGGACGAGGCGAACGAGGTCAAGAAAAAGATCGAAGCCGCCGGCGGCCAGGTCGACGTCAAGTAGTCGGACCCGTTCCGAAGGGGCCTTGCCCGCCCCAATCCCCACGCAGCGCTTTTGGCGCAGACGGAAGTCCGCATCCTGCCGGATCGCCGCCCCTTTGCCATTTGGAGGACATCGCAACACGTGTCTGAAGCAAACCTTTCCGTGCACGCCCCGCGTCTTCGCAAGTCGTTCTCGACTGCGCCGCGGGTCATTGACATTCCCAACCTGCTCGAGATCCAGAAGGCGTCCTTTGGCCGCTTCCTGCAGGCCGACAAGGCTCCCGAGAAGAGGGAGAGCATCGGTCTGCAGGCGGTCTTCCATTCCGTCTTTCCGATCAAGGATTTCAACGACACGGCAGAACTGCAATTCGTCGCGTACACCCTTGAGCAGCCGAAGTACGACGTACACGAATGCCTGCAGCGCGGAATGAGCTACGCCGCACCCTTCAAGGTCACGATCCGACTGGTGGCCTGGGATGACACCGACGGGACGCGCTCACTGCGCGACATGAAGGAGCAGGAGGTCTATTTCGGGGAAATCCCGATCATGACCGAGAACGGCACCTTCATCATCAACGGCACCGAACGTGTGATCGTCTCCCAGTTGCATCGCTCGCCCGGGATCTTCTACGACACCAGCCTCTCGACCACGGTGACAGCCGCCGGGAAGAAGATCTATTCGTGTCGGATCATTCCCTATCGCGGTTCGTGGCTCGATCTCGAATTCGACCACAAGGATCTGCTCTACGCCCGGATCGACCGGCGCCGCAAGATCTACGCCACGGTTCTGCTAAAGGCCCTTGGCTACGAGCCCGCGGAACTGCTGCAGAAGTTCTACCAGAGCGAGACCGTGCGCCTCGACGGCCGGAAGGTCTTCAAGAAGTCGCCGAAGGGCGTGCTGGTGGGGCAGCGCTGCACCCGCGAAGTGCGGGACGACGACGGCAATCTACTCGTGCGCAAGGACCGGAAGTTCACAGCATCCGCGGTGCGCAAGATCGAGGCGGCCGGAATAGAGTGGATCCAGGTGGCTCCCGAGGACCTGGTCCGAGACGATGCGGTGAAGCGCGTCGCCCCGGTCGACATCGTGGACGAGTCGACGGGAGAGGTGGTGATCGAGTCGAACGAGGAATTCACCCAGGAGCATCTCGACGAGCTGATCAGTCGGGGAATGCTCGAATTCGAAGCGCTCTACCTCGACCCCCTTACTTCGGGTACGGCGCTGCGAGACACCCTGCTCCAGGACAAGACGCTTTCAAAGGACGAGGCCGTCATCGAGATCTATCGACGGCTTCGCCCGGGTGATCCCCCGACCCTGGACACAGCCACGAATCTCTTCGCAAGCCTCTTCTTCAACCCCGAGCGCTATGACCTCTCGAAGGTCGGCCGGCTCAAGGTCAACCACAAGCTCGGTTTCTCACCGGAGGAGCGCGCCGAATTGCAGCTCCCCGGGAAGGGTGCGGGTACCGAAGAGGTTGCTCTGGGCGAGCTCCGAACCCTGCGCCGCGAGGATATCCTCGAGGCGGTTCGTTACCTCGTCGAGTTGAAGAACGGATCGGACTCGACGAAGCGGATCGATGACATCGATCACCTCGGCAATCGGCGAGTACGAGTCGTCGGCGAACTGCTCGAGAACCAGTATCGGATCGGCCTGGTGCGGATGGAGCGTGCGATCAAGGAGCGGATGTCGCTTCAGGAGATCGAGACGCTGATGCCGCACGACCTGATCAACTCGAAACCGGTTTCGGCCGTGATCAAGGAGTTCTTCGGTTCGAGCCAGCTCTCCCAGTTCATGGACCAGACGAATCCCCTCTCCTCGGTCACCCACAAGCGCCGCCTCTCGGCGCTCGGGCCGGGGGGCCTCACGCGTGAGCGCGCGGGCTTCGAGGTTCGCGATGTGCATCCGACACATTACGGGCGGATCTGCCCGATCGAGACACCGGAGGGCCCGAACATCGGGTTGATCGCATCGCTCTCGACCTATGCCCGGGTGAACGAACTCGGATTCATCGAGACGCCCTATCGGGTCGTGAGCAAGGGGCGGGTCACCAAGGAAGTGCGCTTCCTCTCGGCTCTCGACGAAGAGCAGATGGCCATCGCCCAGGCGAACGCCAAGATCGGCGAGGATGGATCCTTCCTCGACGAATCCGTTCCGGCGCGCAAAGAAGGCGAGTTCCAGATGGTTCCGCGCGACGAGGTCGAGATGATGGACGTCTCGCCGAACCAACTGGTATCGGTGGCGGCCTCGCTGATTCCCTTCCTTGAGAACGACGACGCGAACCGGGCCCTGATGGGTTCGAACATGATGCGCCAGGCCGTTCCGCTGATGCGTACTCAGGCTCCGCTGGTGGGAACCGGCATGGAGGCCGTGGTGGCCCGGGATTCGGGTGTCACGGTGGTCGCGAAGCGGGATGGTGTCGTCGAGTCGGTGGATGCTGCTCGGATCGTCGTCAATCCCGATGATGCCGTCGAAACGGGAGACGGATCGAACGTCGACATCATCAGCCTGATCAAGTACCAGCGCTCGAATCAGAACTCGTGCATCAACCAGCGGCCGATCGTGCGTCGCGGAGACCGCGTCACGAAGGGACAGGTCATCGCCGATGGCCCGGCCACGGATCGCGGCGAAATGGCTCTCGGTGCGAACGTGCGCGTCGCCTTCATGCCGTGGGGCGGGTACAACTTCGAGGATTCGATCCTCATCTCCGAGCGCGTGGTGAAGGAAGATCTCTTCACCTCGCTGCACATCGAAGAATTTGAGTGCGTCGCACGGGACACGAAGCTCGGCAAGGAGGACATCACCCGCGACATTCCGAATGTCGGCGAAGAGGCGCTCGGCGATCTCGACGAGGCGGGGATCGTTCGGATCGGCGCCGAAGTGACCCAGGACGAAATCCTCGTCGGCAAGATCACTCCGAAGGGTGAGACCCAGCTTTCTCCCGAGGAGCGTCTGCTTCGGGCGATCTTCGGCGAAAAGGCCGGCGACGTGCGGGATACCTCACTGCGCGTGCCCACCGGCGTCAGCGGTATCGTGATCGGCGCCCAGGTCTTCTCCCGCCGCGGGGTCGACAAGGACGAGCGCGCTCGAGCGATCGAAGAGGCGGAAGTCGAAAGACTTCGAAAGGATCAGGAAGACGAGATCCGAATCGTTCGCAACAGCGCCCTGGCAAAGATCCGAGTACTCGTTGTGGGGCAGACCGCGGCCACCAACGTTGGGGATTCGATCTCCGCCGGCGCCGCGATCGACAGCAGTCAACTCGACGCGCTCCCCAAGAGGCACTGGCCTTCGCTCCAGGTGAAGGATGCGCCGGCGCAGAACCAGATCGAAATGATCCTGGCGGGCGTCGATGCCCAGGCGAACATCATTCGAACGGTCTTCGACGAGCGGATTGCCCGATTGCGAAAGGGCGACGAGCTGCCCCCGGGCGTCTTCAAGATGGTCAAAATCTATGTGGCGATCAAGCGAAAGCTTGGTGTGGGCGACAAGATGGCCGGCCGCCACGGCAACAAGGGTGTGATTTCTAGAATCCTGCCCGAGGAGGACATGCCCTACCTCGCCGATGGGTCGCCGGTGGACATCGTCCTGAATCCGCTCGGCGTGCCCTCGCGAATGAATATTGGGCAGATCCTGGAAACCCACCTGGGCGCCGCGGCCCACGGCCTTGGCCGACTCGTGGGAAAGGTCGCGGAGAAGAGCCGGGATCCCGAGGTGTTGCGAGCCGAACTCAAGCGGGTCTTCGAGGACGACCAGATGGGGCGTTTGCTCGACGGAGCCGGTCCCGAGGCGATCCTCTCGCTGGCCAAGGATGTCGGTGCGGGGATCCATCTGGGGACCGCGGTATTCGACGGCGCCAGCGAAGCCGAGGTCAAGAGGCAGCTCGAAAGAGCCGAGTTGCCGATCAGCGGGCAGACCGTCCTCTTTGATGGCCTCTCTGGTGAGCCCTTCGAAAGTGAAGTCACGGTCGGCATCATCTACATGCTGAAGCTGCACCATCTGGCAGCGGACAAGATCCACGCGCGGAGCATTGGGCCCTACAGCCTGGTGACCCAGCAGCCCCTCGGTGGCAAGGCCCAGTTCGGCGGACAGCGCCTGGGTGAGATGGAGGTTTGGGCGATGGAGGCCTACGGCGCCGCTTACGGACTCCAGGAATTCCTGACCGTGAAATCTGACGACGTGCTCGGCCGGACGCGGATCTACGAATCCATCGTCAAGGGCGAGAATGTACTGGAGCCCGGGATCCCCGAGAGCTTCAACGTTCTGGTCAAGGAACTGCAGGCACTGACCCTCGACATCGAACTCGTCGAATAGAAACCTCGAGAGCGAAAAGGACGAATCCCTTGCGCGACCTATATACCCTCTTCGAAAAACCCAAGGATCCCCTGGCCTTCAGCGCCCTGCGGATCTCGCTCGCCTCTCCCGAAAAGATCCGGGAGTGGTCCTTCGGCGAGGTCAAGAAGCCCGAGACCATCAACTACCGGACCTTCAAGCCGGAGCGCGATGGGCTCTTCTGCGCGAAGATTTTCGGTCCGGTGAAGGACTACGAGTGCAACTGCGGCAAGTACAAGCGCATGAAGCACCGCGGTGTGGTGTGTGAGAAATGTGGCGTCGAGGTGATCCAGTCGAAGGTGCGCCGCGAGCGCATGGGGCACATCACGCTGGCCTGCTCGGTGGCACACATCTGGTTCCTGAAGTCGCTGCCGTCTCGAATCGGGAACATTCTCGAGATCACCCTGCGGGATCTGGAGAAGGTTCTCTACTTCGAAGCGCACGTCGTGATCGACCCCCGGGATACCGAACTCTCGCGCGGGGAGCTGCTCAACGACGAGCAACTCGCGGAGGCGAAGGACCGCTGGGGTCCGACTTCCTTCGAGTTTGGCATCGGTGCCGAGGCTATTCGCGAGATGCTCTCCGGGCTCGAGATCGAGAAGGAGTGCACCGGGCTTCGGCAGGAAATGCGCGAAGCAACCAGCGAGGCGAAGCGCAAGAAGATCGCGAAGCGCCTCAAGGTCCTCGATGCATTCCGCGAATCGGGAAACCATCCCGAGTACATGATTCTCGACGTGGTCCCGGTGATTCCGCCGGATCTGCGTCCGCTCGTGCCCCTCGACGGAGGCCGCTTCGCAACGAGCGATCTGAACGATCTCTACCGGCGCGTGATCAACCGCAACAACCGGCTGAAGCGCCTGCAGGAGTTGAACGCGCCCGAGGTCATCATTCGCAACGAGAAGCGGATGCTCCAGGAGGCCGTCGACGCACTCTTTGACAACGGTCGCCG
>Ga0310122_10002420_pt1 | contig 11856 bp, 11 predicted proteins | sample CB6_Bottom_1051__FD_203503 | JGI IMG/M metagenome (GOLD analysis project Ga0310122, IMG submission 203503) | Marine microbial communities from Western Arctic Ocean, Canada - CB6_Bottom_1051 | ecosystem: Environmental > Aquatic > Marine > Oceanic | place: Canada: Western Arctic Ocean | collected...
TTATTTCATGCAACAGGAGGAACTATCCCATCATTAAATTTAGTTAAAAATTCGTTTGCACCATTAACAATAAAAAAAATTCTTAATTTCTTTTTAACCAACAAACCTAATAGACCACAAAATGATGATTTTAAAAATACTACCAATACTTTAAATTGTTATTTTAAGTATGGAATGGGCTCAATAATTGATATTTTACATAAGAAAATTTTAGAAAATGGTGGTAAAGTAATTTTAGGAGCAGAAATTCAATCTATTGATCATACTCAAAAAAAATCTTTAGTGTATAAAAAAAATAACCAAATTTTTACTGAAACTTCTGACATTATTTTATATTCCATTCCACTATCTATTACATTAAAATGGTTTAAGAATTCACCAATTGAATTAGAAAAACAATTTCATAATACAAAAACATCACACAGTATTATGATCTTTTTATTAATTGATATGCAGAAACTTTTTGATGGTTGGATATTAGACATTTACGATTTGAATGTACCATTTTTTAGAATTACTCAGCAAACATATCTTAGTCCAAATGTAGCTCCTTCTAATCATACTCTTTTATGTGTGGAAATCCGTACACATGAAAAAGATCCATTTTGGTCATATGATGATCAAACTTTGATAAACAGAACTATTCTTGATTTAAAAAAATTAAATCTTTTACATGATGAAATTATCAAACCGTTAAAAATTTTAAAATTTAAGAATCTATATCATTCACGATTTGATATTGATCATTTTGATGATGAAAAAATTAAAAATTATATTACTTCACATTGTAATGAATTTTATATAGGAACGGCAAAAGTTGACACTGGTAGATTAGTTTCCAGTGATGTTCTAGAAAATGAAAAACAAACTATGTCTCTTGGTGGATTTTATACAGCACTATTGCATAGTTATGATATAGTTAAAAAAATTGAATTAAATTCAAAAATTAATTAGACTTAGAAATTAATCTTAATTTAATTTATTAATTAAAAAATTTAGTTATTATTATCTTCAATTTTGAATCCAGTTCTTTCTATAAAATTATCCAAATCCCTAATGGCAACAAAATCCATAAAATTTTTATCAAATTCAACTTTATCATATTCTTTTATTGGAAGGATTTTCCCATTTTTTCGTATTTGGAAAATTTTAAACCCATGTTCAATTAGTATTTTATAAACATCTGAATAATCATAATTATAAGATTCTGATCTTTCTTTTTCATATTCTCTAAAATGAACACATTTTGTTTTGCTTAGTGTTTGTGTAGATCCTAATAAAACATATTTTTCAAATCCCACTGCATAAAGTTTTAACAAATCAATATTTTCTTCATTAATGTTTAGATCATCTAATTTTTTAATAGGAATATCTATTCCCCCCTCGTTTTCTGTTGAAATTTTTGATGATGGATCTGTTGGGTCAGCTAAAAATTTTATAGTTGAGTTTTTGTCACCTAGAGCAAAATTATAGAATTTCACATTATTCAATTTGTTTAATTTAACATTTCCTTGTAGATATTTGAATAATGTGGGGTGAGGTTCAATTGAATAAACTTTACCAGTGTTTTTTACTTTAATTGCTGATTCTATAGTTACTTGACCTATATGTGAACCAGTATCAATAACCACGTCATCTTTTTTTAAATAATTCCAAAAAAAATTATTTCTTAATGGCCAATTTTTTTCCCAAAATTCTGGATTTATCCAAAGCTCTCTACTAATTTTTGTCGGATAAAATCTTAGCTTGTAGTGCTTTTGCTTAATCAAAAAGTATTTAGAAATTTTTATACGAATAAGAAGTTTAGCTATTATGAATTTAATTGGATTATCTTGTGCTTGAATAGTATTATAATATTTGGATAATCCCATGGACTAAATCATTTTAAAGTCTAATAATATTTTTCGGTAGTTTTTAGATTAATCGTGAATTAAACCTTAAAGATCTGATATTGATTATTTCTTAAAATATATGGTAGAATTTTAATTAGTGAAATTGATATAGTCAATACAATTAAAAATGATGTGAATAGAAGTAAAAAAAGTCTAGGATTTCGTGGCTGGTTTTATTTTAGACAAGGTTGGTCATTATACTTTGCATTCATCTTTGCAGCAATAAACACCTTAACTGTTACATATTATCTTGCCATAGAAAAATATCCCATATTATATAATTTCTTTCCAACATTCGGACATTATGTCATAATTGCAATTTCTATTGCAATTCCTTTGTTGGTTTTAATTGGATATGTTCATTACAAACGTTCTCCTGCTTACAAGGCTGAGTCAGCCGTTGCTTACGAATCTAATCCCTGGTGGGGAAGGTTAATGGTAAATTCTGAAATTACTCTGAGATTGAATATGAAATTAACTGAGATGATTATTAAATTACAAAATGATAAAAAATTAACTAAAGCAGAATTAAATGAAATAACTGAACTACAAAGTGAATTAAAAAAACACACAGAAGAAAGATCATTTGATAATTCCAAAGATCATGATTGGTTTAAGAAAAATGTAAAATACAAATTTTAAATTTATTTATATTTTCTTTTCATATTATTCTGATGCCATTCAATTTCTTTTGATAACCCATAATCAAGATTAATTTTTGATTTAAAATCAAGAATTATTTTTGATTTTTCAGCATTAGCTAAAAAATTTAATTCATCAGATACTCCTTCAAAAATTATCTTACTTTTTGAATTTGTTAATTTACTTATTTTTTCTGCAAGTTCATGCATAGTATGTTTTATTCCAGTCCCAATATTAAAAATTCCTCCTTGATTGTTTCTGATTGCCTTCATTGTAGCATTAATTACATCTGAAATATATACAAAATCTCTAATGGATTCACCTTTTCCAAATAGTTTGATTGTTTTATTTTCTAATGCATTTTTTATAAAAACTGGAATTACTTGAGTGGTTCTATTTCTTGGTCCATAGATTGTTGAATAGCGTAAGATAGTTACTGGAACTGAATTAAATATGGAAAATATTTTCAGATATTTTTCTGCTCCTAATTTACTACATCCATAAAATGATATTGGATTTGTTATATTTTCTTCATTTACTGGATATTTTTCTGTTTTTCCATAAACCGCTGTACTACTTGCATAAACAACTCCTTCAATCTTTTTTAGAATGTTTAGAAGATTAATAATTCCATTTATGTTCAAGTTCACTGAATAACATGCATTATCTATTGGATTATCATAAATTTCTGATAATTCTGAACTTAGATGAACTAAAAAATTAATTTCACTTAATGATTTTGAAATTTTACTAATTTTTTTTATGTCTGTTAGATCACATTCTAAAAATTTGATTTTTGTGGTTTTAACCAATGATTTTATTTCTTTTAGATTTTTTTCTGATCTACCTATAACAAAAACTTGTGCACCTTTCTTAACAAGTTCCTCTACAAGAAAGGAACCAATTTGTCCCGTTCCTCCAGTAACTAAAATTTTTTTGCCAGAAATCTCAAAAGTCATTTTGTTCCATCTCATATTTTTTTATAGTTTTTTCAATCCCTTCGGTTATTCCTGTATTAGGCATAAATGCTAACTTAGTTTTTGCTTTAGTAATATCTGTGATGAAGCTATATCCTTTTTCTTTTGAATGACTGAAATCAGGTTTTATTTTACTTTCTAGTGTGTTATTGATAATTTTTATTATTTCTAAATTTGATGGAGCTTCTAATCCTCCAATGTTGAATTCACCCCCAAATTTTTTATTTATACTAACTACTATGGCATCAATTGCATCATCAATATAGATATGATTTCTTTTTGTATTTCCAGTTCCAAAAATTGTGGGACTTTCTTTGTTTAGAATTTTTTCAATAAAAGATGGTATTGCTTGTTTAACATATGGTGCTACTATTCCATATATGCCCATAAATCTTAACATTGTAAGACTTTGATTTCTCTTTTCAGCAAAAACACGTAAAATTTTTTCTGTTATTAGTTTACTTGCTCCATAAATATTATCTGGTTCTGTTACATGACTTTCATAAATAGGATTGGCTTTTGGTTTTCCATAAACCATATATGAACTTGCAAAAGATATATGTTTTAAATTTGGCAAATTTTCTAACAAATTTAATGTACCGTGAATATTTAGATTTACACTATCTATGCCATTTAGAGATAAGTCTTGACCAGAGTTAACGGTACTAGCCAAATGTATTAAAATATCAATATCCTCTAACTTTTCTTTATATTTTTTGAAATCATTTTTTTCTTTTAAATTTACTTTAATAAAATCAAAATCAAGAATTTTAGGTTCAATAATATCTAAGCCTGTAAAAATTTTTTTTTCTTGATTTAATTTTTTAGTAAGAAATTTTCCTACTTGTCCTGTAGCTCCTGTTACAAGTATTTTTTTCAATTATTATAATCATTATATTAATTGTTATTTGAAGTTAATGAATATATTTTAAATTTAAAAATATTTTAGATTAGTTTTTCCATAATCACAATTAATGATCCCACTGCTCTATCATTGTTAAAATTCTCTAAAGCAAATTTTCTTCCTGAATTTGCAATTTTCTCCCATTTGGGATTTTCAGGATCCTTTAAAAATTCCTTGAATTTTTCTTTGTAATTTTCTTTATTGATAAAAATTGCAGTTTCATTATCAATAAAACCAAGATACTCACCTCGATTTTCCTTTGAAATTTCCATAAAAGTTAAGCATCCAGCAGCTGGAATTTCCCAATATTTTATACTCGGTGTATCTGATGTAGCAGCTATAGCTGAAGCATATTTTTGTAAAAGTAATGTGTACTTATCATTTACAAATTCATTTTCAAGCGTAGTAGTGTAATCTACAAACGGAAGTTCATTACATTTTGTCCTTAAATAATAACCTTTTAGTGAATTCCATTTGGGATCAAAAATACTATTAATAATTCTTGAAAGAAACTTTGTGTTACCTGTTGCGCCAGAATTAATTATCCTATTTTTAATTCTATTACTAAACGGTTTTATGTTTTCATATAGAGAAGACTCTAAACCAAAAAAGATTGTTTCATATTTGAAACTTTGAGGATATAATTCATAAAAATATTCTTTTGGATAAAAATCAAAATAATAATCAATTTTCCATTTTTCATGATATTTGATTGCTTTTTTAGCATCTTTGACATCTGTTGCGTTAACAATTACAGGAATATCTAATTTTTGCATACCGATTAATTCACTTGGCATTCCAAATGGTTGATTTCCCCATAACAATACTATGTCAAATTTGTCTTTCAAAATAGTTGCATCAAATTTTTCATTAGTTGGAAAATATGTAATTGATATTCGATTGTTTCGTTTTAATGCTCTCATAAAAAAGTGATAATATGTATTATCAAAATGTTTTCCAGTCAGAAAAATATTTGATTTGTGATAGATAAATGCAACTTTAATTTTTTCTTTCATTTTCTAGGTATAAAAAATGAACATGAATAAATATATCTTATTAAAAAAAATAATATAACATCTACAGAAGGTTAAATAAACTTCTCAATACAATTTATTTAAAATGAATATTAAAGGAAAATTTTTTGATTTATATAAAAAAAATTTAAAACGTTTTAGCAAAGGCATGGGATTAGGTAAAATCTATCCAATAAAAAAAATTTTGAAAAGTACCAAGGAATTTTTAAAACCTGAATATTGTGAAGTGCAAGGTCATAAGATGTATCTTGATAAATATGATTCATTAGATCTTTCTATTAATGGAGTTTATGGTGTTTTAGAAACTGAAATAATCAAAAATGAAGTTAAAGAAGGTGATATTGTATTAGATCTTGGAGCAAATATTGGCTATTATACACTTCTTCTAGCTAGACAAGTAGGCAAAACAGGAAAAGTGTTTGCTTTTGAACCCGAACCATCCAATTTTGAAATTTTAACAATGAATGTCAAAGAAAATAATTACAAAAATATTACGATTGTCCAAAAAGCTGTTTCAAATGTTCATAAAAGAATAACTCTGTGGGTAGGTCAAAGAAGCAGTGGTGCAAATAGAATCTATGAACCTAAAATAACTAACACACAAGATTTCAAAACTATCGAAGTCGATTGCATAAAATTAGATGACTATTTCAAAGAAACTGATTTAATAAATAAAATATGTTTTATTAAAATGGATATTGAAGGTGCAGAATACAAAACCTTACTTGGGATGCAATCAATTCTTCACTCTAATCCTGATTTGATTATTCTCACTGAATATGCAAGAACTTCCTTGGAAGATGCTAACGATGATCCTGAACAATTTTTAAAATTATTTGAAGATGAAGGATTTAGAATATATTTACTTGATGAAGAAATACTGAAAATTGTCCCCCTTGATAAAGAAAAATTTCTACAATCAAAAACTGAAGATAAGACAATAAATCTACTATGTAAAAAAATTCGTGATAATAATTAACAATATATTGCATTTCAGTTGAAGTAACTAATAACATGATTATTGTTTCTCAAAACTTAACAAATCATAATATTGCTGTACCTGATGATGTTATTTTTCGAATAAACATGGCATGGTGTGATAGTATTGGTGAATTTGAAACTATCGTAAATAAACATAAAAATCATACTTTTTTTGTAGATCTTCCAATTAAAAGAGTTAAACCTCCAAACAATAAGTATAGCCTTGATGATTTAATTCCAATTATAAAATCTCATAATAATATCAAATATTTTGCTGTTTCAAATGTAGAGTCGTCTGATGATATAAAAAAATATCTTGAAATATTGCCCAAACATATTACTATTGTTCCAAAAATTGAAAGTCCTGCAGCTGTAGATAATATAGAGAATATAGTAAATGCTCTCTTAAATGAAAAAATTGTAATGTTAGATCATGATGATTTATTTTCTTCATTATTGAAACAAAATAAACCTGCATCAGATTTCAAAGAATATATAAAAAATTTAGTGATATTTTGTGAAAAAAATAATGTAAAACTTCTTAGAACAATCGGTGTAGTTTTTAGTGACTCTGAAAAACGAATATCTCAATACATAAAATAATTGAAAATATTTCATTCATTCCAATCAAATTTCATCTCTAAAAATTCAAACAATTTTGTATTATGTGGCAAATATAATTTTTTTAAGAATTGTCTTGTATTATTATTCATTTTTTGATAATTCACAACTTTTCTTTTTTGTATATTTTCAATTTGTTCATTAGGTAAACCCAAAAAATTAAAAACTTTTTCTAGTGTTTTATGAGGATTTCTAGCAAGGTTTTCTGTGGTTAAAACTATTATTTGATCTTTAGAAAATATTTTAAACCAATTTTTAATTTGATTATAATACAATCCTTTAGCAATATATGATCTAGGTCTAAGAAATTTTTCAATATCATCATTTTCAATATCATCATTTTTTTCTAAAAGCTCAATTTCTTTTTTGATTGCATCTTCAAATGACAATGATTCTGAACCTGATCTCACACCTAACTGATAATTTGAATATGCTCTGTCAATTGGATTTCTTAATAATATGATTAATTTAATTTTAGGAATTTCTTTTTTAATTCTATCAATGGATTTTTTATCCCAAAAATAGAATGGTGTATCTTCACCAGTAATACATAATCCAGTTTTTGATTCTATTTTTTTTCTTGTAAATTTGGTAGGAAACATAGATTTGTACCAATTAATACCTAAATCATAATTTGAATCAAAAAATCCTATTTCATCATATGCTGCTGGTAATACGCTAGAATGCTCACAAATATCATAATACAAAGATGTTGTACCACATCTTACTGCACCAACAATAATAAAATTTGGAAGTACCCTAATTGAACTTGTAACATATGCCAGATTTCTTTTAATTAATCCATAGTATATTCTACTGTAAATTTTTTCTATTATAGTTCGTTTTTTATTTTTAGAATTTTTCATTTTATCTCATACTCTCAAACTAAATATATTATAATTAATTTCAAAAATCTTTATTTGATTTTTAAATCCTAAATCCTTAGAATCATAAATTTTTTCTAAAAATAAATAATCCTTTTCATTATGAAATACTCTCTTTAAAAATAACTCTTTATCATTTTCAACTATTACTAAATGTGTTAATCCTTGATTTTTATTATTTTCTAAAAATTTCTCTAAACTTTCAGAATTCTTTGAAGAAAACTTTTTAATATTTGCAGTCATTTTATTTTTTTCATTCAATGGAAGTAATTCCGGCCATGAATTTTCTAATGCAGCAGTTCTTACAAATTTATTTCCATTATAGTCATTAACTCCATCAGCAATTTTAATCAGAAAAACAGTTGCATCATAAATTTCTCTTTCATACACATAATCTTCTTTATCATACTCCAAATAACCTATAGATGAAATTATTACAAGAGAAATTATCGCTAATGCAATCTTTCTATAATCATATTTTTTATTCAGATAATAAATAAAATTACATCCAATTAATATGAAAATTGGTATTAATGGATACAGATATCTTGTTTCTTCTATTCCTCTTCCATACGCATAAAATCCTGCACCAGAAATAAAAAAAGAAAATACTAATAAAATAATTTTATTAGTTGTAAGTTTTTTATTCATTAAATACAATCCGGGAATTATAAAAAATAACAAATATGGTAGTGTAATCCAGCCTAGGAATTTCAAATACCCACTTAAAGAATTATAGAGAAATACTTGACTTTTATTTTCTTCATCTTCTCCAAAAAATTTATCATCATAATCTGGATTATTCATTAGTATGTTGTGATTCAAATATTCAACTCCTCCTGTTATTGGTGAAAAAATACTAGTACCTGTTTTTTCGTATGCTATAACATTTATTGTTAAAATTATTGCTAGAAATATTATAATTCCTAAACTTAAATAAAATAATTTCTTTTTACCAAATTCTTTTTTTATTAAAAATGATATTATTATTGGAAAAATTAAAAGAAATCCTTCATATCTAACAAATACTGCTATTGCTGCAAAAATAAATGAAAGAAAATATGTTTTTTCATTTTTAATTAAAACAAACATGATTACAAGCATAACTAAAAAAATATATAATGAATCAGTAATCCCTAATGTGGAATTTATAATAATTCTTGGGTCAAATAAAAATAAAGCAGAACCTAAAATTGCAATTTTTTGGCCAAAAAATTTTTTACAAATAAAATATATTGGAATTACTGTTATTACTGAAATTAAACTCGAAAAAATCTTTTGCACATTCATTAATTCTAACATTTGATTAAAATCTACTATTGAAAAAATAACTGACATTAATGTGGGCCATCCAAAATTGTTGTATAGATACCCATTTGGAAAATCTCCTTGTATGCTCATTGCTATTGCATAGCCAAAATAATCTAATCCATCAAGACTAATTGGTACTTCATATGGAATAATTAACAATCTAATTGATAGTGCTATTGAACAAATTATGACTAAAACAAAAAAATAATTTCTATTTTCTTTTGCTTTTTTTTCTTTTTGTATATTTTCCAAGTTAGTTTATCTATCTCATTTTGAATATTTTGAATATTTATTTACTATTACTAAAAAAGTACTTGACGCTATTGCATTTGCAAGAAATGATGTTGCAATTCCAATTATGCCTAAAATAGGACCTAAAATTATGATGAATGTTACTTGAATGATAACTGCTATTGCCGAGCTTCCTAAAACAATTCTACTTTTTTCTAACGCAAGAAACTTTGAGGTATAAATCATAGTTATTGTAGCTGGGAAAACTGATAAACTCATTATTCTTACTGCATCTACTGCTGAAGTATATTTTGGAAAAATACTTGGGATGATTTCTGGTAGTATTAATGAACCTGATATTGAAATGCCAATAGATAAAAAAATAATCCCTTTCTTTAATTCAATATTTGAATGACCACTTGAATCCTGTGGAAGTAGATACTTGAAAGCAATACTAGAAAACATTATCAAAACACCATAAAATTGTAATGATACGGCATAATTTCCTAATAATCCAAATCCTAACAAAGGACCAACAATTAATTTATCTAAATTTCCTCTTAATCCACCTGAAAGATGATACAAATAATTATTAATTAAAAAATCAGATTTTGATTTTATCAATGAAAAATTTATTTTTGTATCTCTAAATTCTTTAAAGATTATGATGATAAAATGTGAATATGAAAGAGCTAAAGCAAATATTATTCCCTCCATTCCAAAAATATGGAAAAAACCTATACCTAAGGTAAAGGTGAGTGTTTTTTGTATCAAAAAAAACTTTGAATATCTAATAAAAGATTTTTTCCCTAATAGGTACCCTACCCCTAATTCATTTATGATGTAACCTATTAGAAGTAAACTTATATCAAATCTAAAAAATATTCCAAAAATAATTAATGCTGTAATAATTCCTCCTATAATTGAAATTAAAAATAATGTTGAACCAATTTTTACATTCTTTGCAATGTAAACTATTACTGAATGCTGTGTTCCTAACAATGCTAAAGTAAAACCCACCCCAGCTATGCCCATAAAATAATGTAGTTCTCCAAATTCTTCAACTTCTGCTATAGAAGCTAAATAAAACCAAAATATTGCTGTAATCCCAATTCCAGCAGAATCCGCAAATCCAATTGGTGCTAAATTTTTTAATCCGCCCAATCTCTTCATTAGACGTTCCCACTTTTCATTCATTTTTCTTTAAACCATGGTTGCCTTAGATGGGTAACACAAAAATGTTTATTACTTTCAAAACATATTTTTTATCTATATTTTGTTTTTTAATTGAGAATTAAAAATAAGTTCTAATACTCTAAAATTAGTATTTTTTTAAATGAGTAAACTTGATTTTTCAATTAATTTAACGGCATCAGCAGAGAATTTGATGAAATTATCTACTGATTATGAGAATCTACCTGAATATCTTCCTCATCAACTACAAAGTGTTAAAATTATTGAAAAGAATGATGAAAAAATTATTACAGAAGAAATTTTTACTTTTAAAACCATTTTTAAAAATACGATTCAACAAAAAGCTATTCATAAAAAAACTTCAGAAAATACATTACACACTGAAATTATTTCTGGCCCTGCAAAAGGAACAATAATAAATGTCAAATTTGAAAACACAGATTCTGGAACTAACGTAGTTACAGAAATTGACTTAAGATTAAATCTTAAAACAAAATTTTTGCAACCATTAATAAAAAAATTATATAAAAAAATGCTTTTAGGAATCCTATATAAGATGAACACAAAGGCGATAGATTGATAATATTTATTAAAAAATAATTTGTGATGATAATAGTTGGAAGATTTTACAGGAATAATTAATTGGGAAAATGTTTTCAAAAGCTCTGAAAATTTTAAAAATAACCCTCATTTCAAATTTGGATTTATTGAAGATTTTTTTGTAAAAGATTTTTATGAAAAACTACATCAAACATATCCCAAAATTGATGAAACTTGGATTGATGGTTCAGATCATTCTAAATCTCAACTTGCAAAATTTTGGGGGAAATTTGGGCCAAAAGATGTAGTTGAAAATGGAGATGATCCAAGTCAAAGTGAGGAGTGGAACAAATTCAAAAGATACTCTATGACTGATGAATTTATTAATAATTTTAGAAAGTTTTCAGGTGTTGAAGTTACAACATTGAAACATTTCAAATTTATGTCATATCGTAAGGGTGGGTTCCAATTACCACATATTCATGATGTTGGTCCTAGCACTTTAGTGATGATGTTGTATTTTTCCAAAGATTGGCCTCAAGGTGATCCTGGTGGAACATACATGTCAACAGATCTTGATGAGTCTACAATAGTTTTTGAACCATATAATCTTGATAACAGTCTAGCTTTATTTCAAGACGGTCC
>Ga0310122_10002423_pt1 | contig 11848 bp, 11 predicted proteins | sample CB6_Bottom_1051__FD_203503 | JGI IMG/M metagenome (GOLD analysis project Ga0310122, IMG submission 203503) | Marine microbial communities from Western Arctic Ocean, Canada - CB6_Bottom_1051 | ecosystem: Environmental > Aquatic > Marine > Oceanic | place: Canada: Western Arctic Ocean | collected...
GCCAACTCGACGTAGGTTACGCTGGACAGTGGAAAGGTCAGAGTGGCAGGATCGGTCACATACTGGCTCCCGTCCGCCCCCGCCTGGGCCAGGGCCTTGAGCGTACCGGGGTCGTGACCAAAGACAGCATCTGGCGAGCTCGGAAAGGAATACGTCGCGCCCTGTTCGATGATGCCCGAGGTGGGAGTCTTCGACGGCGCGTAGTCCAAGCCCGCCACCGTCGTCCCTCCGAGTTTGGCGTTGCCTCTTTGGGTGAGGGTTGCCACCGTGCTGACGCCGAAGGTCCCCTCACCGGCGATTACGTTGCCGTCGAGGTCGTGATTGCGCCCGTCAATGGTCATGTTGCCGAGCTCAGTGACGACGGAATTTGCCGTGACCCCCCCGTGCACGGCCGGGGGAATGGTGGTGGGCAGCAGCGCGATGACTGTTGTCGTGTCGATGCTGCCGCCGCTACTGCCGCCGGCGATGATCCGCACCTGTGCGGTGCTCAGCGTCGTGTCGGTGGAGCTGTCCTCGACTGTCGCCCAGCCAGAGCCATTGCCGATGGAGACTCCGCTGTATCCGCCGCGCCACGAGGAGCTGTCGCGCAGTATGGCCAGCGACATGTGCGCCATGGAATTCGCTATCAGACCCGCCTCGGAGCTCTCGTAGTGCTCGATCAGGTCATCGACGAAATACTCGCTCATCTGGTTCAGATTGCTCGTTATGGTGCCAGCCGCGAAGACGAGGCCGCCGATCACCAACAGAGAATACTTCCCCATTTGATCCTACCTCCGTCTGATGGGGCGGCGAGAGATGTAGATCACTGGCTCTGCTGTTTTGGATCGAGCGCGTCTCGCAGGCCGTCTCCGAGAAAGGCGAAACCCAGCATAGTCAGGGCGATCGCCAGCGTGGGAAACAAGGCCAGGTGCCAGTAGACGCGCACGTAGGCGTTGCTGACCCCCACCATCTTGCCCCAGCTGGCCATGGGGTCGTTGATGCCCAGTCCTATAAAACTCAAACCGGCCTCGGCGAATATGGTGGCTGGGATACCGAAGCTGACCGCTACCAGGATGGTAGTCAGGGCATTCGGCAGGAGGTGGCGGAAGATGATCCGCCGAACCGGCACGCCCAGCGCCCTGGCCGCGACGGCGTACTCCTGCTCCCGCAGCGTCAGGAATTGGGCGCGGGTCAGGCGGGCGATGAGGATCCAACCGGTAATGCTGAGAGCGACGATGATGGTCTGCAGACCGCCGCCGAGAATGGAGATGATGAGGATGGCAAACAGCAGACTGGGAAAGGCGGTCATGACGTCGATGATGCGAGACACGACGAAGTCGAAAGCGCCTCCCAGGTAACCGGCCAGGGCACCAACGGGCACGCCGATCAGCACGGCGATGCCCTGGACGACCAAGCTCACCATCAGGGACGTGCGAGCGCCGAAGATGAGGCGACTCAGGTAATCGCGCCCCACCTCATCGGTGCCGAGAGGGTGGTCGGTGTTCTCAAAAGGAAGGAGCAGGACTCTGTCGAAACGGGCAAAATCGTAGGGAAAGGGGGCCAGGAATTCGGCGAAGATAGCCAGAAGGGCGATACAGCTTACAATCGCCAGGCCGAAAACGGCCAGACGATTGCGCAGGAATCGCCGGCGGGCGTCCTGCCAGAACGACCGGTGTTCGGTCGGTATCCCGTCAAGGGCCCTGCCGGTGTCGCCGAATCGCGCCGTCGAGGAGCTAGCCATGGCCTTCCCCTCTCGCCCCGAGTCTCACGCGCGGATCTATCATAGTGTAGGCGATGTCGGTCAGCATGTAAGTGACACCCCACAGCAGCGCCACCAGCAGAAAGGTGGCCATGATCATCGGGTAGTCGCGGTGCAGGGTACTGGTGACAAAGAACTTGCCCAGACCGTTGATGCGGAAAGTGGTCTCGATGAATATGCTCCCGGTGATCAGGTTGGGAATTTCCGTTCCCAACGCGGTGACCATGGGGATCTGCGCGTTGCGCAGCACGTGCCGCTTCATGACCAGCGACTCGGCCAGCCCCTTGGCCCGGGCGGTGCGGACATAATCCTCGCGAATGACGTCCACAATGCTGGAACGCGTGTAGCGTGCCACCACCGCCATCGGCGCCAGGGCGTAAGCGGCCACCGGCAGTATCCAGTCGGTGCAGAACCAGCTGCCGAAGAGGCAGTGGGACACCCCCCACCCCCCGACCGGCAGCCATTGCCGCGCCACCCCGAAGAACAGGATAAACCACATGGCGACGACAAAGTTCGGCACCGTCACGCCAAGGGTGGCGGTGAAGGTCACCAGGTTGTCGATCCACGAATTCTGATGGTAGGCGGCGAACTTGCCGGCGGTGATCCCCAACCCGAAGGCGACGATGATGGTCATGACCCCCACCTGCAGCGTGACCGACCAGGTCTTGGCGATCAGCGCCGCAACCGTGGTTTGGGGCTGCTGGTAGGGAATGCCGAAATCGAAACGCAGCGCGTGGCTCATGTAGTTCAGATACTGTTGCCAGACGGGCTTATCGAGGCCGTATTTGCGCAGGATGTTCTCTCTCGCCGCCGGCGGCAGATGTCCCTGCTGGGTGTCGAACGGACCGCCCGGCACAGCGTGCATCATCGCAAAGACAATCGCGGAGACGGCCAGTAGAACGAACACCAGGGAGATCAGTCGCCTTATGATATAGTCAGCCACCGCCGATCCTATTCTCGTTTGCCGATGTAGACGTCGCCCCAGAACCAGTCGTTGCCCCAGTGCCTGCCATAGACCCCGTTGGAATCCGGCTGGCGAAAACTGTCGCCGAGGACGTGGGGCTTGAACAGATCCCCCTGCCAGCGGTGGGCGATAAAGACGCCGCCGACGTCGTCGACGAGGATCCTCTCGGCGTCCCGGAACATCTGCAAGCGCCGATCGGGGTTTCCGAGCAGACGACTGGCGCCGACTACGGCCTGGTCGAACGCCTCATTCTTCCAGGAGTGACGCCCGGTCGACACCCAGGCCCCGAGCAGGTTGGCGGGGTCGAGGAAGTCCATGCCGTAGGAGACCGCGCCGAGTTGGAGCCGTGTCGGGCGGGCGTTGAGGGCATCCATGAAAACCTTGCCGTCCTTATTGGAGACCTGTAGATCGATCTTCAGACACTGCGCGATCGAGGCGGCCGTCGCCTGATACACCGCCGCCAGGGCAGGCGCTTCGCCGCGCAGCCACATCTCCAGACCCGGGAAGCCGTCTCCCCCAGGAAATCCGGCGGCGGCCAGGTGCTGTCTCGCCAGCCCGCAGTCGAAATGCTGAAATCCGGCGAGGGTGCCTTCGGTGTCGGCGGCGGGAAAGCCCGGCATCAGCATGGAGTGAGCGGGCATCGCCTTGATCTCGCCGTAAACGCCGCGGACAATGGCCTCGCGGTCTACAGAAAATGCGAAGGCCTTGCGGACGTCGAGGTCGTCAAAGGGCGGGTTGAAGGTGTCGAATAGAATGTAATCGGTGCGAAAATCCCCGTAGTGGCGCAGGTAGTTGTCGCGCAGAACGGGATCTCTGTCGATGCTGATAAAATCGGTCGGGGTCAGCGCCCCGTCGGAAACCAGATCGATCTCGCCGGTCTGAAAGGCGATGAAGTACGTCGCCGGCGACATGTAGATGCCCTCGATCCGCGCCAGACGCGCCGGGCGGTATCCGGTGTAGTCGGGGTTTGCCACTAGGATAATCCTGTTGCCGGGATCGAACTCGTCGAGGATGTAGGGACCCGACGAGACCGACGTGGCCGGGTCGTTGTTGTAGAACGGTCCGTGTTGCTCGAGCGCCCTCTTCTGCAGGACGTAGCCAAATTTCATCGCGCCCGGAAAGGGCGGAAAAAAACCCTCGGTAACGATCTCGAGGGTGAGCTCGTCGATCGCCCTGACGCCGAGCTCTTCAGGGGGCAACTCTCCGGCGACGACGCGGGTCCAATTCGCGATGCCGCCATCTCCCAGCGCGGTGTAGAACCAGCTGAAATCCCAGCCGTGCTCGGGGGTCGCCTCGAGCCGAAAAGTCGCCACATAGTCGTGAGCGGTCACCGGCGTGCCATCACTCCACATCATGCCCTCGCGGAGACGGAAGGTCCAGGTCACACCGTCGTCGGCCACCGACCAGGAAGCGGCGGCGGCGGGCCGGGGAGTAAAGTCCTTGTCGAGATCGACGAGAGTGTCCCCGAACAGATTGCCGCCGCAGCCGAAAACCTGGTAGATGGTTACAGCGGAATCGAACGTCGTCTCGTTCCGGGTGTTGTCGCACGGCAACCGCAGCACCTGTTCGCTGTACGGAGCGGCGTCGTCGGGCAGCACCAGCCCGTTCACGGTCTTCTCCCGGGCGGGTGCGGGCCTGACCATGGCGGCGGAAATGACGATGAGAAGGGCGTACCGCCATAGAAGAGCGGAACAGATTATCTTGGGTCCCAACAGCTGCCAGCTTCCCTGTAAGGGACCGGCAACTTCGGAGGCGACCGATCCATCGACACGCGTAGACTGTTCTTTCCGTGAAGATTCCGCCTGAGAACCTATGAAATACAGGCCGCTCTGCCTACGCCTGGCCTACACGGGGTGCTACCCCTCACCTGGCCGCCAGAGGGAAATTGCCATAATTTACTCCATGGCGGGGCAGCGCGCCGTGATAGCGCGCACCACCCGCCGCCGATCGCACCCATAGCTCAATTGGATAGAGCACCTGACTTCGGATCAGGAGGTTGAAGGTTCGAGTCCTTCTGGGTGTACCGTTTAAAAACAAGGGGTTGCGAGCATTGCTGATGAGATCGTGACCCCTTTATTCACTCGATTTCCCCAATGTTTCCCCAAACTGCCTCAGGGAACGGCTCCACCACCTCACCACTTCATCACCTCACTTCCTCACTCCTTCGTTTTTTGCAGAGCTGCCTCAGCCCGAGGCCCTGAAGCTGAAGAGGTCGTAGCGCTCGACATAGAACTTCAGCCGGATCTTCTCTCCCTGCAGGCGTTCGATCCGCGCGCCGTCCCCCTCCCACGTCTGTTCCATCGACGTGCCATCGTTGAGCGCACCATCGGCGTCCTCCCACTTCATGCCCGGAACGGGTGTCAGGCCGCTGCTCAGCACTTCTGTGCGCAGCATCCCGTTTCCGCCGCCGCCGAGGCTGGAGGCATTGAGCAGGAGTCTGCCTCCGGGCCAGATGAACGGTTTGGTGACGAGCCGGCCCGGAAACCGTTCGGCGCGCAACGAACAGAATCCGTCGGCGCGCAGTTGCGCCAACCCCAGGGCGCGACCGAAGGTGAGATGGCGATTGCCGTGCATCGCCGAGCCGCCCCAGTAATAAAACCAGAGAGTCTCGAAGCCGCCCCAGGGGGTCGGCATCGCGGTGCGGGAGGTGCGCACCGGCGGACTCAGGGCGGTATCGGTGATGTGGCTGTCGAAAGCGCCGAGTGACCCGCCGCCGAGAGATCGCGGCAGGAAGACCTGGCGCGGCCTGATCCGCTGCCAGTTCACGGTGTTGCGGCTCGTGATCAGTTCCATTTCGCCGTACGGATCGTCGGTTTCAATGTAGTGCTGGAACATGCCGACGTAAGTTCCCTCATAAGGGAAGCCGTAGGCATGGTACACCTGCATCGCCGGGTCGTCTTCGACGTCGGCGACGACTACGCGGGTCGGCTCGCCCTCCTCGGCGCGCTCGGTGTTGACGGCCAGGCGGTGGGCAGCCCGATCCAACCCCCATCTGGCGATATCCTCCTTGCCTCGACCGATGAGCACGTAGGGGAAGGTCAAGTCCGGACCTTTCATCGCCGTGGTGCGGTCGTGAAAGCCGTGCTCGATGCCATGGGGCCGCTCCCGCAGCCAACGCCAGTGCACTCCATCTGCGGAGCGCAGAAAATACCCTTTGTAGTGCGTGCTCTCGGCCGGCCAGCACAGGCTGATGATCATGGTCCACGGCTCGGGTTCATTTTCCGCCTCGTAGAGAATGGTCGGCGCGGCCGTGCGACCGGCTTTTCCCAGGTCCAGCACGATATTTGTCCACTCTCCGCCGTGCCCGCGGAAGACGTCCAGCTCGGGCCGCCGCCAGGTGAAGCCGTCGTCCGAAACGATCATGCAGACGGCGAAGACGATTTCCGGGTATTCGGGCGGGTTGAGCGTGACGTACCATGCCTTCCACACTCCGTCCTTCGGGTCGATGTAGACCCCGCCCAGGTAGACGATGCCCGAGCCTTCCCACGGAGCACCGACTGTGTAGACCGGGTTGCCGTGGTACTTGTGCGGCTGGTGAACGACGCGCTGGAGACGCTGGGTCTGTTCGATGATGGCGTCGTCGAGGAATAGCTGGGCGTTGCGCAAGTTGAACTCCATTGACTCACTCTCCATGATATGGGCGACAAGGACAATCTCACCACCGTGTTAACACAGATATTGCCGGCCAGTGCATCGATCAGGTCCATCACCGAATCCTGCCGCCGCGGCAGGAGTTCGTACAACTGCCGGCGAAACTCTTCCCACGGACTGGCCAGGGAACGTCGCCTTGCTAACCTACCATGCACCAGTTCGCTTCTTGGTGCAATTCCCTGCTTCCGGCAGGGCCATTTACAATAAGATCCAGTGTCACTGTTTACCGCCGAGAACGCGGAGAGCGCTGAGATGACAGAAGGGGGAAACCTATCGAGAAGTGAAGCTGGATGGTGGTTACCAGGTGGTGATGATTTTCCAGATCTCTGCGTTTCTCCGCGGGCTCTGCGGTAAATATGGCGGTGGACGGCCGGACTGCTGGATCGGTGACTGTCGAGCTGACCTACCCCGGCCTCAGGCCTCACCCACTCACTCGCCCTCCCCCGCCGGGCGGACGGTCGCCACAATCTGCATGGTCGCTACCAGGCCGACCACCCCTCCCTGGCGCGAGCGGATCAGGAACTCGCCCGCTTCGAGGCGAACCTCCGCCGGGCCCAGGTTCACGGGGAGGCCGAAGGGGATGAACAGGTCGAACAGAAAGTCGTCCAGGTCCAGGAAACGCAGATCGTAGGTCAGTTGCAGGCTCTGCTCGGTCGCATTGCGAAAGTAGATGGCGTAGGTCCCCACCACTTCCGCCTCTCCCGGGACGGTGATGTCGAGGATGAGCGGCTCCCATCTGACGCTGTCGACGAGCACGGACTGCTCGAGACCGGGGGGAGCGTCGAGCCGGTACTCGGTCGCCAGGTCCACGTCCAGAAAATCGACCGGCCGGTTTCCTGAGCCGCAGCCGAGCCAGTAGCAGAGACACAGCAGACTCGACAGGCACTGGGCAGACAACGGCATCCGCATCGACCACCACCCTCCGGAGCGACGGCTTACGGCCATATCACCGGTCCCTCCCCCTCGGCGGCCCCTGGGTGGAGGGTCGACGAAGTCTTGCGAATCCTGGCCACGAAAAACCCCTCCATCTGGGCGTCGGGCAGGATGCGGGCGCAACGCGACATTTCGGGACGCAGTTCCTTTCCCCGCCACTGAGTGAGGCCCGGCGCCAGGTTGGCGATAGGCAGCTGGATCTCCTCCAGCTCCAGGGCTGACCCGAAACGGCGTAGGATGCGCTCCAGGACGAGCTCATTCTCCTCTGGAGCCATCGTACACGTAGCGTAAACGAGCACGCCACCGGGCTTCAGACACTGCACCGCCGAGAACATGAGGCGCTTCTGTTTGCGCGCCATTTCGCGAATCTTGCGCAGGCTCCAGTAGGCGTAGCTCGAGCGCTCGCCGGCCCGAAAGCGGCCTTCGCCAGAGCACGGAGCGTCCAGCAGCACGCGGTCGAAGGCTTCCGGGCAGTTCTTCCACACCCCGGCGCCATCCTTCAGATAGGTTTCCGCTATGCGGGCGCCGTGCCGGCTCAGGATCTCCTTCATTTTGAAGAACCGCGATCGCGCTATTTCGACAGCCGCCAGGCGACCCTGGTTCCCCATCATGGCGGCCATCTGTAGAGCCTTGCCCCCGGGTGCCGCGGCCAGGTCCAGTACCCGCTCTCCCCCCCGTGGATCCAGGACCAGGGGAGGAATCATGCTGGAGGGGTTCTGAAGGTATATCTCTCCCTTTCGGCAGGCCTCACTCTCGGTCAGACCCCGCCGCTGCTCATCCGGAACACTGTACGCGGACACCGCCTCCACCGCGGGACAGGACAGGGGGCGGACAGCGAAACCAGCCGCCGTCAGACGGGCTATGGCCGAGCCAACGTCCGCCCTGAGGGTGTTTACCCGGAAAGTGGTAGAGAGCGGCTGCTCAAAGGCGGCCAGACAACCTGCTATACTCTCGGACGGGAGGATTTTGGAGAGGCGCTCAAGGAACGGCTCCGGGAGCCGCTGGGGGCTATCCATGCAATCGATTCAGGATCGTCGTTGTGAGAATAAAAAGAGATCGGCGAGCCCGTGACGGCACGCCCGGAGATCGCCCGGTGCGATGACAGCCTTCCCGCCGGCACTTGGGATCCCTTAAGGTACGCAATTAAAGGTATATTAAGGGACGGCGAAGAGGCAGCGCGCTCGGAGGTTGGCTATGATGCACAGGGCAATACCGGTTGTTCTTCTCGCGATGCTCTACAGTCTCACACCGGGACCAGCCTGCGCTCAATCCTTCAGCTCTCTCAGTCTCGGTCTTGGCAGTCTCGGTCTTGGCAGTCTCGGTCTTGGCAGTCTCGGTCTTGGCAGTCTCGGTCTTGGCAGTCTCGGTCTTGGCAGTCTCGGTCTTGGCAGTCCCGTTGGGCCGCTCGTGTGGCTGGCTATCGTGGTCGTCTTGGCCGTAGCTGGCGCCATCGCTTACAAGAGACACTCGGGCCGACCGTGAAGAAGAAACAGAGGCGACAGAAACGACAGCGGGAGGGTGGCGGCCAGGACCAGCCCGGGGACCAGGCCTCCGCCTTCGCTCAACGCGCGACCGGCCTCGGTTTCAAGCTTGGCGAGTCTCGCACGCTAGAGAAAATCGCCACCCGGCTGGTGCCTAAATCGCCGCAGAATCTGCTGACCACCTCAACTGGTCTCGATTACCTGATGGCGGATCTGCAGAAACGCGCTGAGCGCCGCCGCAAAGAGATTGACATGCTCGAGAAACTCCACGCCAGGCTGACGACGCTGCGTCAGCAGGACGTCCACGAGCGCGAATCGATCCGCGTGGAAGCCGATATGCCCATTTGGGTGGTAGAAAAGAAGGATCCATCCCAGGCCGAACTCACCTTGGTGGAGGATGAGGAGGATCTCGAAACGGGTTTCGACAATCTGGAGTCCGTGACCGGCAGGCTCATAGACATAAGTGAGGGCGGCGCGCCATCCGCGTCGATCTGCCGCTGAAGAGCGGAGATCGCCTCAACTTCTGGTCCGCCGACAACCGGATCGTGATTTCGACACTTACCGCGGGCGTGGTCTCGGTCGAGAAGGAGGAGGGCGAATCTTCGGTTTTCCACCTCCATTTCGTCGATCCGGACTTGCGCGAGCTACGCCTTGCCATGGCTGACATCAAGGAGCGCTCCGAGCGCTACTGAGCCTGATATAGACGTCCACATTCCGTTCTGTGAGGTGGCTACTGCTATTATCTGTCTCACGAGGGGGCCAGGCGCAGGCGGTTGGCGGCAAGAGCTTGGAACTTGCGAATACGGCGGGATGTGGGTTACTTACGGCTCTCGCTCTTTACCGCAAGGAGGTCCGACATGCTGTTCAATATCGCTCAACTGGACGTTGCAACCCTCAAGTCCATCCAGTCCCTCGAGCAGGAAATCGGCCAGACTCTGGTCGCATTCCGGGGCATCGAAGCCACTCCGGCGCAGGTGTCGGAGGCCAACCTGGCGCGGATCCGGACGTTGGAGGGAGAGCTCGACGTCGCTCTTGTGGCGGTCGAGGCCTGACCGGATCGCATCTCGCCCGGTCTACTTCAATACGAGGACTCCTGCAAGCAGCAGCCACGCCGCAATGAAGGCCATACCGCCCAGCGGCGTGATGGCACCCAGCCAACGAGTCCCGGTAAGGGCCAGGACATAGAGACTGCCGCTGAACAGGACAATACCGCCCAACATCAGCCAGCCGGCCCACTTCGGCACACCGGCGTCCGGCAGAAGGTATGCCATGAAGGCGACTGCGAACAATCCCAGGGCGTGGTAAAAGTGATACTGTACCGCGGTCTGGTAGATCTCGAGCATCTCGGTCGAAAGGCGCGACTTGAGGGCGTGGGCGCCGAATGCACCCAGAGAAACCGCCAGGGCCGCGTTGACACAACCCAGGATGGCGAAAAGTCTGACGGTCGTCGTAATGCCCATGATCATGGGCTGGCCGCCGCGTGCAGTATTACTTTCACTTCTCCCCAGCCGATTTCCCGCACGGCCGTGCCTTCGCCGTCGCGCACGAGGATCTGGACTTCAAAGAAGTCCGTAGGCCCGAAAGTTCGCAGCTCCAGATTGTCCGCCAGCGTCCCGTCGGGCAGATCGATCTCCACCCACGCGCCCGGCGTGCGCGAATGGTCGTCCAGCATCGCGGTGCGCTCCCCCTCGGGATCGCGCACAGCGCCGGATTCATCCAGCCGGCCCCCAAGATAAGTCCGCACCTGGTAATCGTTGTCCAGGGCCCCGACACGAATTCGCACGCGCTCGAGCGGAAGGACATCCTCCCACTCGAATGCGAGGATGCCTTTCGTGTGCCAGATGAAGGCGCGGGCATCCGGATTCTCCGGCGGCACCTCGCCGTCGCTCAACCACGCCACCTCCCCTTCGTGGGAGTTGTAGGTGGTCGCCCGAGAGACGGCGTCGGGAGAGACGTTCCGGCTCGCCCCAGACGCCTGCGCCCCAGACGACAACGCCCCAGACGACAACGCCCCAGCCACGACGAGCGAGGCTAAGACCAGGGGGAGGACCCTGTCGACCTTCACGGGTGAGGGTTGCCGACAGAGCGGAAGTGTGGTCACGGCGTCAGTACGACCTTGCCGAACTGCACGCCCTGTTCCAACAGGAGGTGTGCTTCACGACCTTCGGCGAGTGGCAATACCCGGTCGATAACGGCAGACAGCTTGCCAGCCCACACCTGCGTCATGACCTGATGGAACTCCTCGGGCGTGCCCATCGTGGACCCGATGATGTGGAGTTGCTTGGAGAAGATAAAGCGAATATCGACTTCCACCTTGGGTCCCGAAGTATTGCCCACCGTCAGCAACCGGCCGCCGCGGCACAGCACCTTCAGGCTGTCCTGGAAGGTGGCTTTGCCGACGTTGTCGACGACGACGTCCACGCCCCTCTTGCGGGTCATCTCCTTGATCCAGGTGGACCAGTCCCCGTCCCGATAGTCGAAGACGTGGTCAGCTCCCAGATTTCGAGCCCTCTCCATCTTCTCCGGGGAGCTGGTCAAGGCGAACACCTCGGCGCCTGCCAGCCTGGCGATCTGGATAGCCGCTGAATTGACCCCCCCGCCAGCACCGACGACGAGGACAGATTCACCCGGCCGCAGCCGCGCCTGGGTGATCAACATTCGCCAGGCCGTCAGGAAGACCAACGGCACCGCCGCGGTCGCCTCGAAGTCAGCGTCCTCCGGCATCTCCATAAGAGCTTCTGAGGGCACCGTCACGTACTCGGCAAAGGTACCGGATCGGCTCTCGCCGAGAATGCTGAATCGAGGGCTCAGAGAGTGCTGACCCCGCCTCGTGAACTCGTCGGCAGCCGTGGCGAAACCAGGACAGATCACCACCCGCGCGCCCTCGGCAAAACCTGTCACCGCCGGCCCTACGGCGCTGATGGTACCGGCGCCGTCAGCGCCGCCGATATGGGGCATGTCTAGCCGCAGACCCGGCCAGCCTCGACGCACCCAGATGTCCAGATGATTGAGCGCCGCCGCGTGCAGCCGCACCTGCACCTCCCCCTCACCGGGATCCGGCCTGGGCAGATCCTCCTCCAG
>Ga0310122_10002424_pt1 | contig 11847 bp, 10 predicted proteins | sample CB6_Bottom_1051__FD_203503 | JGI IMG/M metagenome (GOLD analysis project Ga0310122, IMG submission 203503) | Marine microbial communities from Western Arctic Ocean, Canada - CB6_Bottom_1051 | ecosystem: Environmental > Aquatic > Marine > Oceanic | place: Canada: Western Arctic Ocean | collected...
GCTGCTTTGCGCTTGTTGTAAGCCTCCAAAGATTGCGGCTTCGTAATCGCATCAGCATCCTTCACCAACTGTGAGGCTTTGGTGAAAAGCTTGTTGGCTTCAGCCTCGGGGTCGGAACACCCCACCATCACCACGGCTGCGATTGTTGTGAGTAGGAGGTGTTTCATTTCTCTTCAGCTTTCAATTCTTTAGCAGTCTTGCCGCCGTGTTTGCGGAGGAGGTTGGCGATTTTATTCCTCGAATCGCAATCTAAAGACAAGTGTTTCTTCGCCAGTTTTGGGTTTAGGTAATTGAATTGTTCTAGTCTCCCCGGCAATCATGGGCTTGTTGAAAGGGCCTTCACTGTAATGCCACTTTTTGAGGTCCAGGGAATGCTCAAGTTTCCATTTCCTTGGCGGATCGTAAGCCAGCGAAGCTTGTACCTTAAGATGAAGTCGAGGTTCAAAAGGGAGTGAATAGTCCGTTGTGTAGATAATAGAAGCATAGTTTTTGAGCAGATTAACTATTACCGCATTTTTTCTTATTCTTAAAGAATCGGCTTTTATAGCTAGTTCAAGAGGCGTCATTTTTGCCAATTCCCCAGATTCTACTTTTAAATTCATATCAGCTCCTTTGCTCAAGATCGTCATTATAAAATTCTTCACATCGATAGTTGGATATTGAGTTGCAGCATAGTGTAACGGGGTGATTCCGAATTTATCTTTTGAGTTTACGTCGCTCCCAGCCTCAATAAGTTTCTTAGCTATCTCGCCTAAATGGCTTGCTAAATGTAATGGTATTTTTTCTTCTACATTTCTCGCATTAATATTTGCTCCTTTACTTATTAAGAACTCTGCAGCTTCTTTTGATTTATGTTTCACAGCTAAATGAAGAGGAGTATTTTGGTTGTAATCTCTAGAGTTAACATCTGCTCCAGCATCCAAATGATTTAGCAGCATAAAAATATCACCTATAATTGCAGAAACATGAATTGAAATACCCCCTTGACTGATAGCTCCATTATTGAGCAAAAATTGTATTATTTCGTCTCTGTATTTTTTGCTACTCACGCTTAAAGAAGCGTAATTCTTTTTAATACTATCCAGAGCCGTTAAACCGTCTATATCAATTTCATTGATTTTTGCTCCATTCTCAATAAGTATTTCAGCGATAGAAACTGATATGGGATAGAACAGAGGAACTTCTCCTCTGCTGTTTTTAGCATTGACATTTATACCTTTTTGGATGAATCTCACCGTGAGATCTAAATTATAAGTATTATGTAATACGGTGTTACCTTTTTGATCTCTCACGTTCACATCAGCTCCGTTAGCAATTAAAAGCTCTGCTAAATTGACTGATGAGCATTTAAATAAAGGGGTTTCTCCAAATTCGTTTTTTGCATTCACATCAGCTCCGTTAGCAATTAAAAGCTCTGCTACTCGCACATCGACAGAATGAAGAGGAGTATTTTGGTTGTAATCTCTAGAGTTAACATCTGCTCCAGCATCGATTAGCATTTTAGCTATCTCATAATGATTAGCAGAATGATGCAATGAAGTATGCCCAAACTCAGACTTAGCATTTACATCAGCCCCATGGGAAATTAGTAATTTCACAGCTTTCTCATGTCTATGCCTAGTGGCGATTAACAGCGGTGTATAATGATTTTTTCTAATGTCTACTTTCACAGTGGAGCTCAAATGTTTTTCAAGGGCTTGAATATTCCCTGTGTGTGCAGCTACGTGGATGGACTGATCTGCTCCGTATTCACCGCCCTTGGCCAAGAGTAGCTCTACGACTGCAGCTATTCTCTTTGCTCGTTCAACTGAATCTGCTCTTCCTGTTGTAAAATCCAAGCTAGTTCGACCGATGCTGTCTTTTTCGTTAACATTCGCACCATTTTCAATAAGAAGCTGAATAATCTGAAGGTGGGGAAACTCAGCAGAGGTTTTAGCTCCGACTGCTGCTTGCAATGGGGTTATATTTGAAGCTGGGTAATAAATCGATAACACAGATCCTCTATAATTATTTGCATTAACATCGGCTCCATTTAGTATTAAGATTTTTGACAGCTCTAAGCTCTTACCAACCGCAGTGTGCAATGGTGTTCCTAAAGGCCCTTCAGCATTAACATCGGCTCCATTATTAATATAATGCAGAGCAACATCGGCTTCCGGTCCGTAATGTAAAGGAACACTACCTGTGTCGCTCCTAGCATTAACATCGGCTCCGTTGTTTATTAGTTGCTCTACTATTACCGCTCTTGTTTTATCAGCTGCAATTTGAAATAATCCAGGCACATGTAGGGGGGTTTGGCCTATGTCATCTTTTGCATTCACGTCAGCGCCAGAGGAAATTAGTAGCTCTGCTATTTTTTTAAAAGACACCGCAAAAGGTTCGGTAGAATTTTCAGTTATTACTGATTGGTTTTCACAAGAATAGACGATTATATGTAAAGGAGGACGTCCCGCTTCATCTTTTAGATTCACATCAACCCCGCTATTCAAATGCTTAATAATTGCATCATAGTTGCCTAATTTTGCAGCGAGATGTATATTATATTCTGCTCCACTTTTTCCACCGTGATTTGTTAAAAGTTCCAGTATTTCTTTTTTTACTGTTAAGTCTAGAGCGGTTTTACCCCAAGTATCTTTAGAATTTACATTAGCGCCATTAATAATCAGTAGTTCAACAACTTCCGTGTGACCAACACCAGCCGCGCAAGACAAAGGTGTCCGTCCGTAGTAATCATCTGCAGAATTTACATCCGCATCTTTCGAGATAAGTATCTCAACGATCTCCTTGTGCCCCCAATTAGCCGCTGCCGTTATTGGGTTATATCCCCAATTATCTTTTTCATGTAAATCTGCACCGTTGCTAATCAGCAATTGTAATAATCCCTTATGGCCTTGGCGGGCCGCCCAATAGAGAGGTGTTCTTCCAGAATTGTTTTTGGTGTTTATCTCAGCGTCATTATCAATGAGCAATTGGGCTAATCCCTCGCGACCGTAATAAGCCGCGAGACTTAGAGCAGTGAATCCATCATTGTTTTTTGCATTTACGTTTGCACCAAGTAAAACAAGCAATGGTGCTGCATGGTGGTCTTTTGTAGCAGAATAAGAAGAATTAATTAGTAAAGTGTTTCCGGAAAGATCCTTAGACTCTAAATCTGCTCCGTTTGAGACAAGGAGTTCTGCAATTCTCTTATAATTAAGTATTACTGCCAAAGATAGAGGGGAGCGCCCATATTCGTCTACAGTATTGACATTTGCGCCGTTTACATTTGCGCCGTTATCTATAAGCAACTTGACAATCTTTTCCCTTCCCCTTCTTGTTGCTTCATGTAAAGCAGTGGATCCATTTTCACTTTTAATATTCACATCAGCCCCATTATCTATAAGTAGCTTCACCGCTAGTTCGCGCCCATTCAAAGATGCTACCATTAGTGGAGTATAACCTGATATAGGTGGTGATAAGAAGTTTACATCTGTTCCTGCATTTATGTGCTTCTGTAGAACAGTGAGATTTCCAAGCCGTGCAGCATCGTGAATAGGTATTTCAGGGTTCTCCTGCGCAGCAGCATTGAGTGAGATAAATAATGCTAAAATTGTTGTGAGTAGTATGTGTTTCATTGTGGTTTGAGTGCTGCCTCGATTTTGGCCCGGGTAGTTGGGATGCCCAATCCCGACATCGCTTCCGAGCATAAAAACTCGCGGATCGATGAGCGTAATACAGCCCGACCATCGCCCCTGCGGGAGTAGGGTGTCTGGCCAGCGCCTTTGAGCTGCAATTCCCATGGTCCCTGTGGCGTCGCGACTTCGCCCAGCAAGATCGCCCTGCCATCGCCCAGTTGCCCAGCCCATACGCCAAACTGATGGCCGGAATACACCGCCGCCAGTGGCTCGGACTGATCCAAGATGCGGTTGCCGGTGAAGGCCTCAATGGATGTCTGCTGCACCAGTTCTGAGCGGGACAAGCCAATCAATTGCGCTGCTCGTTCGCTGATGCTGACGATATACGGATCGGGTAAAGGCGTCGGCGCCAGCCGGGTAAAGAACTGCGGCGGCAGCGCCGCGAATGAATTACCGAGCGCTAATATATCGCTGGTTTTTTGGAAAGTGGTTTGGGGAGTTGCGTTCATTGGAATTTTACAATGTCAAATATTGCCACCGAATTGTTGTGTTGAAAGGAAGATCATCTTTTTTTCAGTTTGCCATCCGCTCTTCCCCATAAGGTGGAGCGCTCCGCAGTCGGGGGTCGTTCACCGGCGTTCCGATGGTGAAATGATAGAGGCTCTGCCAGGTGCGATCTTTCAAGCCCAAGGCGTGGTGCAGCACGTCATCAAAGTAGCACCCGATACCCGTGGCGCGCATCCCGGCGGCTTCGGCTCCCAAATAGAGGCTCTGGCCAATCATGCCCGTTTCCCAAAAGAGTTGCCGATACGCCTGCGGACCGCGCGCGCGCAGGGCCGGCTCAAACTGCGTCAGCATGCCCAAACTGAAAGCACCGTCCGCAGCAATGTCCTGATGGCAGGAAAGGGTTTTAGCGAACTCGCGCAGATCGGCTCTTTCCAGTGCAAAGAGAGGACATTCCTGCGGCTGCTCGCATTGCCAGAGAAAGTCAGGCCGGAAAGCCGTGCGCAAAGCATCCAGCTGCTGCAAGTCACGCACCCAGAGATAAAGCCCCGGCTCCAGCCCGGTGACTCGATGGACGAAGAGCACGAGATGAACGCTGACTGGGAGATCCCACAGCTCGAAAGGGGGAACCTGCGACCGGGGCAGAGTCAGGTCCAGCAGTTGGAGGAAGGCGGCCAACGACAGCGGCGTGGTGCCATCGAAATCCACCGCGCTGCGGCGTTGCCGGATGAGGGTACCCGCCGGCAGCAGGCACGCCATCGGCCGGGGATCGGGCCAGCGCGATCCGGGTGATGCTGGAGTGGAGTTGGGAGCGGACGGTTGGCTGGTGGCGGCGGCGACTTCATCAATCAGAGGCCACTCAGTATGTCCTTTGCTGAGCTGATTGGGCTGGCCAAACCACTGGAGCGGAGAGTGCGACGTCGGCAAGGGAAAGGGAGGCTGCGGTGGGCCGGTCTGAATCCAGACCAGTGCTTCGGGAATCTCCGGTTCGAGTGGTTGCGCTGGCTGATCGAGTCCAAGCAGCCATGTAATATATTCCGGAGAACTGGTCTGAAGCCGAGTTTTCCAGCCCAGCGTGGCCGCGGAAAAACTCACTGCCGCCAGCGCATGACCAAGGTCGTGTTGGCAATAGCGAAAGGCCCGCTCGCCATATTTCCACGCCTCCCGCCACGGAATGGAGGTCAAAGCCAGATAGAAGCCTCCCAGAGACGCCGCCTCTTCCCAGCGACAGCGCAGTTCCAGGGCATGATCACGGCTCAGATAATGATAAGCGCCACCGTGGGCGGCGATTCCCTCAACCGGCGGGAGGAGGGCATACGCTTCGGTGGGGTGGAGGTTGCCGCTCGAGGGATTGATTCTCAGCGCCCACCGGGCTCCTGGAGTCTCCTTCCAAGCGGAAAGCGCCAGCGACAGTTCAAAGAAGAGTCCCAGCGTTTGCCGGGTCAAAGCTTGAGCGGTTCTGGGCTGGCCGGAGAAAAGTTCGGCAAATGGCGGAGACTCCTTTTTCCGTGCGAGCGGAAGCTCGACCCGGGGTGCGCCCGGGAATTCCCGGAAGGGATTAGGCTGATCTGCCCACTCAAGGTAGCCGAGGCTGCGCGCATAGCGCTGCAAGTGATGTTTGGTTTCCTCATGATAGGCGAACGTTTTTTCAAGCGCGGCATCCCGCTGCGGAGTTGTCATATCAAAAGTATTTTCTTTGGCGGCGTGCATACGAAGCCTCGTCAAGTGATGGCCTCACCCGCCGATGTGCGACATTTCCACTTTGGGCAGGTTCACCGTGGCCGCCGAACGAATCTCGGAGTAGCGATCGCCGCGCACCTGCCACACCCGGCCAATGGCGCGGGCCAGTTCCTCGTCCGAGGCCCCTCCGCGCATCAGGGCGCGCAAATCAAACCCCTTGATGCCAAACAGACAGGTATAGAGCGAGCCTTCCGGCGACAGGCGGGCGCGGGTGCAATCGCGACAGAAGGGTTGCGTCACGGAGGCAATCACGCCGACCTCACCGGAGCCATCGCGGTAGCGCCAACGGTTGGCCACCTCGCCGCGATAGTTCGGGTCCACCGGCTCCAGCGGCAGTTCGGCATCAAGGATGGAGATGATCTCCGCCGCTGAAACCACGTCATCCAGCCGCCAGCCGTTGGTGTGCCCCACATCCATATATTCGATGAAGCGCAAAATGTGGCCCGTGCCTTTGAAGTGGCGCGCCATCGGCACGATGCTGTGCTCGTTCACGCCGCGCTTGACGACCATGTTGATTTTGATGGGCGCAAAGCCCACGGTGGCGGCGGCTTCGATTCCTGCCAGCACCTTTGCAACCGGAAACTCCACGTCGTTCATGGCCTTGAACACGGCATCGTCCACTGAGTCCAGGCTCACGGTCACGCGTTGCAAGCCAGCGTCTTTGAGCGCCTGCGCTTGCTTGGCGAGCAGCGAGCCGTTGGTGGTCAGGGTCAGGTCCACGCCGGGGATTGGCGACAGCATCGCGATGAGCCGCTCCAGATTGCGCCTCACCAGCGGCTCGCCGCCGGTGAGGCGAATCTTCTCCGCGCCCAGCGTCACGAACACGCGGGCCAGCCGCGTTATTTCCTCGAAAGTGAGCAACTGCTCGCGCTCAAGGAATTGGAACTCGCCGCCAAAGACTTCCTTGGGCATGCAATAGACGCAGCGGAAGTTGCAGCGGTCGGTAACTGAAATGCGCAGGTCGCGCAAGGGGCGGTTGAGCGTGTCGAGAAGCATGACCTTTAGAGGCGGGCCAAAAAGTCCCGAGTGATGGTTGTAGTTATCTTTCGCATGCCAGCTAAAGCGTGTTGGCGTTGCTGAGGCGCTCGACGCCGGTGTATTTCTGCGACTGTTCGTCGGCGTGATAACTGGAACGGACCAAAGGACCGCTCTCGATGACGCCAAAGCCGAGGGAGAGGCCGAATTGCTTCCAGTGCTGGAACTCCTCTGGCCCCGGTCAGGCGTTACTCATGGTGATGCGCGTCGCAAGACCGGTGGTCGGCGCGTCGGCGACGGCGGCGGTCAGTGGCACCAGTTCCGCTTGGAGTAGGTAGGCTTCCACTTCGTCCCCATTGACATCGGCCAGCATGTGCCCGTTGACCTCGACACAAGGGGAAAGGCTCTGCCCGCTCTTTTCGACCATCTCCGCGCGGAACAACGGGTTTTTGATGATATCGCGATCTTCGTAAACCAGATTGTATTTGCGCATGATGGAGCGCACGCCCTGGCTCCAGCCGCAGGATGTTTTCAAGTAGGCAGTGATGGTTGGTATTTTCATTGATGTTTTTTTTGTTTTTGTTTTCTGGTTTAGGTCAGTAGTAACCTTGCGGTCTCTTCCTTCCGGTAAATCGGTCACACTCCGTCTTCGCCGTTGTTCCCAATCGCTTCGACAGGGCATCCTTCCATGGCTTCCCTGCAAAGATCTTCCTCCTCCGGGGTTGGTCGCTTGCTTAAACACATAGGAGTAGCCGCCCTCTTCGCTGCGCGTGAAGTTGGCCGGGGCAGTCTCGCGGCACAAGTCGCAGTCAATGCACTGCTCATCAACGTAAAATTGTCCGGCCACGCTTTCCGGGTATTTATTTGCAATGTCTGCCATAGTTTCTCTTTCGTTTCATGCACTCGGGCTCACGTCATCTCAGTGTCGCGCGCTGACCCTTCGATTGGATTCCGTCTGCGCGCTGCCGCGCTTTCTTAAGCGCTTGCTTGTGAAAAGAGTAGGCGGTGCCATGGTGCCTGACAAGCGATTTGTTAAAGTTTTCTATTTCGAAAAGAATCAGTCGATTTGACTGGCCTTAAAGACGGCTGGCTGTAAGCTTTGACCCATGACAAAACGCGGTGCTGCTCGCAAGAAATCCGATCCGGTTCCCAGTCGGCAAGCGATCATGCACCTGCTCAAGCAGCAGGGGCCGAGCGACTCCGAAGCCTTGGGCGCGCAATTGGGAATCTCCGCCATGGCCGTTCGGCAGCATCTCTACGCGCTGCACGCTCAAAAGCTGGTGACCTATCAGGAAGAGCAACGCCCCATCGGGCGGCCAGCCAAAATGTGGGGTCTGACGCCGGCCGCCGAGTCCCATTTCCCCGATGCCCATGCGAGCTTGACCGTGAATTTGCTGAACGCGGTCGAACAGACCTTTGGCGAGGACGGCGTCAAACGCGTCGTGTTGCAAAGCGCGCAGCAGCAGATCGAGAACTACCGATCCCGCATCCCGGCTCGCGCCTCGCTCCCGAAGCGGCTACAGACGTTGGTCTCCATCCGCAACGAGGAAGGCTACATGGCGGAAGTGCAGCGCCAGCCCGACCGCTCATTCCTCCTGATTGAGAACCACTGCCCCATTTCCGCAGCGGCCAACACTTGCCCCAAGCTGTGCGACGCCGAGTTTGAGGTCTTCCGGGCGATCCTGGGAGAGGGCGTAGTAATCGAGAGGGTTGAGCACATGAGGGTGGGTGCGCGCCGGTGTGTTTACCGCATCCGCACCGCCCGAGCGTTGATGAGGGGGGGCGGAGAAGTGGCGCGGTCAACAACGCCGGACCGTCACGCGCCGACACGTTCGCAGCCGGCGGTGGGACTCGAAGTTTCAGACAATGAACGCTAACAGGTGAATTGTATGAGTGATATATCAAAAGAAGAATCAATCAAGGGTGCTTTCATGGGTGCAATCGTTGCAGATGCACTGTGCTTGGGAAGTCATTACGAGTATGATGCTCAAAAAATCCATAACGCCTATGGGAATAAGCCGATTGAACAATTTATGTCACCGGGTGAAATGATGGGGGGGCAAACTCATGGGATTGGATGGGGCGAGAGAAACTATCATCCCGGTAAAAAAGCAGGGGGAACCACCGACTACGGTGATTACAATATCGTTGTTTTGGAACACTTGGCAGCAATTGCTGATCCTCCCAGAGCGTTTAGTGTTGCGGCGCTGATTCCTCATTGGATGAATCGTTTGGAAAACGGCTGGGGCTCATGGATATGCACGATGACCAAAGAGACTTATGCGCAGGTGAAAAATGGATTCCCGATTGAGCAATTGGGCGGTATGTCCAATGCGATGGCGATTCGCCATATCGCTGCACATGCCTACTATGAAACCGAAGATGAGCTAGTGGATGTTGCACGTAAAACGATGTTCACCCATAAGAACATTGAAGCATTGGGCGGCGGGGAATTTTTTGCTCGTGTGACCCATCGTGTGATAAATGGTGCGACACCTCAGGACGCGATAGAATCTGTCGCCGTATTGATGGGCGGGTTTTTTGAGACAAAAGTCGCTCAGGCCATTGCAAAATTCAAAGAGGCAACCAATCCTGAGGCACCGCTGTCCCGGGAGCCTTTTGCGGATGATTTGGCATTGACCTCGATGGCACGGCTCTGGGATATCGGTCGATCCGAACCCATTAAAGTCGGCAAAGCAAGTCCGACCGAGGGAACACTCCCAGGGGCTGTCTACTTCATTCTAAAATATGCCGATCAGGAAGATGGTTTAAAAAAAGCGATTGCGGCCAATGCCATGGTAGGTGGAGATAATGCGTCACGCGGTATCGCGATTGGAATGGTGTTGGGAGCGTATCAAGGGATCAATGCCATCCCTAAGGAGTTGAAGGCAACATTGGATCAATGGGATTATTGTGATAACCTTCTTAATCAATTACCGCTTCTGAAAACAAACCCCCACTCTCCCAACCTCCGTTCCTAACCTTCCTCCCAAAAACCGCCCCAACCCCAAAAAGCAATTTCCTACCAGTTCTATCAACATCAATTAAACCATGAAAACATCTGAAATAAATTTTAAAGTGACTCTTGATGAAAACAATATTCCGCTTGATATAATATGGGAGGCGAATGACGCAGGAGAAAAAAGTTCCTGTAAAAGCGTGATGATAACGCTATGGGACGCAAAAGAAAACAATACCCTGCGCATTGACCTATGGACAAAAGACATGCTCGTGGACGAAATGAAAACTTTCTTTCATCAAACATTGCTCTCTATGGCAGACACATTGAAACGTGCAACGGGAGAAGATAAAATTGCTGAGGACATGAAAGATTTCTGCGCGCATTTTGCTGAGAAAATGAATCTTCTTGAAAAAAAGTAGGCACAGATAACAAATCTTTTTCTGAACCGCGCAGCGTCCAAAAAGCAATTTCCTATCAGTTCGAACCAACAACCATGAACGCAAATCTGAAACTCCTCGCCAAAGACCTCGCCAAAGATTACCCGCGCAGTCCGCGTGAAACGCTCGCGGGCTACGTCATCGCCGCCCGGATGCTGGACAAGTGCCGTGCCGTTGTGGCCGGGACGGCGGGCGAATACCATTTCAATTGTCCGCTCGATAACCAAATCCTCGATTTTACCAGCATTGATGCCGGGCAGTTCAAGACGTTCGTCGCCACTGGTGCGACGGACGCGGAAGTGGCTGCTTGGATCGAAGAACACTCCAAGGTTAAAGACCGCGCCGAAATCGTGGCGTGGAACAACAAGCTTCGTTGCACGCGCCCCTGCGACATGCCGGTTGAATTGCAGGAATTCCTGGAGGGCTACATTCCGCAATTCGTGCCAAAGAACCGCCCGGTCTATGTGTGGTTCGACGTTTACGACCTAGAGGAGGAGCGGATTTGAACAAAGGCCACAGTGAACAACCTCTCACTCCTATCAGTAATGACTGACATCGTTCGCCACGACTGGACCCGCGCGGAGATTCGCGCGCTGCACGATTTGCCCATTCTCGATCTCGTGTTTCGCGCGGCCACAGTGTATCGCACCCACCACGACGCGCGCGAGATGCAGGTCTGCAAGCTCATCTCCATCAAGACCGGCGCGTGCCCGGAAGATTGCGCCTACTGCGCGCAGTCGTCGCGCTACAAGACGGACATCACACCGCAGACTTTGTTAAAAAAAGAGGCGGTCATGGAAATCGCCCAGCGCGCGAAGGAGAACGGCGCGTCGCGCGTATGCATGGGCGCGGCCTGGCGCGAAGTGAAGGACGGCCCGCAGTTCGACCGCGTGATCGATATGGTGCGCGACGTGACCGGCATGGGTATTGAGGTCTGTTGCACGCTGGGCATGTTGAACGAGTCGCAGGCCAGGCGCCTCGAAGACGCGGGGCTCTACGCCTACAACCACAACGTTGATTCCTCGGCGGAATTCTACAAAACCATCATCACCACGCGCACCTACGCGGATCGGTTGCAGACCATCGGCAACGTGCGCAAGACGAACGTCACCGTCTGCTGCGGCGGCATCATGACCACCGCTTTATACTGCGCTTGTGTCACCTCAAATTTGCTCATCGAAAAGCCCCGGCTAATCGTGACCTTGCTGCTGCCCCTCGTGAATGTGCCGGGCCGAATCCAGACCATATATCCGGGAATCCCATCATCCGCTGTTACCCGGAAACGCATGTTCGCCGAGTATTTGCCCCCCCAGTCCACCCAAGCATCCCAAACGATGTGTTTGCCAGAACCGGGTTGAATCACGCGGTGAATATCACCACTGAAGCCTGCAGCCGGCACCGCGTAGGTCGCTCCCCCGTCGTCCGACACCTCCACTTTGATCCATAGCGCGTCCCCATCGGCATCCGCCACATCGTAGCGAATGTCCACCAGCAGTTTGGGCTGCGGCTTGCCCGCAAATCCGAAAATCCCGTTCTCCTGTTCCCATTTATAGCGGACGCTGCCGGTCATCCCGCCGCCGGTATGGGTCCGCAGCGGCTGTTCGAATCCAGCAGC
>Ga0310122_10002425_pt1 | contig 11840 bp, 13 predicted proteins | sample CB6_Bottom_1051__FD_203503 | JGI IMG/M metagenome (GOLD analysis project Ga0310122, IMG submission 203503) | Marine microbial communities from Western Arctic Ocean, Canada - CB6_Bottom_1051 | ecosystem: Environmental > Aquatic > Marine > Oceanic | place: Canada: Western Arctic Ocean | collected...
ACACAATCTTTTGGAAAAAAAATTTATGAAATTTATTTTAAGTTATAAAGCTAGGTTTACACCTGAATAATTCATTTTTATAGGTTAAAATATTAAATTTTTGAATTTTTTATTATGAAATCATTCATTGTTGCTGAAATTGCATCTAACTGGGAAGGCAATCTTAGTACTGCAAATAAAATAATCAGAAAATCAAAACAGGCAGGAGCTGACGCAGTAAAATTTCAAATGTGGAGAGCTGTAGATCTTTATTCTACAAAACACCCTCTTTGGAAATTTATTAAAAAATCAGAACTAACATTTAGTACAGCAAGTAAATTTAAAAAAATTTGTGACGATATAGGAATAGAATTTTTTTGCAGTGCATTTTATCCTGAAGCTGTTAATTTCCTTAAATCAATTAACGTAAAAAGATACAAAATTGCATCAAGAACATGTTTGCTTAATGACCCATTTTCCTTTGATACTCTAAAAGCTGAGGCTCAAACTGGGAAACCTGTGATAATTAGTATGGGGATGGGAGGAAATAAAAAACAAATGGAAAAAATTTTCTCGAAAAATAAACCTGTATTCTGTTATTGTATTTCAGAATATCCAACATCTTTAAAAAAAATTGATTGGCCTAAAGCAGTAAAATTTGATGGATTCTCAGATCATACATTAGGCATTACAGCACCGTTGATTTATGCAATTTTAAAGAAACAACAAAAAGCAGACAAAATTATTATTGAAAAACATGTTAAATTACCTAATTCAAAGGGACCTGATGCATCATCTTCAATTGATACTAATGAATTAGCTAAAATGATATATGAAATTAGAAAAATAGAAAAAATAAATTTATAAAATTTCTATTAGCCTGATAATTAAGCGGTCTTATCATTTAAAAGAAGATTTTAAAACCTACAAAAATATGATTCTGTGATGAAGTTATTAGTTACAGGTGGTTTAGGTTTCATTGGAAGTAACTTTATTTTAAAAACATTACATGAAAATGAAGGTTTTGATATAGTTAATGTTGATGCAGAGCTTGCTGGTTCTAACATTAAAAATCTTTCACAAGTAAAAAACTTGGAAAATTATGAATATGTTAAAGGTAATATCACAAATAGAAAACTAATGGAAGATTTGATAAAAAACTGTGATGTAGTAGTCAATTTTGCGGCAGAGTCGTTTGTTGATAGAAGTATAAATGATGCAAATCCATTTTTAGTTTCTAATATTCGAGGTGCATATACTATTCTTGATATTATAACTAAACAAAAGAAACGTATGATTCAGATTTCTACTGATGAAGTTTTTGGTAGTTTATCTAAAGAAACAGCTACTGAAGAATCTAAATTTAATCCATCAAGCCCATATGCTGCAACTAAGGCTGCTGCAGAACTTTTGATAAATTCTTATTTTACTACTTTTAATTCTGATGTAATAATTACAAGATGTACAAATAATTATGGTCCACGTCAATTTGCAGAAAAACTAGTACCAAAAACCATCATATTAGCATATCATAATAAAAAAATTCCAATTTATGGTAATGGTAAAAATATTAGAGATTGGATATACGTAGATGATCATTGTGATGCTGTATTATCAGCACTTCATCATGGTAAATCAGGTGAATCATATAATATCTCTGCGAATAATGAAATTGATAATCTTGCTATTGTAAGAAAGATTCTTGAGATAATGAACAAACCAGAGACTTTAATTGAATTTGTTGAAGATAGACCTGGACATGATCTTAGATATAGTTTGGATTCGACAAAAATCTCTGATCAACTTGGATGGAAAATAAAATTGAGTTTTGAGGAGGGGTTAGAAAAAACGGTTCAATGGTATCTAAGCAATCCGGAATTATTGAATAATGTATCATCAGTATTAGATCCAACTCCTTGGAAAGGTACTAATTAATTTATTATGATGTTTTGATTGAAAATGAAAGGAATAATTCTTCATGGTGGACATGGCAGCCGTTTGAGACCGTTGACGCACACTGGTCCAAAACAACTTTTACCCATCGCAAACAAACCAATGTCAGAATATTGTGTGGAGGCAATTAGAGATTGTGGGATTACTGAAATTGCAATAATAATAGGCGGAATAGGCTCAAACAAAGTTAAAGAATACTATGGTACAGGTTCAGAATTTAATGTAAAAATTACTTACATAGAACAAGACACGCCAAAAGGAATTGCACACGCAATTAATTTATGCAAAGAATTTGTTGGAAATGAAAAATTTCTGGTTTTTTTAGGCGATAATATTATCCAAAAATCAATTAATGATATTTCTAAAAAATTTGAATCGTCAGATGATGATGCATTAATCCTATTGTGTAAAGTGGAAAATCCTGAACAGTTTGGAATAGCTGACGTTAAAGAAAACAAGATTGTTAAAATTATGGAAAAACCAAAAAATCCTCCAACTAATTTAGCAGTAACTGGAATCTATTTTCTCACACCAAAAATTTTTGAAATATTTTCTAGACTAAAACCATCAAGTAGAAACGAATTGGAAATTACTGATGCATTACAAATGATGTTAGAAGAAGGAAATAAAATTAATTTTAAAATAATCAGTGATTATTGGAAGGATACTGGAACTCCTGAGGATATAATTCACGCAAATAGTATAATTTTACAAAATATGAAACCGTATTTTAATGGGGAAAAAAACAGTGCGACAATAAATGGTAATATCATGGTAGGAACTGAAACCAAACTGGATGATAATGTTGTGATTTCAGGGCCTGTAATTATAGGAGATAACTGTTCAATTGAATCTAACACTAGAATTGGTCCAAATACTAGTATTGGAAATAGTTGTAGTTTAGTTGACTGTGATCTTGAAAATTGTATTGTTATGCCTAACTGTGTTATTACTGGAAAAATAAAAATTCGTAATAGCATAATTGCATCTAATTCACGTATCAAAATTAATGAAAAAAACAATGATGAAAAAGTTTTACTTCTAGGTGAGGGTACACAAGTTATTCTATAATTTTTAGTAACAAATTGTTTAGTAAAATTAATAGATTTAATCCAGAGTTTTTGAAATAAGATGCAAAAAGAACAACCACTAATCAGTATTATTATACTAAATTACAATAGCGGAGAACTTCTATTAGATTGTGTTGAATCTGTCTTTTCATCTAATTATCAAAACTTTGAAGTTATTGTAGTTGATAATGCATCTACTGATAATAGTCATAAAATATGTAAGAAGAATTTCAAAAAAATCAAACTAATTGAAAATGTAGAAAACTTAGGGTATTGTGAGGGAAATAATATAGGGATTAGAAATGCTAAAGGTGACTATATTGTAATTCTTAATCCTGATACACGAGTAGAGCCTGATTGGCTTGAAAAATTTTTGGATGCAATAAAAAAATATGGTGACGGCTTATTTCAAGGAAAAAATGTAGCGATTGATAATGAAAAAATCCTACGTAGTACAGGTAACATGATCCATCTATTTGGTTTTGGTTCTGCACGAGATAAAGGTAGAATAGATACTGGACAGCTAAAAGATGTTGAAGAAATTAATTATGCATCAGGAACATGTTTATTTACATCAACAGCAATTATGAAAAAAATTGGCTTGTTTGATCCATTTCTTTTTTTATATCATGATGATCTTGATCTTGGTTGGAGAGCTGCATGCCTAAACATAAAATCATTTTTTGTTCCAAGTGTAAAGATTAAACACGTATCAAGCTATAGTTTGCAATGGAGTGCAAAGAAATTTTTTTGGCTAGAAAGAAATAGAAAATACTGTTTGCTAACGCATTATTCATTACCAACTAGAAAAAAAATGCGGCTTGGACTTTTTATCGTAGATTTAATGATTTTTTTCTTTTATCTTGGAAAAGGTATGATTAAAGCAAAAATTAATGCTGATCTTGAAATTTTAAAAAATAGAAAAATCATTCAAAGAAGATACAGGGAACTCGAAAAAATAAAAACTGTACCTGATAAAGTCTTAATTGAGAAATTTGCAGACACTATATTTATTCCCGAAGATGTGTCTAATGAACTAACAGGAAAATTATTCAATAGAATACTTGGTTTAATTACTCGATATACAAAAAAGCGGTTATCATTTAGCTAATTCACAAATTACTATCCCAACAGCCATATTTTTTTCATGACTGATTGATACTTGAAAATTATATTGTGGCTTATTTTTAATCCTAACTTTAGGTTTAGATTTGTGATGTGAGGTGATGACATCTGTTAACTTTATTTTTTGATTAATTGATTTTCTTACAGCTTCTTTAGTAGCAAATTTTCCTGCAAAATGTTCTGCAGAATTTTGAAATTTTCTACAATAACTAATTTCTGATTTTGTAAAGATTCTTTCAAAAAAACTGATATTTTGCTTATAATCCAATTTCTTGAAACGATTTATATCAACAATATCAATCCCAATGCCTAATTTTTCAATCATAATATAGAGAAAACTGAGTTGTAGATTAAATTATTTACTTAATTCTAATTAATGATAAAATTAATTTACCATCTTAAAATTTAGAACATAGATGTTGGATGATATTGATATTGATATTGAGATAAAAAAAATCTTTTTTCAAGTGTTTCCTGATTTAACGGAATCAAATTTTGATTGGAAAAAAAAACAAAATGATTATCAAGATTGGGACTCATTTTCTCAACTCAATTTAATAACTATGGTAGAGGCAAAATTCCATATTTCTATTTCTGATGATGAATCGGTTAATATTCAATCAGCTGAGGATGCACTAAATTTTGTTAAGGGATTTAAATGAATACCATAATTGATTATTTCAAAAATAATGTAAAGGATTTTCCTAACAAAACTGCATTGATTTATGATAAACAAATTCTTAATTATGAACAATTAAATGAATTAGTTAGTTCAACATCTACATCAATTTCTAATTTGGAAAAAAGATCTGTTGTAAGTATATTCATCGAAAATTCCTCGTACTTTATTATATCATATCTAGGAATTTTGAATGCTGGTCTTATTGCGCATTTGATACCTACACATTTATCTAATCAGAAAATAAAACAACAATTAGATAATGCTAATCCTAGTTTAATTATCAGCTCAAATTCATTAATTGATAAAATAAGTGCTATTCAATACAAATGTAAAAAAGTAATTACAACTGAATTAATTGGTAAGAAATTTGTGGAGACTTTTCCTAATTCAGCTGTTGAAGATATTGCATATCTAATCTATACTTCAGGTACAACTGGAAATCCTAAAGGAGTTGGCATTACACATTCAAATTCCATATTTACAACTAACAATATAATTAAAATTTTAAACTATAACAAATCAGATATCAATATTCTTCCACTTCCTTTATCACATTCTTTTGGACTAGGCTGTTTACATGCATCATTGTTTGTTGGAGCAACTTTAGTAGTACTTGAAAATGCGACAGATACAATGTTAATACTAGAATCTATAAAAAAAAATAATGCGACAACTCTAGCTGCAATTCCTTTAACATTGACTAAAATTCTTAAAGAACATAATTCTATAATTTCTGATTATCTTTCTAAAATCAGATTAATTATCACAAACAGTACATCCATACCAGTTGAAACTGTAAAAAACTATCAAAAAATTCTAAAAAATGGTAAGATAGCAACGTATTATGGTTTAACAGAGGCATCTAGAAGTACTTTTATGATTTTTGATATATTGGGAAAAGAAAAATCTGTTGGTATACCCTCAGAAGGAATAAAAATAAAAATTCAAAACAACTCATCGAATGAATTAGAAACTGGGGAAATTCTCATAAAAGGAAAAAATGTAATTGGTAAATATTGGAATAATACACAGGCTGATGGGAACATTATTGATAATTGGCTTAGAACTGGAGATATAGGTCATAAAGATTCTGACGGCTATCTTTACTTAGACGGAAGATTAGATAATTTAATTAATATTGCAGGCGAAAAAGTATTACCTGAAGATATAGAAAAGGTAGTGAAAGTTTTAACCGAGGTGGATGATGTGATAGCAGTTGGAGTGAAAAATGAAATGTTTGGTCAAGTTGTTAAAATATTTGTTCAAAAATCATTTGACAGCAAAATAACAAAATCTGATATATTAACTCACTGTATTAAAAATCTAGAACGTTTTAAAGTGCCACGTGAAATTGAGTTTGTCGAAAATTTTCCACGTAATGAATTTGGAAAAATTCAACGTTTCAAACTACAACAATGAAGAATTATGGATGAACTGAATCCCATTAAGTTAAACGAAAAAGAACTTATGGAATATTACAACCTACGTGGTTCTGGAGGAAGAGTATCGCTTAAATTAAAATTTACAAAAACATGGATTTTACATAAATTAGCATACTCTTCTGCATATCCTGGTTGGGCAATAAGAATGCAAAAGGCCAGAGGAGTTAAAATTGGAAAAAATTCTCATATTAATCCATATGTGTTAATCGATTTACTATATCCTCATCTTATAACAATTGAAAATAATGTTTCGATTGGTTCGTATTCGATGATCTTTGCACATTCTAATCCCACCGCGAATTTATTTCTCAAGAAAAATGGATATCCACGAATCGTAAAACCGGTTTTAATTAAGGAGGGTGCGGTTATAAATCCAGGATCAATTATTATAGCTGGCGTTACTATTGGAAAAAATTCAATAGTTGGTGTAGGCAGCGTTGTTAGTAAAGATATTCCAGATTATTCAGTGGTGGTTGGTAATCCAGCACGTGTGGTTAAAAAAATTGAGCATTAAAATTTTAAAAAATAGGTTATAGTTTTGCACTGCTTAGGTATAGATTTTGAAGACTGGTATCATCCAGAATTAATTCAAAAATATGTAAAAGATAAAAAACATGAACCAAAGATGTTCAAAGGCATTGACAAGATTCTTGAGATGCTTAGGAAAAATGACACACTAGCAACATTTTTTGTTGTAGGCGAATTACTTGAAGAACATCCTGAAATCTTTGATAAGATAATTGAAAATGAGCATGAAATTGCATTTCATACTATGTATCACACTAAAATAGATTCACCAAATTTTAGAGAAAGCTTTCAAAATGAAATAGACAAATTCTCACATCTAACTAATAGTAGATCAAAAGGCTTTCGTGCTCCAACATTTTCATTAAATAAAACTAGTTCATGGATCATTGATTTTTTAGCCGAGTCTGGTTATGTTTATGATAGTAGTATAGTTCCAGCAAAAACAGATTTCTATGGTATTCCAGATGCTCAGACAGAACCATATAGAATATCAAGTCATTCTCTTGAAGAAGATACTGCAGATGGGAAATTAATTGAATTTCCATTATTGGTGACTAGATTTCTAGGAAAAAAGATACCAGCTGCTGGCGGATTTTATCTAAGATCATTACCTACAAAAATTATAAAAAAGGCAATAGAAAATTATGAAAAGCAAAAAATTCCAGCAAGTTTTTACATTCATTCCTGGGAGTTAACTCCTGAGTATATGCCTAAAATCGAATTACCATTTAAAGAAAATTTTGTTACGTATCATAACATCAATAAGGCATACAATAGAATGGACGAACTCTTAAAACAATTTCAGTTCACATCATTCTCAAATTATATTTCGCATGAGATGAATTTTTCTAATTAGACTGAAAAAATTTTAATGTTTTTTTAATACCAATATCAATAGAAATTTTTGGTGTCCATCCTAATTTACGTAGTTTTGAATTATCCACAACAAAATTTCCAACGTCAACCCTTTTTGTGTATGTTGGTGTTTTTGAATATTTTATACTACAACCAGTGTTTTTTTCTAAGATATTTGCAAATTGATAAAACCAAGTTCTCTTTCCAGAGGATATCCAATACAATTCTCCAGATTTGCCTTTTTTTAGTATTGTATTAATACCAGAAATTACATCGTCAACATAGATAAAATCTCTAAAGAATTTTCCTTTGTTGTAAATACTTATTTCTTTTTTTCTAAATGCCTGATAAATTAAAAAATTAACAGCATTTTTCTTAGGGATAACTTGTTCACGTGGTCCATATGAATTTGTAATTCGGAAAATATTTGTATCCAACCCATACAAGTCATGATAAATTTTACAGAAATATTCACTTGATAATCTATTAGCACCATATATTGTAGTTGGATTACATGATGTATTTTCATTAACAGGAAGTTTTTTTGGTTTTCCAATTACGATAAACGTACTACCAAGAACAAATTTACATGATAATCCAAGCTCTCTAATTTTTTCTAACATGAACAAAGTGGTTTTTGTATTCGAATCAACATCTTTAAGTGGTTTTTCAAATGATTTAGAATGTGAAGTGTTACCTGCTAAATGAATTATAGTGTCTGGCTTGAATTTTTTAATTGATTGTTCTAATCGCTGAAAATTAGTTAGATCAACTTTTTCAATTTCAATCTTGTTGTAGACATTTTTGATATTTTTTTTCTTTGAAAGAGTTTTAGTTAAAATTTTGATTTTATGATCTTTTTTTACTAATGAATCTACAAGATGGCTTCCAATAAAGCCAAGTCCACCAGCAATTAAGAATTTCATAATTAATTTTTTAACACGTGATTTAAAAATCCATTTACTTATTCATATGAATTATATTTTCATTAGCAATCTAGAATTTCATGGTCTCAGGATTAATAAAAAAATTTGGGATTTTTCTAGAATCTATAAAATTATTTAAAAATTGGTATGTTTACCCTTTAGTTTATTTTAAATTAACAAAAAAGGAGCATGTAACATTTCAAACTAAATCTGGATTAAATGTCAAGATTCGAGTAAATTCAACTGATCTTATGGCATTAACGCATGTTTGGATGATTCAAGAATATTCTAAAAAAAATTTTGAACTCAATGATGATGATATAGTAGTTGACGTTGGTGCACATATTGGATTATTTGCATTATATGCATCTCAATTTAGTAAAAATGGTAAAATACTTTGCTTTGAACCAATTAAACAAAATTATGAATTACTTGTTGAAAACATAAAATCTAATAATATTAAAAATATTTTCCCTTTCAACTATGCTGTATCAAAAGAATCATCTTCTGTTAAGATATATCTAAATGAGGATGATTCTGGGCATAGTATGTTTTTAGAAAGTGAAAATTATGTTATTGTTAAATCAAAATCACTATCTGATATTTTTCATGAAAATAATATTGAAAAATGTGATTTTCTTAAACTGGATTGTGAAGGGGCTGAGTATGAAATTATTAATTCACTTTCATCCGAATTTCTAAATAAAATTAAGAAATCGGTAATTGAATATCATTTAGCTGACACACATCCTGAATTATTAGAACAATTAATTAAAAAATTAAAAAAACTTTCTTTTATAGTTAATACTAGGCAATTATTTCCCGATATAGGATTTCTGTTTGCTATTAAGAAATAATTATTTTTTTCTTAGAATTCCTAAAAATATTTCTTTATTTTGATTACTGGTCATCAAGATAGGGGAACTGTTAACTGTTGAATAAAAATCTAAAAACGCATTATTTTCTGATACGTCATCTGAAATTAGAAATCCATTTTTTTTAATAAATGACCACGATGTATTGTATTCAAATAACATATTTTTGTATGTATGAAGACTATCGTGTAAGAACACATCTACTGTTTTTATAGATTGTAAAGTTTCTTCAAGTTTCACTACACTTGAACCGACAACTAATTTCCATCTTTTTCTTAGATTCTGCGGAATAGTATCCCCAATCATATCTAACGATTCCCATGGTCTGAAAATATTGTCAATAGAGTATAGAATTCCTTTATTGTTTTCCTTTAAAGCTTGCAGAATATATGAAGAACTTTGTCCGTAGGCTACCCCTGTCTCAACTACAACGTCTGGCTTCATTATTTTACACAAGCCGTAAAGGAACAATCTAGAATCATTTCTGATTGAATAATCTATCGAGTATGGCTTTTTCTTTGATGGGAATTTTTCATTCTCTAACTTTTTAAAATAGTCTTTAAAACTAAGTTCCAAATATTTTGTATTTTGGATTAATGTTTCTTTTGAAAAACCACTATCTGGAAAATACAATTCTAAGCATTTTTCTAAGTTTAATGAATTTGCTGAATGTTTTTGAATAGTTTGTTTGGCATCCTGTTGTGCTTGGCGTGCATCATTAAGCATACTTATACCATTTTTTGGATTAGTGATTGCAAATTTAAACAGCGAAAGAAATTTTGAAAGTTTTTTCAATTTTCTATTTTATTTGTAGCTCCAAATTTAAGTATAAAGCAGGATTATTCAGATGATTTGGTTCATAGTGTATTAACTATGATAAGTGAATACTATATATCACAAATCAGGATTTTAAATAAATGAAAATTGCTTTAAATTGTCCAGCATCGTTGCCTGCAACTCAATTTGGTGGTATAATGTTTCTTTGTCTAGATATTGCCAAAGAATCATCAAGACTTGGTCATGATGTCACAATTTTTACAACAGATTTGGATTTTGCAAATAATCCAAAAACATTCAATAAAAAATTACCACGAATAGAAAAAATACAGAATTTTCTAATAAACCGCAGTCATGTTTGGTTCTCAATACAATTATTTTTCATAAATCCAGGAATGTATTTTCAAATGAATAAACAAAATTTTGATATAATTCATACAATAGGAATAAGAAGTTTTCAATCTCTTGTTGCAGCACTTATTGCAAAAAAGAAAAAAATTCCGTTGGTTATTTCTGATCAAGGAGGTTTAACTACTCATCCAGATCTAACCTCTAGTTTAACAAAAAAATTTTTGGTAGCCCTACAGAAACCGTTTATAAAATATATTATTAATTCAGCAACTAAAATTATCGTTCCAAATGATTATGAAAAAAGAATTTTTTTGGAGTTCTGTGATGAATCTAAAATTAAAGTTATACAAAATGGAATTAATCTAGATATTTTAACATCTAAAAATCTAAACTTTAAAAAAAAGTACGATATTAATTCTGATTTTATATTATTTTTAGGCAGATTTAGTAAAATTAAAGGTCTTGACGTGCTATTAGAGTCCATAAATATTTTGAGGGATAAAATAGATAGTTCGAAAATTAAATTTATTATTATGGGTGTAGATTTCGGATTTGAATCAGAAATGCTGAATATGATTATGAAATTTAAATTAGAAAATATAATTCAAGTGATTAAAAATCCTCCGCGGGAAGATGTAATTCAAGCATATCGAGAAAGCAAATTCCTTGTTTATCCTTCTAGATGGGAGCTATCTCCTCTTACTCCTCTTGAAGCATTTGCATTTAAAAAAACAATAATTAGTACAACTGCTCACGGTATACCTCATACTATACACCACAATCAAAATTGTATTCTTGTTGAACCTGATAATCCACATTTACTGTCAGAATCGATTTTAGAATTGATAAATGATGAAAAAAAATGTGAAAAACTTGGAAATTCTGGTTATGAGTTAGTTCTTGAAAAATGTAACTCTAAAGTTATGGTAAAAAATACACTAGCAATGTACGAGCAAATAATAAAAGAATATTCTTTATTAGAACGACTATCAAAATGAAAAAAAACCTAACTAAGATCCCATTCTTTTTGCCATATGTTGATAGCAATGATATATCTGAAATTAAGCGTGCAGCATCGTCCATATTTCTAACTAATGGTCCTAAATTAGCAGAATTTGAAAAAAAATTTAAACAATTTACCAAATCAAGATATGCAATAGGCGTTTCTAATGCAACTGCTGCCCTATACCTATCTCTTAAAGCGTTAGGAATCAAGAAAAATGATGAGGTAATAGTACCTGATTTGACATTTGTGGCAACTGCTAATGTTGTGCTTC
>Ga0310122_10002426_pt1 | contig 11834 bp, 12 predicted proteins | sample CB6_Bottom_1051__FD_203503 | JGI IMG/M metagenome (GOLD analysis project Ga0310122, IMG submission 203503) | Marine microbial communities from Western Arctic Ocean, Canada - CB6_Bottom_1051 | ecosystem: Environmental > Aquatic > Marine > Oceanic | place: Canada: Western Arctic Ocean | collected...
CTGCCTGCCAGGTCGTGCATGTCCGGGGCAGCGCGAGCGCTGATCCCGCCGGCGCCGAAGACGCGTCGGCAGGACGCTATTCCAATCTCGAGAGCGTCGCCTATCAGCAAGTCGTTCTTGGATTCCATCTCGACCCCGAAACCAACGCGTCGCGCTGGTTGACGAACGACGAGATTTCGGCCGGCGTGCTCGAGGCAATCGACGGTGGTTCTTCTCGTGTGGTCGTCGGCCAGACACGCCCCTGGGGCCTGCGACCCTGAATCCAGAACATTCTGGACGTCAGGCGACATTGGCGGCCGCCCGAGGCACCCTCCGCATCTCTGCCGATCGGACCGCGTTGGCAAGTTCGCGCAAGAGATCCTCTGTCTCTTCGAAGCCGATACACGCGTCCGTAATCGAGATACCGTATTCGAGCTTCCGGCCCGGCTTCCAGTCCTGACGACCTGCATGGATATGGCTCTCGATCATGACTCCGAGGATTCCCGATCCGCCATGGCGAATTTGTTCCGAGACTTCACGGACGACGTCACGTTGACGCGCGGGATCCTTTCCGGAATTGCCGTGTGAGCAGTCGATCATGACCCCGCGAACACCGATCATCCGGCTCACACTCTCGACCGCCTTTCGGTCGTAATTCGTGCCGTCGCGCCCCCCACGCAACACGACGTGCGTGTCCGGATTCCCAGCGGTCTTGACGACCGCAGCGATTCCATCCGGCCTGATGCCGAGGAAGCTATGGGGATGTGAGGCGGCGGTCATGGCGTCGATCGCAACGGCGATGTCGCCATCCGTGCCGTTCTTGAAGCCGACGGGCATCGACAGGCCGCTCGCCATCTCGCGATGGGTCTGGCTCTCGGTCGTTCGAGCGCCGATCGCCGCCCAGGCGACCAGATCGGCCATGTATTGTGGCGAGATCGGATCGAGAAATTCGGTTGCGCAGGCAACACCCAGATCGGAAATCTCGAGCAGCAGTTTGCGCGCGCCTTCGAGTCCTTCGGCGACCCGACATGAACCATCGAGATGGGGATCGTTCACCAGTCCCTTCCATCCGACGGTCGTCCGCGGCTTTTCAAAGTACGTACGCATCAGAATGACGAGCCGGTCGTCGAACTCTCTCGTGAGGGGAAGAAGACGCCTCGCGTAATCGAGGGCGACCTGCGAATCATGCAGGGAACAAGGGCCTACGACGACGACCCTGCGAAGCCGGTCGCGACCGTGAAGCACATCCCGAATCCCTTTGCGCGCTCGCAGAACGACTTCGGCCGCCGCGGGCGAGGCCGGATGGCGCGTCTTCAGGTCGGAAGGCGTGGGTAAGGGCTCGATGGCCGTCAAGTTTCGATCTTCCAATGAACTCATGTTCTTTTCTCCCCTTCGAATCTTCAACCCATTCATCACACACAAACCGATACCAAGACCAAAACGAAAAAGGCCCCGAGAGTGCTCTCTCGGGGCCTTTGGAAGCTTTGGTTGTTCAGTCTCAGACGACGACACACCTCGCTTCGGCCCCGGAGGCAAACCAGCCCCAGCCGTAGCTAAACTCAAAGCCAAACCCATAAAAGGAAGAGCCAGAGAGCGGGTTGTCCGCGAAATTCGAAACCGACGAATCGTGCATAACGGTGAGTTACCTCAGAAACCAGGGCTGATCAACCCGCTTGCCAGGTTGGCGCATCGGGTCAGACGACCTCAGACGACAAAGTCCTTGAGCCAATCCTCGAGGCGGACCCGGAATCCGGAGGCGTTCCGGTGGCCGCCCCCGCCATAACCCAAGGCGACTTCCGAGACATCGAAGTCGCCGATCGAATAGAGCGTCGCGAACACCTCCGAGCCTTCCACCCGGTAGACGAGTCCCCAGGGCTCGCCGTATTGGGCTCGTTCGGCGAGTAGGTGGCCGATCCGGGCTCGGTTGGCGGAGGCGTTGATGGCTTCGACTCGTCGGGTTCCGAGAGCGATTGGTTTGGCGCTGTCGAGTCGCCTCTCCACCTCGGCGCGATTGGCTCGAAGGATCGGCTTGCCCTCTTCAGCAAGCTTCCCGATCGGCTCGCGAGAGAGTTGATCCCAGACTTCGAATTCGCGCGGATAGGAAGCGATCGCAGCGTTGACGGCGTCCGAGTCGGGCAGCGCCCAATTCCAGAGATCCTGATCCTCGACATAACGAAGCAGATCGGGCACTTCTTCATCGGGATGAAAATAACGCCAGGACAGAACGGCGCCGGAATGGCCCAGGTCGAAGTGGAGCATATGGCCGTCGGCTTCGAGATCATTCATGAGAGTCGGGTCGCTCTCGAGTCGGTCCCTCGCCGTCACATGGTGATCGAGAATGACCACTTGCTCGGCCACCTCGGCGAGTCCGCGGAGTTCGTCATTCGACGGAGCGATATCAACGAAGGCGACCAGCGCGTCACGACATTCGTCGAGGCGTACGCGGTCCTCGTGGCCGCGCGCGACGTAGCGTCCGGAATCACCCCAGGACGCTCGCGTTGCCCATACGGCTCCGAAGCCATCTGGGCAGCCGGCATGGTAGAAACAGATTTTCTTCAGCACTTTACGATTTCACGATCCGACTCTTCCCGGGCGTTCTTACGAAACGAAGACAACGATCGAAGTCCGCCGGGGTTCGCGGGGGGCGAGCTACGCGGAACGAAGTGTAGCGGGCAGAGCGGCACGCGAAATCACCCGCCGCCTTCCGTTTCCGGTCCCTGTTCTATGACGTAAATTGGCGCATGGGGTAGCCTCCCGACCTTCCGGAGATCCCGATGTTCCAACCCTCCTCGCGAATCGCGCTCGCGGCAATCGATCGGCCCGCGAAGCCGGCCGATTGGCTGCGCGTCGTTGCGGATCTTCACGACGACCCGGGCTTCTGGTGGCTCGACAGCGCGCTTCCCGACGCCCGGCTCGGTCGATTTTCCTTCGCCGGGAGCGACCCCTACCTCCGCCTCGAAGCGCGAGGTGAAGAGATCCACGTCGAGGTTCGCCGAAATGTGCGCCCCGGGCTCGCGCCAGGCACACAGCGAATCAAGGCCGACCCGATCGAATTTGCCCGCTCGCTGCTGCCTAGGACGGATTCGCTGATCTACTCGACCCGTGCTGCCGGAGCGCCGGGGACCTCGGGACCGGAGGGACCATCCGGGAGCGGAGGTCCACAATGGCATGAAGTCGCCGGCCTCGCCCCGGGACTCGAACTTCCTTTCCTGGGCGGCGCCGTCGGGTACCTGGGCTACGAGTTGGCCGCGACACTCGAGCCGAAGATTGATTTCGCGAATGCGGACGATCTCGGGTTGCCAGACCTGTCGCTGGCATTCGTCGACCATGTGCTCGCCTACGACCATTCAGCCAATCGTCTTTGGATCCTGGGCCTCGGCTTCAGCGACAGTGGCGCGTCCGGCGATTCCGACGCCCGTGTGTCGTCGGTCTCCCGATCGCGACATGTCGTGGATGGCGTGCTCGACCGCTTGGAGCCGATTCTCTCCCAGGCATCATCGCGCGTGGAGACAACCCATCGAACCGCCGCTTCCGAAACTTCCCTCCCCATCCTCTCGACTGCAGACGCGAGCGCGTACGCGAAAGCGATCGATACGATTCTGCAGGAAATCGAAGCGGGCAACGTCTATCAAGCCAATTTCAGTCAACGCCTGACAATGGATGCGCCGGTCGACCCCTGGTCGATCTATCAGGCTCTTCGCAGACACAACCCCGCTCCCTTCGGCGCCTATCTGTCGCAAGCTCATTCGGCCATTCTCTCGAGTTCGCCGGAGCGCTTCTTGCGGCTCGATGGCTCGCGTCGCGTCGAGAGTCGCCCGATCAAGGGCACGCGGCGCAGGGGTCAGAACGACGTCGAAGACCTGCGACTCTCGGACGAACTGTCGCGTAGCGAAAAGGACCGAGCGGAGAACCTGATGATCGTCGATCTCGTCCGAAACGATCTCGGTCGGGTCTGTGCGCCTGGATCGATCTCGGTCCCCGCTCTGATGGAGATCGAGGCCTATGCCGAGGTTTTCCAGATGGTATCGACAGTGACCGGGACCCTGGCGACGGGACGCGACGCTTTCGATCTTGTGCGTGCGACATTTCCACCCGGATCGATGACGGGTGCGCCGAAGCTGGCGGCGATCGGGCTGCTCGAGAGACTCGAGCAGGTCAAGAGGGGCGTCTATGCCGGGGCGCTTGGCTATTTCGATCTGCGGGGCGGGCTCGACCTGTCCGTGGTGATTCGAACGATCGTCTGGAAGGACGACCGCGCCCATCTTCACGTCGGCGGCGGGGTCGTCGCGGATTCGACACCAACCGCCGAGTATCTCGAGTCGCTCGACAAGGCGAAGGCGCCTCTGGCCGCCCTCGAAGAAGTGCTCGTCTCGGAGCGTCGTTCGGTTTGAAGCGCATCTATGTCGACATCGATGACGTGCTCGCCCAGACGATCGCTCGGCTGCTCGATCTGCTCGAACAGATGTACGACCGTCGCGTCGCCTTGCACGAGATCGAGCATTTCGATCTCTCGAAGTCCTTTCGCATGGATCGCAGTGAGGTCGAAACCTTCATGGAGCGAGCACACGACGACGACATCCTCGAATCGATCGCCCCGGTGCCGGGTGCGGTCCGGGTCCTTGCGAGCTGGGCGGACGCCGGCCATCGCATCGCACTCGTGACGGGTCGTCCGCCGGTGACGAACGCGGCTTCCCGACGCTGGCTCGATCTTCACGATTTCAGTCACGAGACGCTTCATCATCTGGACAAATGGAGTCGACCGAGTTGGAATTCGAAGGGTCTGCCTTCGATCGGTTTCAAAGATATTCCGAATTTCGAATTTGATTTCGCGGTCGAGGACAATCTCGACACCGCCGTTCGTCTGGTCGAGGAGTTCAGGATTCCCGTCGCGCTGCTGGATCGGCCCTGGAATCGTTCGATGGATACGATTTCCGAGAAGACACGAGAATTGCTGATTCGCTGTCAGAACTGGGAGGACGTCGACAGGCAGTTGGAATCCATTCGCTAGTCGACGACGTGAGCCGAGACCACGCTTGGGGTCGCCGGGCAGCGATTCTTCATGATCTCGAGTGCGTCCGCTCTTCCGCTGTGGTCATCCATCGGTTTTCAACTTCCGTGTCCGTGACGATCGCCGAGACTCTTGCTACCCAAGCACTCGATGATTGACTTTCGAAGCGACACGCTCACGGCGCCGACCGACGGCATGCGGGCGGCCATGGCCGAGGCCGAGGTCGGCGACGACGTCTACGGCGAAGACCCGACCGTGAACGATCTCGAGGCCTTCACGGCGGATCTTCTCGGCATGGAAGCCGGCATGTTCGCAGTCTCGGGGACCCAGGCGAATCTCTGCGGCATCATGGCGCATTGCCAGCGTGGCGATGAATACCTGGTGGGCCAGAACGCGCATACGTACAAATTCGAAGGTGGGGGCGCCGCCGTCCTCGGAAGCATCCAGCCTCAGCCGATCGAGATGAACGCGGACGGGACGATGGATCTCGCGGCTCTCGACGGGTATGTCAAGCGTCAGCCGAGCATGAATCACTTCGCGCATTCGACGCTTCTCTGTCTGGAGAACACGCATAACGGCCGAGTGCTTCCCGAGGATTACGTTTCGAAGGCGCAGGCGACGGTTCGCGCGCATGGTCTTCGTGTCCATCTCGATGGCGCCCGACTCTGGAATGCGGCCGTCGCAACGGGCCGGCGGCCGGCGGAAGTTGCGGCGGGCTTCGACTCGGTTTCCGTTTGTCTCTCGAAGGGTCTCGGCGCTCCCGTGGGCTCCGTTCTGGTCGGCCCCGTCGATCTGATCGATGGCGCCCGTCGCTGGAGGAAGATGCTCGGTGGCGGGATGCGCCAGGCGGGTGTGATCGCCGCCGCAGGGCGTTATGCGATCGAGCATCATGTCGAGCGACTCAGCGACGATCACGCCAACGCCTCTCGGCTTGCCGCTGGCCTCTCCGCGATCCCGGGAATTCGCGTTGACGGACCGCACACGAATATGGTCTTCATCGAACTCGAGAGTACAGACCCACAAGAACTCGAAAAGGAGTTGGCCACCCGGGGAATCCGGGTGAGGCCCGGTGCGGTGACGAGATTGATCTGCCATCTCGACATCAGCGAGTCCGATATCGATCAGGCGATACGTGCCTTCGAAGCGGCGCTGGGTTAGGCGACGCTCTCGCCTTCGCTGTCGCTTTCGGCTGCGCGAACCAGGACGGCAAGCGCCGACGTGACCGGCGTGGCGACGCCGTGCGCGGCACCGAGTCGCTCCACTGCGCCGCAGAGCGCATCGATCTCCGTCCTCTTTCCGGCACGCAGATCCTGGAGCATCGACGACTCGTGTCCGGCCGTCGGTGGAATCAGTTCGCTGTAGAACGTTTCGAGATATGCGCGCGCATCGGGCCAAGCGAGTTCGATCTCGGCCTTCGCGAGGACTTCGAAGATCTCGTGCACCACGTCTTCGAGCAAGCCTTTCGTCGTCGGGTCGCTCGTGATTTCTCCGTATCGGCGGCCGGCAAGCGCCCCCAACGGATTGAGCGCGCAGTTGTAGAGCATTTTTGCCCAGAGAACGCTTCGCATGTCCGCGCTCGCTTCGGCGGGAATGCCTCCCTTCGAGATTCGCTCGGCCAGGGGAGCGACGAGACTGGGTGCCACGTCGTAGAGACTTCCCAGCGCGATCGCGGCCGCATGAGCGGTGATCTCGACGGAGGTGGCCGTTCTCTTGTGAAAGCCTGTGATGATCCGAGCGTGGAAGAGCCGATCGGTCGGCCAGTAGTTCAGGAAGGGCGTCTCGTTTTCCCAACCGTTCTGGCAGAGCAGTAGTCTCGTCGTCCCTGTCAGGCGATCCGCATGATCTTCGAGTTCCGATGCGATTGCCGGGGTCGAATGGCTCTTGGTGCAGACGAGCAGCCAGTCGGCGGGATCCTCCCGCAGTTCTCGTGCGGTTCGAAGAACCTCGAGCTGTTCGGGTGGGATTCGTACTTCACCGAAGCGACCGGTTCGCGTGATGCCTCGAGACGCGACCTCGCGCGCGGTCTCTTCGCTGCGAATGAGAAGTTGGATGCGGCTCTTCGTTCGAGCCAGCGCCGTCGCCAGCCCGATCCCGACCGCCCCAACCCCCCAGATCGCAATCTTCACTGAACGATTTCCTTGGCGAAGTACCCCGTCGCCGTCGCCATCTCCACGATCGTCACTCGCGCTAATGCCGTAGCACTCGATTTCACAGCCGCGGATCCGACGATACAGCTCTCGCCGCGGTTGCGTGAAGTGATGTCGCGCTCGGGCGGGCTCGCGGATTCGTTCTGGCCCGAAGGGCGGTGGAGGCCCGCGAGCTGCTCCATCGGCCAGCAGACTCTCGGTCACGCCGAACCGGTGCGCCTGTATCTCCGCGCGGAGGCGTCAAGGAAGCGCCCCCACGCTAGCGGCAATTCGTTAACGTTTCGGATCTCGCGCGGAATGAACGGCGCGGGTAGGCAATCACTCTCGACGACCCTAGACGAATCACGGAGACGAACATGGCAAGTGGACCCCTGGCAGGCATCAAGGTATTGGAGGTCGCGGGAATCGGGCCAGGGCCCTTTTGTGGAATGATGCTCGCCGACATGGGAGCGGAGATCGTTCGCATCGATCGTGCGGATCGTGTGCGTGGAGGCGACCCTGCCAAGCCACCGGCCGATGTGCTCGCCCGCGGACGTCGAAGTCTCGCCCTCGATCTGAAGCAGGCCGACGGAGTCGACGTCCTCTTGCGACTCGTCGACCAGGCGGACGTCATCATCGAAGGATTCCGGCCCGGCGTGATGGAGCGCCTCGGTCTCGGGCCTGAAATTTGTCTCGAGCGGAATCCGCGCCTCATCTACGGGCGTATGACGGGTTGGGGGCAAGAAGGGCCGATGGCCCACGCGGCCGGTCACGACATCAACTACATCGCACTCGCGGGAGCCCTCGAGCCGCTCGGTCGGCGGGGTGAGAAGCCGACCGCGCCGCTCAATCTGGTTGGCGATTTCGGCGGCGGCGGGATGCTACTGGCCTTTGGTATCGCTTCGGCGTTAGTCGAACGCGCTGCGTCCGGGAAGGGCCAGGTCGTCGATGCGGCCATGGTTGATGGCGCGGCGACGCTGATGGGCATGTTCCATAGCATGGCTGCGATCGGAGTCTGGACGGAAGAGCGCGGAACCAACCTGCTCGATACCGGCGCGCATTTCTATGACACGTTCGGGACGAGTGATGGGAAATACATTTCGATCGGGTCGATCGAGCCGCAGTTCTACGCCGAATTGATCGAAAAGCTCGGTCTCGCGGGCGAAGAGCTGCCTGCACAGATGGACAAGTCGACCTGGGATGGCTTGAAGACACGCTTCGAAGGGATCTTTAAATCGAAGACGCGGGATGAGTGGTGCGAGATCATGGAGGGATCGGATGTCTGTTTTGCGCCCGTTCTCGCCATGTCCGAGGTCGCAGACCATCCGCATATCAAGCATCGAAAGACCTTCGTCGAGTCGAACGGAATGACGCAGCCCGCGCCATCTCCCCGCTTCAGTCGAACGATTCCGGAGCTGGGACTGCCGGCCGCGCATGCGGGTCAGCATTCCGAAGCCGTACTCGAGTCCTATGGCTTTGGCTCAGACGAGATCGCTCGGCTGAAGGACGCGAAGGCTGTCGTCTAACCACGCTCTAGCTGCGGTCCCGGGCTCAGCAGGGCCGCAAACGTTCGCCCGACGACGCCGACCTGCGCCCCGAACTCCGACAGATGGGTTAGAGTTCCGCCGCGTGCGCCGCAAGCACGCCACAAATAAGGCCAATTAGGGGGTATTGTGAATCCGAAACTCGCATCCGTCGCGATCGTTGCTCTGCTCATTATCATGTTTGGACAGCGCTTTCTTCATTCCGTGCCCGCCGGTCATGTCGGCGTCGCGATACTCTTCGGCGAAGTCCAGGAGCTCCCGTATCCGGAGGGGCTGAACATCGTGAATCCGTTGTATTCGTGGATGGATATGGACGTACGCGAGGACACCTTCAAGATTTCGCAGCTCGAGATGCCCACGCGAGATCAGCTGCTCAGCAAGGTCGACCTCAGCATTCAGTGGCGGATCGACAAAACTCAAGCGCCTCAAATCTTCCGAGAGACCGGCGACAAGGAACGGATCGTAACGGTCCATATGAAGCCCAAGGTGCGGTCGCTGATTCGCGAACTCGGGACCAAGATCGACCGCGCAGAAGATCTCTTCAAGGATGAAGTCCGCGACAACCTGACCAACGGGTTGACAATCGGACTCAGAAAGTACGTATTGCCGAAAGGCATCATCATCGACTCTGTTCTTCTGCGGAATATCAATCTTCCGCCGGTCCTGGCCGAAGCGATCGGCCGAAAGAAGGAGCGGGAGCAGGAGGTCGAACGTCAGAGGGCGGAACTCGAGCGAGTAAAGCTCGAGCAGGAACAACAGGTCGCGCTCGCGGACGCGCAGAAGCGCGCTGCGGAAAAGCAATCCGAGATGATCAAGATTCTGGCGGATGCCCGCGCCTACGAGATCTCGGCCATCAACAAGGCGGCGTCCGGAAATCCAGCCTACATCCAACTCCAGTCGCTCGAGACCTTGAAGCAGATGGCGACCGATCCCGCGGCCAAGCTCTACTTCATGGATTCGAATTCGCCTTCGCCGCTTCCGTTGATGAATATCGGCGATCCGATTATGGGCAAGCGTTAGGCGACGTTCCGACTAAAGGCCGCTACTTCCAGGCGAAGACCGGTTGTTCGTAGTGGGCGACGCGAGTGTGTCGACCGGCGAGTGCGACCTCGCGGAGCTGAAAGAGAATCGCCGCGGTCGGGGTATGAACCAGGGTATTGAGAATCGGGATCGATAGGACCGGCCGGTCGCTCTCGGGGATATTCCGCAGGACGGGACTTCCCGGCTTCTCGAGTTCGGCCAGTGGGACGATATGAAGCTGCTCGACTTCGATGGGACAGGGGCGCAATTCCTGGCCGGGCTCGGCCCAGACGACGACCGGCGACATCCGGAAGCCGGAGCGGGTCGCGAAGTCGTCGAGTTGGCCTAGGACGTCTTCGGCCTTCAGTTCGAGACCGACCTCTTCATGCGTCTCGCGAAGAGCGGCTGCGATGATCGATTCGTCGCCGTCGAGATGACCCCCGGGCAGGGCGAACTGGCCGGCGTGGTTTCGAAGGCGCGACGTGCGGCGTGTGAGAAGGAAACAGGCTTCGCCTTCCTCATTGGCCGTGATGACCAGGGCGACGGCGGCGGGCCGCAGACCGACAGTCGCCATTGTCTGATGTTCGAAACTCGCGAGGTTGGCGCGAATGCGGTCGCGAAGTTCGGCATCGAAAGAATGGCGTTCGAGGGTCACAGAATCGGAGCATAGGTCGTTTTGAACTTCGCGAATCGGCCGAGAGTCAGCGACTGCAGGCAGACAAAGACGCAGCGGGTGGTATAGGGTGAATCGACCGAATGAAAAAAGGTAGATCAGCGTGAGCAGCGAATCGGAAAAGAACGAAGTCTGGCGGGACGCTTGGGAAAGCGGTTGCGCAACCATGAAGGGGGTCGAGCGACGCCGGATCCAGGGCAGCCAAACCGGAGTCGAACTCGCCGTTCTCGATTGGGGCGGCGAAGGCGACCTGATCGTGCTCCATCATGCGACCGGATTTTGTGGGGCGACTCTCGCGCCGATCGCACATGCACTCAGCGACCGCTACCGAGTCGTCGCGGTCGATGCGCGCGGTCATGGGGATTCGGCTCCGATTCCACCTGGCCCGGACCTGGCTGCTTATGCCTGGTCCACGCTCGCGGACGATCTCCATGTAGTGATGAAAGAATTGCTTGCTTCGGTAGGCGCTCCGAGTGTCCGGCTCGCGATGGGACATTCCTTTGGCGGCGCTCTGGTTCTCGCGGTCGCACAGAAGGAGCCGGCGTTGATCGACAAGGTTCTCGCCTGCGATCCCGTCGTCTACTCGCCGATGTCGGCGAAAGACAACGAAAGCCGCGCGAGCGAATCGGGACTCGCCGAAGCGACGCTCAGGCGTCGCGACCGATTTCCGTCGAAGGCAGAGGCTTATGCGCATCTTCGCTCGCGAGCTCTCTTCGCCAACTTCACCAAGGAGGCGCTCGGTCTGTATGTGGGGGAAGGGATCCGCGAGACTGCAGAGGGAGACGTGACGCTGAAATGCGAGCGCGAAATGGAGGCCGCGGTCTTTCAAGGTGCGGCGCTGTCCGACCTGTTTTCGAGTGTCGAGGAGATCGCGGCGGAAGTGCTCATCCTGCATGCGGCCATCGGGAATTTCGAGCGGGAAGAATACGACGCACTCGCCGAGCGAATTCCAAACGCGAGAGTCGACAGTCTCGACCTGGGTCATCTCTTTCCGATGGAAGAGCCGGACCGTGTTCTCGCAGCAATCGCCGAATTGTTGGAGAACGACTGAATCCGGTCCCGATCGCGACCGCGCTTCGACAGTCGACTACGCTCCTTCAGACGATTCCATGAACGACGACGATGGAGACCTTCGATGTCCGACTCACCCGATCTCCCGGAACACCCTGTGACTCTGCGCCCCGAAGAATTTGCCACTTTCAAATCTGAGAAGATGGGAAAATCGACTCTCTTCGAGTCGGATCGATTGCTCGTCGGACTGAATTCCTTTTTGCCCGGACAGGAGCATGCACTTCATGCCCATGAGGGGATGGACAAGGTCTATCAGGTTCTTTCCGGCTCGGGTCGGTTTCTCCTTGAAGGCCGCGAACTCGAAATGGAGCCGGGCGTGATGTTGGTCGCTCCGTCGGGGGTTCCCCATGGCATTCGAAATGATGGAGACGAGAAGCTCGTGGTCCTGGCCATTCTGGCCCCCGGACCGAGCA
>Ga0310122_10002430_pt1 | contig 11828 bp, 12 predicted proteins | sample CB6_Bottom_1051__FD_203503 | JGI IMG/M metagenome (GOLD analysis project Ga0310122, IMG submission 203503) | Marine microbial communities from Western Arctic Ocean, Canada - CB6_Bottom_1051 | ecosystem: Environmental > Aquatic > Marine > Oceanic | place: Canada: Western Arctic Ocean | collected...
CGATGGGCTTGACATAGGCGTCGGCGATGGTGGTCGAGGCGCGCTCATATTCCTTCCATTTGGGCATCACGTCATAGGACAGCGAAACCGGAATATCGGGCAATTCCTCGGCCAGGATTTCCTTGACCCGGCGTTCGTGGTCGGGCCGGACATAGGAGAACAGGAAATTGACCGACAGCGCCTCGATTTCGCCCTCTCGGCCGATTATCCTGGCAATTTCGCGCACGCCGTCTTCATCAAGCGGTATCTGGACCTCGCCATTGGCCATCACCCGCTCTGAAATTTCATAGCAATGGCGGCGTTTGACCAGTGGTTTGGGCTTGATCCAGGTGATGTCGTAATGGCTGCGCCGGTTGCCGCGCTGGATAAAGGGAATGTCGCGGAAGCCGGCGGTGGTGAGATAGCCCACCGTGGCGCCCTTGCGCTCTAAAATCGCGTTCGTCGCAATCGTCGTGCCGAGGCGGATATTGCTGATATCGCCGGGATTTTCGAACTTGCCCAGGCCGGTGAGAATACCGTCATTCGGATCGTTCGGCGTGGAGGGATTTTTCCAAACTTCGACGGTCTTGGTTTCAGGATCATAAGAGACGAAGTCGGTGAACGTCCCGCCCACGTCAATTCCAACCATATACCCTGCCAATTTATCATCTCCCCGGAGTTGGAAGGTTGCCGCGCCACGCCGGCAACTCTGCCCAATTTGTAAATGGCGCTGTTTTTTCGCGCTATTCGAGGCGCGATGTTATCGGCGGGGCCGGTCCGCCGCAACTTCAATTGCGGTCCCCCGGTGCCGCCGAGGGACGGTTTATTGCCTCAGCGGATGAGGATGAAAAGAGATCCGTCGCCGCGGATGATATTCAGCAGCAGCGAGCCGCCGGCCTTGGACGCCGCCGCCATCAGTTCGCCCGGGTTGGTCACCGGTTTGCGGTTGACCGAAGTAATCACGTCTTCGTCGCGAAGACCGGCTTGCCAAGCCGGCGATCCCTGAACCACGCTGACCACGTAAACGCCTTTGACCCGGCCATAGAAGGGTGAACTTTTCGGCAGCTCGCCGAACGCCGCGCCCTTGAGCTTGGGAATGTCACTGCTCGCCGGCGCGCGCGCCTCTTGGATTTCTCCGATCTCCAAGGTAATGCCGATTTCCACGCCATCGCGCATCAAACGCAATCTGACTTGCGAGCCGACTCGCAACAGGCCGATGATGTTGCGCAAATCGGAGCCGCTACGGACCGCCTTGCCATTGACCGCGATGATCACGTCGCCGGCGCTCAGTTCGGCGCGCGCGGCCGGGCTGTCCGGCATCACTTGGGCAACCAGGGCGCCGCCGTCATGCTCGACGCCGAATTCCTCGGCCAGGTCCGGCGTGAGGTCTTGAATCTGCACGCCGATGCGGCCGCGCCGCACCTCACCATACTCGATGAGCTGGTCCATGATCTGGCGCACCATATTGATCGGGATGGCGAAGCCGATGCCGATATTGCCGCCGCCGGGCGCGATAATCGCCGTGTTGATGCCGACCAACTCGCCTTTTAGATTGACCAGCGCCCCGCCGGAATTGCCCGGATTGATCGACGCGTCGGTCTGGATGAAATTTTCATAAGCTTCGATGCCGAGTCCGGTGCGCCCCAAGGCGCTGACGATGCCGGCGGAGACCGATTGGCCGAGGCCGAAGGGATTGCCGATGGCGATAACGTAATCGCCAACTTCGACAAAATCGGAATCGGCCATGTGAAGGTCGGTCAAATCATTCGGCTCTACTTTGAGGACGGCGACGTCGGTGCCCGGATCGTGGCCGATCAGAACGGCTTTGAGCTGGCGCTTGTCCGTCAGGGTGACGATAATTTTATCCGCATTGGCGACCACATGGCTGTTGGTGAGAACATAGCCCAGGGCCGCGTCGATGATGACGCCGGAGCCGACGCTGTGATTTTGCCGTTGCCGGGGCCCTCTCTGGCCTTCGCCGAAAAAACGGCGGAAGAAGGGATCGTCGAAAATCGGATTGCGCCCCACTTCGACCGTGCCCTGGGTGGCAATATTGACCACCGCCGGGGAAACTTCCTTGACCAGCGGCGCCAGAGTCGGAACATTTTCGCCGGGCATGATCGCCCGCGCCGGATTGAGCGCCGTGGTGAGGGAGAAAATCAAGCAGGCGGCAAAAATCGCGGCCGCGGATATCCGACGAGATATGGGCAACATTTTATCCTCCCTGAATCGGCGCTGGCCTGAATCGGCGCTGGCGGCGTCCGCACTATAGTTTATGCCAATTTGTGATTTTTTAAAGGCGTGGCTGATTGTCCTTTAGCGGGCAAACTGGCGCGCCGGACTATTGCGCCCCAAAAGGTCGAGCAAGAGCGGCGCCAACGGCCGGGCGATGCGGCCATGATTCGAGAACCGCGTGCGGCCAAGGGCGCGGCCGCGCCACAGCAGGGCGCCGTCCGGCCCTTCCAAGAAGAGCTCGAATAAAAAGGATACCTGCCGCACCGAGCTGCCGCCGCGCAGGAACGGTAAATCCAGACCGATGCCGAAATCATTGACGCCGCTACGGCTGCCGATCGTACCGCCGAGCAGGAATCCGGGGCCGTCGTCATCCGCGTCGGTCAAGGCCGTCTGCATCAAATAGCGCAACATGTGGGGTGCGTTCACGGAGGTGTTATCGGCCACCGCGAATCCGCGCCGCTCCAGAGATTGGCGGATAAAGCGCTCCATCTCGATATCCCGCGCGCCGCCCTCCGGCGGCGCCACATGGAAAACCCGCGGATCGCCGAATTCGCCGATTTCGCCGTAGCGACGGGTCTCGAATTCCCCCCAGACATCCGCGTCCGGCGCCCGCGCGCGATCCGGGGCGGCGCAAGCGGCGATCATCAGGGCCAGGGCGAGAACAAGCATGGGGCGCGCGCGCATTCCTTCAGTCTGCCGTGCCCGTCCAGGGCTGTCGATAGGTGGCCGCGCCCAGCCATGTTAAGGTGATTCGCGGCTTACCGCGTGGACGAAAAAAGAGGGTTTCGTGGCCACAACATTTTTTTACAGCCATCCCGTCTGCCAGGAGCATGAGGCGGGGCCCAATCATCCCGAGCAGCCGGCGCGACTGGGAGCCATATTGGAGGCATTGGCGGCGCCCGGCTATGCGGCATTGGAGCGCCGCGAGGCGCCCCTGAGCGACCCTGACGCCTTAAAGCAGGTGCATCAGGCGGAATTGGTCGACGCCATATTCGACAACATGCCGGCGCAAGGCTATGTCGCCATAGAAAGCGATACCATCATGTCGCCGGCGTCCGGCGAGGCGGCCTTGCGCGCCGCCGGCGCCGTGCGCGCCGCCGTGGATGCCGTCATCACCGGCCAGGCCGACAATGCCTTTTGCGCCGTGCGCCCGCCGGGCCACCATGCCGAACCGGGACGCTCGATGGGGTTTTGCCTGTTCAACAATGTGGTCCTCGGCGCCGAGCGGGCGCGCCGCGAACATGGCCTTGGCCGCGTCGCCGTGGTCGATTTCGATGTCCATCACGGCAACGGCACCCAGGCCGCGTTCGAGCGTGACGGGGACATGTTTTTTGCCTCCACCCACCAGTCGCCGCTGTATCCGGGCACCGGCGCGGCCGACGAACGCGGTGTCGGCAATATCTTCAATGCGCCGCTTTCGCCTGAATCAGGCTCCGCCGAGTTCCGCGACGCCATGGAGAGCAAGATATTTCCGGCGCTCAAGGTCTTCGCGCCGGAACTGATCCTGATCTCGGCCGGATTCGACGCCCACCATGATGATCCGCTGGCGGCGTTGCATTTGTTCGAGGCGGATTATAGCTGGGTCACAACCAAGCTCTGCCGCATCGCGGCGGAAAAATGCGGTGGGCGCATCGTCTCCACCCTCGAAGGCGGCTACGATCTGCGCGCGTTGGCGTCGAGCGCGGCGGCGCACGTCACGGCCCTTATGGCGGCTTGAATTGGCCGCGCCCCGCCGCTTGCCCTCGATCCGGGCAACCCCTATTCTGCCCCGATCATGAGCAAAAGCGACAAAACCGCCGATCTCGGTAAAATCAATTTCGAAGCCGCCCTCGGCGAGCTCGAGGAAATCGTACAGCGCCTGGAAACCGGCGATACCAGCCTGGAAGGCGCCATCGACGCCTATGAACGCGGCGTCGCGCTCAAAAAACTTTGTGAGAGCAAGTTGCGCGAGGCGCAGCTCCGGGTCGAGAAAATCGAAGCCGACGGCACGCTCGGCACGGTGCCGCTGGAAACGAAATGACCCGCCTCGACGCGGCAATGCGCGCGACGGCGCAGAGCGTCAACGCGGCAATGGAAAAATTCATCCCACGCTCCGGCGATAGCGATGGCCGCCTGTTCGACGCCATGCGCTATGCGGTGATGGCGGGCGGCAAGCGGCTGCGGCCGTTTCTGGTGCTCAACACGGCGTCGCTGTTCGACGTGCCCGGCCCCTGGTCGATGCCGAGCGCCGCGGCAATCGAAATGGTGCATACCTATTCTCTTGTGCATGACGATCTGCCAGCCATGGATGACGACGATTTGCGCCGCGGGCAGCCCACTTGCCACAGGAAATTCGACGAAGCGACGGCAATTTTGGCCGGCGATTCATTGCTCACTCTCGCCTTCGAACTGGTCGGCGCCGCGCACGGCCACCCGGATGCCGGCGTGCGCGCCGAGATGACACACAATTTGGCGGTCGCCGCCGGCGGGCTCGGCATGGCCGGCGGGCAGATGATGGATTTGGCCGCCGAGCACGGCGATCTCGACCTCGATGCCGTCATGCGCCTGCAACGGCGCAAGACCGGCGCCTTGTTTCGCTTCTCCTGCGAGGCCGGCGCCATTTTGGCGCGGCGCGGCGGCGCCGAGCGCGATGCCTTGACGCGCTATGCCGATCATATCGGCCTGGCCTTCCAAATCGCCGACGATTTGCTCGATCTCGAAGGCTCCGAGGCCGATCTCGGCAAGGCGGTGGGCAAGGATGCCGCCGCCGGCAAGGCGACTTTCGTCGATCTGCTCGGGCTGGAGGAAGCGCGCCGCCGCGCCGGGCAATTGGTGGAGGAAGCCGTTGGCGTGCTGGAACCGTTCGGCGCCAAGGCGGACCTGCTGCGCGATGTGGCGCGCTATATCGTGGCGCGTAAGAATTGAAGCGCCGCAACATGAAAGTATAGGCCGACGGCAAAAGACCAAAAAATGAGGCTCGACAGCCTGCTCGTGGCGCGCGGCCTGGTGGAAAACCGGACCAGGGCGGCGGCGCTCGTCATGGCCGGCAAGGTCTACTCCGGCGCGCGCAAATTGGAAAAACCGGGCCAGAAACTCGCCGCCGATACGCCGCTCGGCGTGCGCGCGGCGGCGCATCCCTGGGTCTCGCGCGGCGGCATCAAGCTGGCCCATGCGCTGCGGCATTTCGCTCTTGATGCCGGCGGCAAGACAGCGCTCGATGTCGGCGCCTCCACCGGCGGATTTACCGATGTGTTGCTGGCCAATGGCGCCACGCGCGTTTACGCCGTCGATGTCGGCTACGGCCAGTTGGCCGATAAGCTGCGCCGCGACGCGCGCGTTGTGGTGTTGGAACGCACCAATGCGCGCCATATCGGGCCGCAACAGGTGCCCGAGCCACTGGGCGCCATTGTCTGTGACGCCAGTTTTATCGGCCTGCGCACGATCCTCCCGGCGGCGCTCGCCCTGGCGGCGCCCGGCGCCTTTCTGGTGGCCTTGATCAAGCCGCAATTCGAAGTCGGGCGCGGCCGCGTTGGCAAGGGCGGTATCGTCCGCGATCCGGAGCTGCATGGCGAAATATGCGACATGATGGGCGCCTGGCTCGCGGCTCGGGAGGGCTGGCAACTGCTCGGCATCAGCGAGAGCCCGATCACCGGCGCCGAGGGCAACAAGGAGTTTCTTCTCGCCGGGCGCCGCGCGGACATAGCTCATATTCATCGCCCGTGACAAGCCCCTCTTCCCCCGGGGGGAAGAGAGGTTGGGGAGTTGGGGCGCACCAGGCGCAGCTGTTTTTTTGTTTGCCCCTCAATCGCCGGGCAGTCGCCTCCGCTCTCTCTTTTTGATGTTCCCTCAATCGCCGGGCGGTCGCCTCCGTTCCACGGTTCCTTGGGGACTACCTCGTATTAACTCGGGCGCATCTTTTTTGATGTTCCCTCATGCTCCGGGCGGCCGCGTCCGCGGCCTTGGCTTGGCGCGCTTGGGGGAATGCCAGTGCATTCTGGTGTTAATTTTTTGTATAACCGTCGCGGGTCTGCGGCAGGCGCCGGCCGAGAATGCGCGAGGCCACCTGGGTGCGCAGAACCTGCGCCGTGCCGCCGCCGATGGTGAACATGCGCGCATCCCGCGCCATGCGCTCCAACGGCCGCGCCCGCGAATAGCCGGCGGCGCCGAAAATCTGCAACGCGTCATTGCTCACCCGGATCGCCATTTCGGAAGCGAAAATCTTGGCCTGGGCGGCCTCCAGCACGTCGGGAAATTGGCCGGGCGGACAGAGCGCGGCGCGGTGGATGAGATTGCGCGCCGCGGCAAGTTGGATGCTCATATCGGCGAGCATCCATTGCAGCCCCTGAAATTCGGCGATCGGCCGGCCGAACTGTTCGCGCGTTTGCGCGTAATCCAGCGCCAGGCGGTAGGCGCCCTCGGCAATGCCGAGCGCCACCGCCGCGGCGCCGACGCGCTGGCCGTTATAGGCGGTCATCAAATCGGCGAAGCCCTTCTTGAGGCCGCGCGGCGGCAGCACCAGCATGTCGGCATCCACCGCCATGTCCTGCATCAGGATTTCGCACTCCGGAATGCCTCTGAGGCCCATGGTCTGCTCGCGCCGGCCGACCACCAGCCCCTCGGTTTCGTCGCGCAGCGCGATGAAAGCGCCGATGCCCTGTTCCTCGCCCGCCGCATCGAACACGCGGGCGAAGATGAGATGCAGGCGCGACACGCCGCCGCCAGTGATCCAATGTTTCTTGCCGTTCAGCACATAGCCATTGCCGCGCTGATCCGCCCGGCTGGTCATATCCATGGCGGCGCTGCCGGCCTCCGGCTCGGTGATGCAGATGGCGGGCTTGTCGCCGGCCAGAACCAATTCCGCCGCCAGACGTTTCTGCATCTCGCTGCCATAAGCCATGATGATGCCGATGGCGCCCATATTGCCCTCGACCGAAATGCGCCCGGTCACGCCGCAGGCTTTCGCCATTTCCTCCACCACCAGAACCGTGTCGAGATAATTGCGGCCCTGACCGCCATATTCCACGGGGATCGTCATGCCGAAAAAGCCGGCATCGCGCAGAAGCGCAACATTGTTCCACGGGTAGGCTTCACTGCGGTCGACCTCGGCGGCGCGCGCGGTTATCTCGCCCTCGGCCAACTCTCGGGCGCGGGCTTGCAGGTCTTGTTGGTCGGGGCTGAGGCTAAAATCCACGGAACATTCCTATCTTTTGCATGGCCGGCGAGTATGCCATGGTGCCGCGCGTTTCGTCCCCTCCGCAGGAATTCAATTATGCAAACCGATTGCTTCGGCTTGAGCATGACCGCGGCGAGCCCGGAGGCCGCCGATCATTATGGCGATAGCTTGCGCGCCTATCTCGCGTTTGGCCGCGATACCGGGCTGCATTTGAAGCAGGCCCTGGCGGCGGATGAGGGGCTGTTTCTCGGCCATTGCCTCATGGGCTATTTCTATAAGCTCTTCGCCGTGCCGGCATTGGAAAAAAAAGCGCTGCAATGCATTGGCCGGGCGCGCGAATTGGCCAAGGTGGTGAACGCGCGGGAATGCGAGCATCTGGCGGCGCTCGAAGCCTGGTGCGCGGGCGATATGATCGAATGCACGGCGCGCTGGGAAGCCCTATTGGTGGCCTATCCGCGCGATATCCTGGCCTTGCGCCTGGCCCATTTCAGCCATTATTATTTAGGCGACAGCGCCGCTCTGCGCGATTCGGTGGCGCGCGTCCTGCCGGCCTGGGAGAACGGCGCGCCCGGCGCCGGATTCGTCCACGGCATGTACGCCTTTGGCCTCGAGGAATGCGGCGATTATAACGCCGCCCTGGCGGCGGGAGAGGTCGCGGTGGCGAGCGATCCCAGCGACATCTGGGCGGTGCACGCGGTCGCCCATGTGCATGAGATGACAGGGCGGTATCGCGACGGCATCGCCTGGCTGCAAAGCACGGAAGACGGCTGGCGCAGCGGCAATAATTTTACCTACCATGTATGGTGGCACCGCGCCCTCTATCATTTCGAGCAGGCGCAATATGACGAGGTGCTGCGGCTTTACGACGGGCGCTTCCGCGCCGAGCAAACGGAAGATTATCTTGATATCAGCAATGCCGTCGCCATGTTGTGGCGCTTGGAGCGGGCCGGGATCGCGCCCGGCGGGCGCTGGGACGAGCTCGCCGATAAAGCGGAAAAGCGGCGCGGCGACAATCTGCTGGTGTTCGCCGATCTGCATTACGCCATGGCGCTTGCGGCGGCCGGTCGGGGGACCATGCTCGATGGCCTGATCGATTCAATGCGGGTGGCCGCCGCCAACCGGCGCACCACCCAGGAGCAGGTGTTGGCCGAGGTCGGCGCCGGCTTGGCGCAGGCGATCCGCGCCGCGTTCCACGGCGATTATGATCTTGCCCTAAGCCTGATGTTGCCGCTGCGCTACCATGTGCGCGCCATCGGCGGCAGCCACGCGCAACGCGATATATTCGCCCAGATGCTGATCGAGGCGGCGCTGAATAGCGGCAGCTTTCCACTCGCCCGGGCGCTCCTGCACGAGCGCACTGCGCTCCGGCCGAACAGCCCGCACGCCTGGAAGCTGTTGGCGGAGGCGCTCGACGGGGAAGGCAGGACAAAGGGCGCGGCCACGGCCCGGCGGCGCGCCGATCAGCTTCTCGCCGCCTGAATTAACGCCCCATACCATAATACTCGGGATTGGGCTCGGCGCCGACGGCGCTCGCCAGGCGGTTGGCCGCGGCGTAGAAGCCGGCGACCTCGGCAATATCGAAAATATCTTCGTCGCTGAAACCGGCGCGGCTGAGGGCGGCGCGGCAATTGGCGAACGGCCGGAGTCAAGGCGGACGATGGCCGGTTATTCGGGCGCCTGCCATCTAACCGCCGCACTGGGCGCGGTGCAGCAGCAAATGATCGGCCAGCACGCAGGCCATCATCGCCTCGCCCACCGGCACGGCGCGAATGCCGACGCAGGGGTCGTGCCGCCCCTTGGTGGACATTTCCGTATCCTCGCCGGACAGATTTACCGTGCGCCGGGGGGTGAGGATCGAGCTTGTCGGTTTGACGGCGAAACGCAGCACGATGTTCTGGCCGGTCGAGATGCCGCCCAGAATGCCGCCCGCATTGTTGGAGAGAAATTCCGCCTTCCCGTCCACGCCGCGGCGCATTTCATCGGCATTGTCCTCGCCGCTGAGCGTCGCCGCGGCGAAGCCAGCGCCGATCTCGACACCCTTCACCGCATGAATGCCCATCATCGCCGCCGCCAGGTCGGCGTCCAATTTGCCGTAATGCGGCGCGCCCCATCCCACCGGCACGCCCGAGGCTTCGATTTCGATCACCGCGCCCACCGAGGAGCCTGATTTGCGCACGCCATCGAGATAGACTTCCCAGGCCGTTGCCGCCGCCGCGTCCGGACAGAAAAACGCGTTATCGGCGGTGTCGTTCCAATCCCAATTTGCGCGATCCACTTGTTTTTCGCCGAGGCGTATGAGCGCGCCGCGGATCACCACCTCCGGGTCGAGTATTTTTCGCGCCACCGCGCCGGCGGCGACGCGCGTGGCGGTTTCGCGCGCACTCGCCCGGCCGCCGCCGCGATGGTCGCGGATGCCGTATTTGGCCTGATAGGTGTAATCGGCATGGCCGGGGCGGAATTTATCCCGGTTCTCGTCATAGTCGCCGGATCGCGCATCCTCGTTTTGGATTTGCAGGGCGATGGGCGTCCCCGTGGTGCGGCCTTCGAACGTGCCGGACAGGATAGCGACGGTGTCGCTCTCCTGGCGTTGGCTGACGAAGCGCGACTGGCCGGGGCGGCGCTTGTCGAGAAAGGGCTGGATGTCCTCGACGCCGAGCGTCATGCGCGGCGGCACGCCATCGAGCACGCAGCCGATCGCCGGGCCGTGGCTTTCGCCCCAGGTCGTGACGCGAAACAAACGGCCGAAGCTGTTGAGAGACATTTTCTAAACTACCGAAATATCCGGTGCGTCGGGGTGCTTCATGCCGACAACATGATAGCCGCAATCCACATGGTGGACCTCGCCGGTCACGCCGGCGCCGAGATCGCTTAAGAGGTAGACGGCGGCGCCGCCGACCTCGTCGATGGTGACGTTGCGCCGGAGCGGCGCGTTATATTCATTCCATTTGAGAATGTAGCGGAAATCGCCGATGCCGGACGAGGCGAGGGTTTTGATCGGCCCGGCCGAGATGGCGTTGACGCGGATATTGTCCGTGCCCAGATCGGCGGCGAGATAGCGCACGCTGGCCTCCAGCGCCGCCTTGGCCACTCCCATCACATTGTAGTGCGGCATCACCCGTTCCGAGCCCGCATAGGTCAGGGTCAACAGGCTGCCGCCCTCGGTCATCAACGGCACGGCATGGCGGCACAGCGCCGTGAAGGAATAGCACGAGATGTTGAGCGTCGAATTGAAGTTTTCCGCCGAGGTGTCGAGATAGCGGCCCTTCAACTCGTCCTTGTCCGAATAGGCAATGGCGTGAACGAGAAAATCGAGCCTGCCCCAGCGTGTCTTGAGGGCGTCGAACAGCGCTTCGACACTGGCGTCATCGGTGACGTCACAGGGCAGAATAATGTCGGACCGCACCGATTGCGCGAGCGGCGTCACGCGTTTGAGCAAGGCGTCGCCCTGATAGTTGAACGCGAGTTCAGCGCCATGGGCGGCGGCGGTGCGGGCGATCCCCCAAGCGAGCGAGCGCTCGTTGGCAACGCCCATGATCAGCCCCCGTTTTCCTGCAAGGAGCGGGCTTGAATCGGTCATGAATTCCCCGAGTGTGACGTGTCCTAGAGGCCCGAATCCGGGCGCGCGCATCCTACACCAAAGCGCTGGCGGAACGAAACACCCGTGTCACCCCAATGGCTTGGCGGGACGCTCCTGGGCATAAAAGAGCCAAGCGTCAAAATACCCGCGAGTAATGATGACCGGGAGTGACGATTTTCTTACCCCGCCGGACGTCGCCCAGGCGGGCGAAATTATCGCCGCTCGTTGGTATAAGCTCGGGCGCTAATTGACGATGCGCCAGCTTCCGTCGGGCTGGCGGCAGGCGGTGCCGTAGGCCTGCTGGGTCTCGCCGCCGATGGTGACCGTCTGCTGATATTCACGGCACGGCTGGCCGGCATCCGTATAGGAAGTGCGCGTCGGCGTGATGGTGCCGCTATTGCCGCTGTCCGGATTGCTCCAGGTGCTGGTCTGGCCGGTCGGGGTGGATTCGAGCGCTTCGCCGGCGTTGCGTTCGGCATAGAGTTGGTCCGCCTTATCGAGCGATGAGCCGATTCCCTGGCCGATGAAGAAACCGAGCAGCGCGCCGGCCGCCGTGGCCGCGAGCTGGCCCGAGCCCTTGCCGATCTGCGCCCCGGCCAAGCCGCCGATGGCGGCGCCGCCAAGCGCGCCAATTGTCTCTTTCGGGCCTGCATTCTCACAGGCGCCGAGTCCCACTATACCGAGTAGCGCCACACCGAGGGCAGCATTTCTCAAAATTCTCATGGTCTGGTCTCCCCTAATTTCAGGTCGCCTTGTCACGCCCCAAGGGCCCAGCGTTTCGAGCTATAGCTGAATCTTGGTGATGGAGGTTGAAGGCGGCGTATCCTGGCGTTGATGAAGACGCCGATTTTCCGAAGAAAGGATACGCCATGAAAGAGACTACAA
>Ga0310122_10002436_pt1 | contig 11808 bp, 12 predicted proteins | sample CB6_Bottom_1051__FD_203503 | JGI IMG/M metagenome (GOLD analysis project Ga0310122, IMG submission 203503) | Marine microbial communities from Western Arctic Ocean, Canada - CB6_Bottom_1051 | ecosystem: Environmental > Aquatic > Marine > Oceanic | place: Canada: Western Arctic Ocean | collected...
CAGTTATTTTTCGAATTACAAACTCATATGGACCACGTGAGCAAGTTATTTCCACCAAGAACGCTGTTAATTTCTTAATCCATGAAGCATATCACAGAAAAGAAATAAGTATTTACAATAAAGGAAATTTTTTTAGAGATTTTATCTACATAGACGACGTTATTTCTGGAATTAATGTTATTTTGAAAAAAGGTAAGTCTGGTGAACTATATTGGATATCTTCTGGAAAGAAAACTTGGTTTTATGAATTTGCAAAGATTTTAGAAAAAAATACTAACTGCAAAGTAGTATATCCAAAAACACCAACATACACCAAAAAAGTTGATGTTGGAAATTTTATTGTAAACAATTCAAAATTATGTAAATTAGGTTGGTCACCAAAAATTTCTATCAATGCTGGAATTAAGAAAACATTAGACTATTTTCAATCTAACTAGAAAAATTCATCTCTTGAGATAGATAATTTGCAAATGATGTAAATTCAAATTCTTCTAAAATCTCATTCATTCTTCTGTAAGTATCGTCAATGTTATGGAAAGTGGCAAAATTATCTTTAAACGGAAGTTCTAATTTTGGCATGTATTCCGGAGTTAGTTCCCATGAATGAATATAGAAACTAGCCGGCATACCTTGCTTTTCATAATTTTTAATTGCTTTTTTTGTAATTCTTGTCGGTAAAGTTCTAAGGTAGAAACCACCAGCTGCTGGAATTTTTTTTCCAAGAAAGTTTGTTACCAATAATGGGAATTCAATCAATGTTCCATTAGAATTATCTTTTTCAATATTTTTACTAGTGATTTTATATGGAGATTCTTGTGCATCTGGTAAACCATACATACTAGTTTTAGCCGGAACAACACTGCTGTCGTATACATAACCATTTTCTGCCAAAACATCAATTGCCCATGAACTATTATTGTTCAGTGAAAATGTAGGCGCTCTAAACCCACGTGATTTATGATTTGTCAATTCTGCAAATTTTTTGATTTCATCATGAAATTTTTCTTTGTAGCCAGACGAGTCCAATCTATCATGATACATTGTATGAAATCCGATTTCATGGCCGTTTTCAATAATCTTATCAAAAATCTCTGGTTTAATTTCTAACAGCTCACCAACAACAAAAAATGTTGCCAATGTATCATGTTTTCTTAGCAACTCCAATATCTTATCAATACCATTTATGACAGTTGGATTATGTTTTTCATTTTTGATATTTTTTTTAATAAGTTCTGGATGATACCAATCCTCAAAATCAATGCCTAAAATATTCAATTTGTTTACTCTATTTTTCTTACAACTCTTGCAGGATTGCCCACCACAACGCAATGATCAGGTACATCTTGAGTAACAACACTTCCAGGTGATATAATTGAATTTTTTCCAATTGTCACGCCAGATGTAACAATGCTACCTGGATTGATAACAGCACCAGATTTTATTATGACCTCTGCAACCTTTCGGGGATAATTGCCTTTTTTTAAAAATAAGTTTGCAGTAGGGTTGCTGTGAGCAAAGATCATTGAGAAAGATCCTAGTGTAACATTGTCTTCAATTTGTACCAGTTCAGGATAGATAAGATCAATAAACGCGTAAGGATTGAAATGGCAATTTTTTCCAATTTTAACACCTCTAGCTTTTTGCATTCTAATGGCAAAACCAGAATGTGCAGAAGAAAAGGCTAGTCTATGTAATATCCAAGAATTGACGTATTTTATTCTAATTTGAAAACGACCAAAAGTACCACCGTAACCATGATACTCCATAAGCTCTTTTTCATTTAGCTTAGTTGCATCGTCGATTAGATCATTATATTTACTCACATCCGTCTGATTTATTGAATATATCTAAATATTTCTGAGAAAATCCATTGATAGAAGAATTAGTAACAAATACTAAATTTAGCTAATCTCCCAGTAGCGATATATGCCTGATGAGGAAAAATTATCTTCATATCTCAATAGGTCAAAACTAGTATCTAATTCTAATTATGAGAAGAAAATTCGAATAGCCATTCTAGGGGGTTTTACACTAAATGGATTAGAAGAAACTATGAGGGTTAAATGCGATGAAAAAAAAATACAGTGCACAACATATGTATCTGGATATAATCAATATAACCAGGAAATTCTAGATGAAAAAAGCCATCTATACAAATTTTCTCCGGACATCACATTTTTGATCATTGACTGTAGAAATGTTTTTGGAGAACTTTTCTTAAACCCTTATTCTCTTTCTGCTGAAGAAAGAAAACAATTTGTACAAACCAAATCTGACGAAATAATTAATTTAGCAAAGACATTAGTAAAGAAATCTAAATCTAAACTAGTCCTATCAAATTTTAGTATACCATCATATTCTCCTATTGGAATAAATGAAACCAGAGAAGAATTTGGTCTGCATGATATGATAAGAAGTTTGAATCAAAATATCAAAATTGGATTGAGGCTTGAATCTAAAATTTTTATCTATGATCTAAATTCTTTTGTCACTAAATTTGGAGAAGATAATGTCTTTAGTTATAAACAATTTTTCTATGGAGATATTAGAATTTCTCTTGATTACATACCAGATTTAGCTAACGAGTTAATGGGATATGTAACTGCTGTACTGGGATTAAGTAAAAAGTGTATAGTATTAGATCTGGACAATACGCTTTGGGGTGGCATAGTAGGCGAAGATGGCTTTGAAGGAATCAAATTAGGTGACGATCCTGTTGGCAGATCTTATGTTGAATTCCAACATAATCTTCTAGCATTGAATCAACGTGGTATCTTATTGGCAATCAATAGTAAAAATAACTTTGACGATGCGATTCAGGTAATTAAAGAACATCCAAACATGGTTCTCAAAGAAGATAACTTTGCATGTGTTAGAATTAATTGGAATGATAAACTGGTAAATATGAAAGAGATTTCTGACGAATTAAACATAGGACTTGACAGTATAGTATTTGTTGATGATGATCCTGTTAACATAGAATATGTGAGATCCAATCTTCCTGAAATAGGAGCGATTCAGATGTCTGCTGATAACTGCGATAACAATTCTAGACATCTTCAATCAATCTCTTCTCTTTTTAATGTGCTCAAGATAACTGATGAAGATAAGGCAAGAAATAAAATGTATTTAGAACAAAGAAAGAGAACTGAACTTAAGACACAAGTAGGGAATTTAGAAGACTTTCTTAAACAGCTGAACATTTCTGTTAACATAAAAAATGCAGATGGTTTTACAATTCCAAGAATTTCACAACTCACACTTAAAACAAATCAATTTAATCTAACTACTAGAAGATATCAAGAGGAAGATATTAGAAAATTCTCGCAGAATAGCGGAAAAATAGTCAAGTGCGCGCAAATTGAAGATAAATTTGGTGATAACGGTATAACAGGTGTTTATATCATCAACAAAGATAACGAACAACAATGGACTATCGACACTTTTCTTTTAAGCTGCAGAGTAATAGGCAGAGGGGCGGAAGATGGTATTTTATGCCATATCATTGAAAAAGCAAGAAGGGACGGCGTAAGTCAAGTTAGGGGTGAATATATTAAAACAAAAAAAAATCAACCTGCAGAAAATTTCTTTGCGGATTTTGGATTTAAAAAAGAGGGAGATTTTTGGATTTTTGATACAAAAAACCAGTTTAAAAAACCCGAATACTTGGTGATGTCATAAATGACAAAAACACTGTTTGAAATTGTCTCCAGAGTTATGAATATACCAATAGAAAAAATTTCTGATATCTCTGGACCTGATTCAATACCTGAATGGGATTCATTTAACATGTTCGTACTTTTAGCTGAAATTGAGAAAGAATTTGGGGTAAATTTTTCACTTGAAGAAACACTTGAGATAAAAACTGTTGGTGATTTCAGAAAGAAATCAGAGGTTGTTTAGATTGAAATTACACCATATAGGTATAGTCGTTAAAAATATTCAAGAATCAATAGGAGAGCTAACCAAGTTTCTAAATTTTGAATCAACTACCGTTCCCACTTTAGTGGGTTCGCAAAAAGTTAACGTATGTTTTCTAAAAACAAACAATGTCTATATTGAATTAATTGAACCGGCAGAAGAAAATTCGCCTATTTCAGCATTCACAGACAATGGTGGTGGATTTCACCATATTTGTTTTGAAGTAAGTGATATTCACCAGGAAGTAGAAAAAATGGTAAAAAATGGTGCTCGTATAATAGTTAAGCCTGTCAAAGGTTTTGATGCTAGACTGATTGCTTTTCTAGTATTAAATATGAAAAATACTAATTGTAATTTAATTGAACTTGTAGAAATTAAAAAATAGTGAAAAACATTGGCTAAAAAAATTGGAATTGGAATTGATATTGTAGACATAAGTAGATTTAGAAAAAAAAAAATCCAGAAAAATTTAAATTTTTATAGAAAAATTCTATCCGAATCTGAAATAAAATATTGCACAAAATTTAAATCACCATACGAACATTTTGCAGGTAAATTTGCACTTAAGGAATCAGTAATAAAATCAATATCTGATAAAACATCATTTCTAGATATCCAAACTTCACATTCTAAATATGGTCCAACTATCAGGCTACTCGGAAAGAAAGCCAAAAAATACTCTTTTTTATGCTCTGTCAGTCATGAAAAAGAGTTTGCTATCGCGGTTGTAATTTCTTCTCGAATAAAGAAAACCAGGTAAATTAGCTAAGCAAAGATTTTTTTGCAATTTTACTCAGACGTTCAATCAATGAATTAAAAACACTGTTGGTATTTTTTCCTGATACATTTGAAGGAACATAAAGTGAATCTGGGAATTTTATTATCAACTCCTTATCAGAAATAATTTTTTTGCTTTCTAATTCCTCATATCTCTTTTGAATTTTTTTTCTATTTTTTATTATGCTAAGTTCTGCTCTAATTTTGGATCCTAAGAAACCCCTTGTTAAATAAAACATCCATACAAAAAAATCTACTAATAGCAATGTTGGAAAAATTTTTGAGTGTGTTTGTTTTGAATAATGTATTAAAAGACAGTATTTTCTGTTTCTTTCAAGCCAGTAAAATTTTTCAGCATTCCATCTTAATGAATAACTCTCCGCATGATAAATTATTGATGTTGGTACATAGTAAGATTTTATTCCTAGTTGTGAAGCTCTCCATCCTAAGTCTAAATCATCGTGATACAAAAAAATGAATGGATCAAAAAGACCAACTTTTTTTAAAACTACTGATGATGTAAACAAGCAAGTTCCAGAAGCATAACCTATCTCTTCGATTTTATTAAATTGTTTTTGATCTTTTTTTCCTTTTTCTCTTGCGTATCCAAAACCAAAAATGTTTAGCATGTTCCCCGCACTCATGTAAACTGTTTTATCGCTTAGCGAGAGATGTTTTGGTTGATAAAGCCCGTCTCCAAATTTATTATAAGCAGAAATTAATTCATTTAACCAATTATGCTCAACCATAGTATCTGGGTTTAAAATAACAATAAATTTTCCCCTAGCTTTTTTTATTCCAACATTATTCCCTTCACAATATCCCAAATTCTGATCATTCTCAATCAGCCTTATTCCAGGAAATTTTTTTTTACATTTTATATGACTGTTATCTTTTGAATTATTATCAACTAATATGATTTCATAGTTATCAGAGCTTGATTTTGTGATGGAATCTACACAATCTAATAGTAATTTACCAGCATTATAATTTAAAATAATAATACTAGTTTCTGTCTCTTCTTTTTCATTCTCATTCAATTTTTAAAATTTCTAAATTATGCTTGAATATATTAAAGACGCATAAAACATCCTTGCCATTATGTTAAATTATTAAAGAGTACTGTCAAAATTATGGTTTTTGGTTACTAGTGTATAATTGGAAAAAATTAGTGATTATACGAATTAATATTTACCAAGAAATGATCTAAAAGTTTCTATTATTTTTTCAATATGTTTCTCTGTTAAACCATGGTTACATCCAATTAAAAAGGAGTTTTTCATTATGTAATCTGCTATTCCGTAATCCTTTCCCAAATTTTTATAATTAATTTTATGAAATGCAGGCTGTTTCAATACATTTCCAGTAAAAATCGGTCTTGTTTGAATTCCATTTATTTCTAGATATTTTACTAGTTCTAATCTTGAAAATGGCGCATCCTGGTTAATAGTTAATGGGAATGCTAGCCACGCTGTTTTTACTTCTGGTAGTTGTCTTGGTAATTTGAAGAATTTCGTTTTAGAAAAAAACTCGTATAAATTATTAAAATTAGCCTGTCTTATTGTTGTAAATTTTTTCAATTTTTTTAATTGGACCAATCCAAATGCGGCGCTTATTTCTGTTGGCAGAAAATTATATCCTATCTCTTCAAAAATAAATTTTGAATCATATGGTATATCATTTAATTTAATATTAAATCTATCTTCAATTTTTTCTGACTCGTTTAATGCAGACGTTCTACCCCAACCACGCAATATTCTACATCTTTTCTCCCATTTCTGATTATTACAACAAATCATTCCTCCTTCACCTGCTGCAGTGATAATATGTGATCCATAGAAACTAGTTGTAGATATATCAGAAAATTTTCCTGTAGGTATGTTATCGAAAGTAGCCCCCAACGTATCAGCAGAATCTTCAATAAAAATAAGATTATTTTCATCTGCAATTTTTCTTAATCTTCTTAGATCAGGTACATTTCCTAAAAGTGAAGGAATCATTAACGCTTTTGTTTTACTAGTAATTGCTTGTTCAATCTCATCGATGTTTGCAATGTAAGTTTCTGGCTCAACATCAACAAATACTGGTATTAGTTCTTTTTTTAAAATAGGTGATAAAGTAGTTGCAAAAGTAAGAATAGGTGTTATCACCTCAGAATTTTTTGGGCAATCTAATAATTCCATTGCCAATAAATTTGCCGACGAGCCAGAATTTACCATAATTCCTCGTTCTTTACCAAACAAACCTGAAACTTTTTTTTCAAAGAGTTTTACATTATCGCCCATTATTGTTTTATGATTTTTTATTACTTCAAGAACAGCTTCTTCTTCCTCACTGTCATGAACAGCTAAACCATAAGGAACTCTATCTATATTGATGCTTTCTTTCATAAATCATCTATTTTGCCCAATTCATGTTAACTTGTTTTGCCTTTGAAACATAGTTGTCTATTTGAGAAATTGAAAATTCTTTCATATGTTCTTCTTTGCTTTGATAAGTTTTGTACCACTTTATAGTTTCTGATAAGGCATCATCTATTGTATAGATATTTTTCCAATCCAGATTAATATATGCCTTTGAAGAATCTATCACCAGCTTTTTTGATTCAAAAGGTTGATTTGAATTATCAAGAAAATCAATTTTAAGACTAGTATTAGATTTGGTTAAAATATAATTAGCAATTTCTTTTACCGTTAAGAATTTCTGTTCAATATTTGGGCCAAAATTCCAAGATTGATTAAATTCTTTTTGATTTGAATACATTTTTCTTGCAAGCCATAGCATACCTGATATTGGTTCTAGCACATATTGCCAAGGTCTAATTGAATCAGGATTTCTAATTCGTATATTATGATTTTTGATTATAGCAGTAATAGAATCTGGAACAATTCTGTCTTTTGCCCAATCCCCACCACCTAAAATATTACCCGCTCTAATTGTTGAAATTGATATTTTGTCGTCACTAGTATCAAAAAATGAATGTTTGTAAGATGACGTAATTAATTCAGCAGCGCCCTTACTTGCACTATATGGATCAATGCCACCCATAGGATCATCTTCTACATGCGCATGATCATTAATTTTATTGTCATAGCATTTATCACTAGTCATTATTAGGGCAACTTTAACTGAAGGGCTAAATCTAAGAACCTCTAACACATTGGCTGTTCCTAGAACATTAACCTCAAATGTATCTAGAGGATTTTCATATGAATTCCTAACAAGTGATTGGGCAGCAAGGTGAAAGAAAAATTCTGGCTCATATTTTTTCACTGTTTCAAATAATTTATCCTTGTCACGTATATCAGATATTACATTTGTTACTTCATTATCAAAATTTAGGATATCAAAAAGCGAAGGATTAGTTGGCGGATTTAAAGAGTATCCAATAACATTTGCGCCAAGATGGTTTAACCAAAGTGTTAACCAAGAACCAATGAATCCAGTATGACCAGTAATTAAGACGGTTTTTCCTTTAAAGACACCACTAAATATTTCAGACATTTACCAAATTTTCCATGGAGCTTTTTCTGAAGTCCATAAATCTTCCAAATGTTTTTTATCTCTTTGAGTATCCATCGGATGCCAAAATCCATTATGTTTAAACGCAGCCAATTTCTTCTCTTTCGCTAAAGTTTCTAATGGCATTCTTTCTAAGATAGTAGAATCGTCCTGTAAGTAATCAAAAATTTCTGGTTCAAAGACAAAAAATCCTCCATTTATCCAAGAAGACTCACCAACATGTTTTTCATGGAATTGTGTAACATAATCTCCTGATATGTTTAACACACCAAATCTTTCTGGAGGATGGATAGCTGTCAATGTAGCCAAAGATCTTTTTTCTTTATGAAATAATATTAAATCATTGAGGTTAATATCGCTTAGACCATCACCATATGTTACACAAAAAGTATCATCTATTTTATCTTGAATTCTTTTTAGTCTACCTCCAGTCATTGTATCCAGACCTGTATCAATTAATTGAATATTCCATAATTTAGAATCAAATTGACCAAAATATTTTTTGATTTTTTCTCCCTTGTAACCCAAGCAAATAACAAAGTCGTCAATTTTGTAAGCAGAGTAAATTTTCATAATATGCCATAAAATTGGTTTTCCTCCTATTTCGATCATAGGTTTGGGTATTAGGTGTGATTCTTCTGAAATTCTAGTGCCAAAACCACCCGCTAAAATCACTGCTTTCATTAGTAAATGCGATAAAACTGAGTAATTATTTATTACTACATCATAGACTTCCTGTTAAATGAAAAAATTCTTTTTTTTACTTGTAATAACATTTGGAATACTTTTTGTTACTAATATAACATGGATTATGCTTAATCTTTACTCTTGGGCTACTGTGGGAATTGATATTGTGTTAAGTGGTTCTGAGGTGGGATTGTTTGAGAATATCTATTATTCACTTTATTTCAAATGGATTATCTTTTTTGACATACTATGGATAATATCTTTAATAATTTTCATGCTACAAAGAAAACATTTCAAAACTGATCCAACACAACATTTTTTGAAATATAATCCAATAAATTCCCCAAGAATTTGTGTTACAATAGCTGCTTATAATGAACAAGATTCTATCGAACAGACTGTAAAAGATTTCATAAAACATAGATATGTTGAGTCGGTAATTGTTGTTGATAACAAAAGTACGGATGATACAGCATTATTAGCAGAAAAATGTGGTGCAAAAGTAATTAGACAAGATAAAAACAGAGGATTTGCTCATTCTTACGCTATCGGATTAAAGGAAGCGCTGAAAACTGATACTAATATTATTGCAACTGCAGAAGCAGACGGCACAAATAATGCATATGATCTTGACAAAATGATTCCATATTTATCAAATTGTGATATGGTTGTAGGTACCAGACAGGTTCAAATTTTTACACAGAAAGGAAACCAAAACAGCATAATGCATGTTTGGGGGAATTATTGGTTAGCTAAACTAATTCAATTCAAATACTTCAGCTTACATCATTTTGGGATTATCAATTTGACAGATGTTGGCTGTTTATTTAGGGTAATTAAAAAGGAGTCTTTGGAAAAACTAACTGATCAATTTATAGATCAAAAAACAGGCGATGCAATTGCTGGACCAGCTTTTCTTCTTTATTTAACAATGAGGTCTATAGAAAAAGATTTGAGGATTGTAGAAATTCCACTTACTTTCAATAAGCGATTAGGTCAGTCAAAAACTAGATCAGATGAAAAAATTTCAGGAATAAAATACGGGTTAATTTTCTTGAAATTCATCCTTCGTTATTAGTAAAAAATCTCAATACAACTTAATATTTTGCAAAAACCAATCGTATGTTCTTGACAATCCGTCTTTGAGAGAAACTTCAGGTTTCCAATCTATTTTTTTCACTTTTTGTAGATCTGCAAAGCCATTAGTACCTGTTTTATCCTGTTTTCTTTGATTTTCATCAGACCATGACACTTCAAGATTTGTATTAGTTATCTTACAAACTAGATTTACAAGATCCTCTACAGAAGTCGCATTACCACTTCCGATATTGAATATTTCACCTTCTATTCCAGGTTTTTTAGAAGCTTTGATTAATGCATGCGTAACATCGTCAATATATACAAAATCTCGCTTTGCTTTTCGGGAAAAAATTTTTAGTGGCTTCTTTTTCACCGTAGCAACCATCACATCAGAGATTAAACGACCCGGTTCTTCAAAAATGCCATATGGTGTAAATATACGCAACGTTACTGCAGGTAATTTTTTTTGCCTAGAATAATATTCAACTAGTTTTGTTTGTGAAACTTTTGTGATACTGTAAGAATCGAACGGTTGTGTGGAATCTGTTTCTTTTATCGAATTTGATTTATAACCATATTCAAAAACACTTCCTAAATTAACTAGCCTTTCTAATTCTGAATTTTCATGAAGTAACTTTAGTAGATTTAAAGTTCCAGTGACATTGGTTTGGTCCATCTGGGAAACATCCTTCTGATTTGGATAAACACCATAAGTTGCACAATGATAAACTATTTTTGGCTTCACTTTGCTGATTAAATTTCTTACCTCTTCAAAATCTGATAAATCTACTGTATGTACGTTACATTCAGAGAGAACATCATTAATGCGCCAGAGATTTGATTTTTTTCTCACCAAAACATTGACTTCATCCTCTGTTTTGATTAGATTACGGGTTAGATTGGAACCTATGAATCCACTAGCCCCAGTTACTAACACTTTTGACACAGATTTCATGGAATTAATCAAATAATAAATGTAAATGTTTCTAAGGCGTATTACTTTTACATAATTCTATTTCTTGATTTAATTTTATATTTTTATTATCTTTGAACCCTGCAATTGAAATTAACTGGCAGTTATTTTCAAGATATCCAGACATAAAAAATATTTTCCATTCGGAATAGTTCTCTACATTTTTGTCAAAATTTTCTGTAACATTTTTTCTTGGCTGAAAGTCATCAAATTTAATAAATGGTTTGTTATCTACCAACAGAAAAACACTATCTAACTGTTTTTTTTCTTCATCAAGAATCCAACCAGAAATAATAATTAATGGCTCGTTAGGATAAATTGTTCTTTTTTCATCAATTGGAATGTTATTTATAGATTCAATCTCACCAATTCCTAGATTTGTTTCAGTGTTTTTATTCCAAGTTTCTTCAAAGTATGACATATCTTGCAAATTTTGATTGTTAAATGATGTATCACCAAAGATACTTAATTTATTTTTAATCCAGTAATTTATCATAGGTTGCAACTCAATAACATTTATTGTCTCACCAATTCCATTTGGGTTAATACACTCTAGTTTAGGCGATAGGGAATAACAATTCGCATCTTCTGTTTTAAGTTGAAAATAATGTTCTCCTCGTAACCATCCTGCATAATATGATGGGACCAATAAAATCATGTGTCCTATTATAACTGCAACCAAAAAATACAACAGTACTTTCTTTTGAGTATGTAATGGTTGTTTCTTTATATCTATGATAATTAATGAAATTAAGACCAATAACCCAATTTGGAAAAAGTGTGATATTGGAATATAGTATGGTTCATTACCATAGTGTAAAGGTAAATCAGCTCTTCCTAAATCGGTA
>Ga0310122_10002437_pt1 | contig 11807 bp, 11 predicted proteins | sample CB6_Bottom_1051__FD_203503 | JGI IMG/M metagenome (GOLD analysis project Ga0310122, IMG submission 203503) | Marine microbial communities from Western Arctic Ocean, Canada - CB6_Bottom_1051 | ecosystem: Environmental > Aquatic > Marine > Oceanic | place: Canada: Western Arctic Ocean | collected...
GACACTTGGGCGGGGCCTTTGCCCTCGCCTCGAGAGAAGGGCGCGATCGTCGGACTCCCGTTGATTGCGGGAGGACTCGCGTTTCTCGGTTTCGGTGCGCGGCGGGCGCCGCGTGGTTCCCCGATGTGGATTCGAACCACAATTCACAGATTCAGAGTCTGTTGTCCTGCCGTTAGACGATCGGGGATCACGGTGTGGCCGGCTTTGTACCGGAACCGGGGACGCTCCTCAAGGTCGCTCGGGCGCGATTGTGAGCAGGCGGCGAAGTCGGGCTCGAATCGGGTCATTACAGGTCGTTGCTGAATCTACGCCCCTTGGGGATTCGCTCGTCGGCCACGAGCGGGGGCTGGAGGGCTGGGGCTCCGCTCGATTCTTGGGGAACTCGCCGCGGATTGATGCGCTCTCGAGGGTGGGACGTTTGGACGCGCTTTCTTAGACTCGGGATCCGCCCGAACTCTGCGCGACCGCGAAAGTCCACCCCGGGAGTCCTTCTATATATGCCTGCAGTCCTCGTCGAGAAACAAGGTCCCATCCTTGTCGTCACCCTCAACCGTCCCGAGAAGAAGAATTGCGTCAACTGCGAAGTGATGTGCCGGCTCTACGACGCCTGGGTTTCCCTCGATGAGGATTCCGATCTGCGTGTCGCGATCCTGACTGGCAATGGCGACACCTTCTGTTCGGGAATGGATCTGTCGGAGATTCCAAAACTGCGAACCGGCAAGCCCGAGAACGAATGGATGGAACGGGTCATGAGCGAGCCGGCCATCATGATGGGTTGTTGGTTGAAGACCTATCGGCCGACGAAGCCTGTGATCCTGGCGGCGGAGGGATTCGCGCGCGCCGGCGGAACTGAAATCCTTCAGGGAACGGACATTCGCGTCGCCGGGGAGAGCGCGATGTTTGGCGTCACCGAGGTCCAGCGCGGTCTCTTTCCGATGGCGGGATCGGCCGTGCGTCTGCGGCGACAGATTCCCTACGCAGTCGCCGCGGAGATGCTGCTTGCGGGTGAGGATCTGCCCGCGGCGCGTGCTCACGCGCTCGGGTTGGTCAACCACGTCGTGCCGGATGGCCAGGCCCTTTCGAAGGCCCTGGAGATCGCGGAACGCATCGCGAGCAACGGTCCGCTCGCGGTTTCCGGAATCCTGGCGACGCTTCGTGCGACGGAAACCCTGCCCGAAGAGGAAGCCTTCAAGATTGAAATGGAGCAGGGAATGAAGGTCATGATGTCGAAGGATGCGGTCGAGGGACCGAAGGCCTTCATGGAAAAACGCCCGCCAGTGTTTACTGGCGAATAACATCTACTTCTATTTAGACATAGACAAGAATCGAGGAGAATGATCATGAAAGCCGCCGTCATGCGCGCGAACAATGCACCGCTCGAGATCGAGGACGTGACCATCGACGCTCCGGGTCTGGGCGAAGTCCTACTGAAAACCGCCGCTTCGGGGATCTGCCATAGCGATCTTCATGTGATCGAAGGCGGGCTTCCGATGCCTCCGCCCTGCATTCTGGGCCACGAGCCGGCGGGAATCGTCGAGGCGATCGGCGAGGGGGTGACCGACTTCGTGCCCGGCGATCATGTCATCGGCTGCATCACGAATTGGTGTGGCGTCTGCAAGTTCTGCACGGGCGGCCGTCCCTATCTCTGCCCGAGCCAATTCAATGGTCGACCCGAAGGTTCGAAATCGCGACTGATCGACGCCGAAGGCAAGCCGATCATGCAGTTCGCGAACCTCTCATCCTTCGCGGAAGAGATGCTTTGTCCCGAGCGATCGTTGGTAAAGATTCGCGACGACATGCCGCTCGATCGGGCCTCTCTGATTGGTTGCGGCGTGACGACGGGTCTCGGCGCAGCGCTCAATACGGTTCATATTCCCGCCGGCGCCAGTGTCGTGATCATCGGCTGCGGCGGCGTCGGACTCTCTGCCTTGCAGGGTGCGCGGATCGTCGGCGCGGGTCAGATCATCGCCGTCGACGCCCAGGCCTGGAAATTCGATCTGGCGAAAGATTTCGGCGCCACGGATTGTGTCGACGCGACGGACGGCGACCCCGTGGCCGCTGTCCTTGAACTTACGGGTGGAGGCGCCGACTTCGTCTTCGAATGCATCGGACTGGTCCCGACGGTCCAGCAGGCCATCGGCATGACCGGACGCGGCGGGACGACCGTGCTCGTCGGCGTCGTTCCCGTGACCGAGATGGTGCCGATCTCGGCAGCCGATCTCACGCTTCAGGAGAAGAAGATCACCGGTTCCTATATGGGATCGAATCGCTTCCGCTTCGACATGCCGAAGTACATCGAATTCTATCTCGATGGACGTCTTCGCCTGGACGAGATGATTTCTTCGCGGATCAAGCTCGACGAAGTGAACGAGGCATTCGACCGCATGCGCAAGGGCGAAGCCGCCAGACAGGTGATTGTCTTCGACTAGCGCGCCGCGGCTTTGATCCGCCGGTCGAGTGTTAGTTACCGGTAAAGGCTGGGCGACGCTTGGCCAGGAAGGCTGAGATGCCTTCTTGTCCGTCTTCGGTTCGCGACGACGCGGCGATTCCTCGGGCCTCGTGTTCCATCTGACTTTCGAGACTGTCGTAGGTGCTGTTGACGAGCAGTCGCTTCACGATTCCGTAGGCCTGTGTGGGACCGGCGGCGAGATGCGCGGCGAGATCTTCGGCCGTCGCCATCAATTCGTCGGCGGGGACGACCTGATTCAGGAGTCCCCAGTCGAGGGCTTCGGCCGAATTGAGAACGCGATTGGTCAACATCAATTCGAGGGTCCGGCGCTGGCCGATGATGCGCGGCAGGAAATAGCTCGAACTGCCGTCGGGTGAGAGACCGGCGCCCGTATAGGCCATCGTGAACTTGGCGTTCTCCGATGCAATCGCCAGGTCCGTCGCGCACATCATCGAAAAGCCCGCGCCCGCCGCCGTACCATTGACCGCGGCCACGATCGGAGCGCGCATGCGAGCGAATCGCGAAATCGCCGCGTGTAGATTCGTCGTCAACTCCTTCAGATAAGAGGAGGTCGCCGCGCCGGCATCGCCCGACTTGCTCGCCTCGGCCATCGCGCCGAGATCCCCGCCCGCACAGAACATCTTGCCCTCGCCGGTCAGAAGGACCACGCGAACACGGTCATCATCATCGAGCTCGATCGCCGCCCGCATCAGCGCCTGGGCCATCTCCATATTGAGCGCGTTCGCCGCGTCCGGTCGAGTCAGCGTCAGCTTGGCGATGCCCCCATCGCGTTCGAGTCGGATCGTCGAGTCAGAAGACATAGAAGGGAGGACCTTTCTTTCAGGGCTGTCCATGCACCGAGGCATGATTGGAAGGACTCACGACCATATCGCGATTTCGAGCCGGCGGGAGCCCCATCGCCGGCCCCGAGCGCATTCAACGCGCTCCCGGTTCGCTGGGAATCGGCCCCTTGAAGCCCGGTCTCGACCGCCGCCGGCCCGAAAGGGTCGCAGGAAGGCCCCATTTCGGTACTCTCCGGCGTCCCGCGGAGAGGTGGCTGAGCTGGTTGAAAGCGCGCCCCTGCTAAGGGTGTATAGGCTAATACCCTATCGAGGGTTCGAATCCCTCCCTCTCCGCCACCCAGGCAATATAGGCAGAGACTTCCCGCTCGGATCACAGGATGGATCCGGAAAAGCCCGCGAATTCGCGGGGTGTTGGCGGTTGAGGTCGTTCGAATCCGAAGCAGAGACTGCTCGTTCCAGTAGCGATTTAGGCCGGCTAGCTAGTTTGTCTCTGTGGCTATTTCGGTGATTCGGTTTGGGGCTCCGGATGCTGCCTGAGATTCGGCACTGGCGGTCCAGCCACGACTCTCGAGACAATATGCTCGGCCTGGGCGGTGTAGTAGTTGGGGTACCCGTCGCCGCCGACATCAATCGCGTTTCCGGCTTCGGCCAACTCATTGAGCCATTGCAAGCCCTCCCAGCCGGTCTGCCAGACAGCCAGCCGTGGACCTTCCTCTGAGCTGGTCGTTGCCGGATTCAATCCGCCATCTGCCTGCCTTAGAACGCTAATGTGCCAGCCCATCATCGCTATGACTCCTTTTCACAGATCGGCCGAATTAGCGTCTCTCATTCTAGCTGGGGGACAGTTGGCCTGACTCAGTCGTGGCTGTTTGGTGGACAGTATCGCCTAACAGGAATTCCCTGCTCATCGAAATGAATTCCCTGTTCCAAATTACAGGGAACTTGGCGCTATGACGGCGGAAAGGTTGGAAAATCTCGGGTCTGATTCAGTCGGAGGAGTCCGAATACGAACAATTTCCCTGTATTTTCCCTGCATATCAGGGATCCATGCCCAGAGACCAGTTACCCTTCAACTCCGTCCGCCTCCTAGAGACCAGCTGCCCCCCGACTCCGTTCACCTGCTGGGAGTCCGGTTGGGGTTCGTGGGCCGTAATCGGTTGGTGATCGACTTGCCCCGGCATGCATCGGGATTCCGTCCGCGCCACAGAACGCTCTCTTGGCGAAGAGCGATTCTTGCTCGATAATTTCGAACGACCTACGAGTTTGGGCGCGCTCATTCGGTATCGCCGCCGGGCCGCGTAGAACATGGCTGAGTTCTGGCACGCTACGATCTTTGGCCAGCTCTCATCATACGCTGCTCATCGACGGTAACGACTCTCCCTATGACCGACCTAATGCGTCCTGAAGCCGAGATCGCAGCGACGCAGCCCGTCGAGGAGCCTGAGCGGCTCGCGACTTCCGTGATTTGGCTGTACTGCCTGCCCACCATGGGCATCGGCGTCACAGGTCTCCTCTTCAGCATGTATCTGATGAAGTACAGCACCGACGTGCTGCTCATCGCCCCCGCCACCATGGGGGTCATCTTCGGCGTGTCGCGGTTCTGGGACGCCGTGTCGGATCCGATGGTGGGGTACATGTCGGACCTCACCCGCTCTTCCATGGGTCGCCGCCGCGTGTGGATGCTGGCTTCGGCTCTGCCCGTGGGCATCGGAATCTTCGGACTGTGGTCGCCGCCCGAGAGCCTCGGACCCGTCGCCATCGTAGTGTGGATGGTAGTCGCGCTGTTGCTATACGAGACGGCGAGCACCGCCTTCTTCGTTCCCCATGGCGCGCTAGGCGTCGAGCTCACTCCGAACTACCACGAGCGCACTCGGCTCTTTGGCTATCGCCACCTGCTGACCGCGTTCGGTTTGATCGCCGGACTCGGTGTCTTCCAGTGGGTGTCAAGCGCGGAGGACATCCGCACCGCCGCGTTCTGGATGTCGATCATCTGCGGGGGCGGCGTCGCCGGACTGATCTTCTATTCCTCGCTTCGCCTGCGAGAGCGCCCCGACTATCAGGGGCGTGGCGGGACGGCGTTCAAGGCGACGTTCACCGACGTGGTCCGGAATCCGCACGCGCGGGTCCTGCTCTTCGTCTATGGAATCGAGACCTTCGGCGTGGCCAGCATCGCGATGCTCGTTCCCTATGTGACCGAGTACGGATTTGGGGCAAAGGAGATCACCGTCCCGCTCATTGCCTCGTACTTTGTTCCGCAGTTCGCCCTCACGCCCATGTGGATCGCCCTGTCGCGGCGCTTCGGAAAGAAGCCGCTCTGGCTCGGCGCGATGATCGTGACGATGCTGGCGTTCGCGGGCTTCTTCTTCCTCCCCGAGCGAGTGACCGTCTGGCTGTTCCTGCTGGCGGGTCTGCTGGGGTTCGCTGGCGGATGCGGCGCCGTCGTTGCGCCGTCGATCAACGCCGACATTGTCGACTGGGACGAGATGCAGACCGGCGAGCGCAAGGAAGGAGCGTACCTCGCGCTCTGGAACTTCGTTCGCAAGGCCGCCGGTGGACTTACCGCCGTGCTGACGGGCTTCGCGCTCAGCCTCGCGAATTTCGAGCCCAACGTCGAGCAGACGGACGAGGTCAAGCTCGTGATCCGAGTTCTCTTCAGCATCGTTCCCGCCACGTGTTACCTGATCGGTGCCATCGTCTTCGCGCGTTTCGCCTTCAACGAGAAGGAGCACGCCGAGGTGCGTCGGCTGCTCGACGAGCGCGAAGCCCGGAACGACCGGGATCTGTCGAGCTAGGCATGGGCACGGTCGGTGTTGTCATCGTCGACGTCATCGCTGAAAATTTGTGGAGCCCGTTGGCGCCGGAAGATTTCCAGTAGCCGCGATGGGTGTGCATCGTCATTATTCGGTACGAACGTGATTTGGCTGACTTTTTCTGCGCATTCGGGCTAAGGCTATGATTCGGCCAATGCCGTTCAAGCTCTCCGCAATTCTCTCCATTACAGCGGCCGTTTTCAAGGACCGTGCCGATCTCGTCGCTGAGAATATGGCACTGCGCCACCAACTTTCGTGCTTGATACATCGCGGGCGGCGACCCAAGCTTCGTCCCGTCGATCGCGTCTTTTGGGTTCTGCTATCTCATTTCTGGAATGGCTGGAGGGAAACTCTGGCCATGGTGAAGCCAGCCACGGTCTTGGCCTGGCATCGCAAGGGCTTCAAACTCTTCTGGCGGTGCAAGAGTCGAAAGCGCGGTCTCGGCCGACCTCGAATTCCCCTCGAAGTTCGTAGGCTGATCATCGAGATGGCAACGATGAACGTCGGTTGGGGCGCGCCCAGAATTCACGGTGAGCTGCTCAAGCTCGGCATCGAAATATCGGGAATCACCGTTTCGCGCTACATGCCCAAGGTCCCTTCGCCAGCGGGCTCCCGGCAGCGATGGGCAACGTTCTTTCGCAATCATTTACACGAGACCCTCGCGATAGATTTCGCTGTCGTGCCCACGGCGATGTTCGGCATTCTCTACGTGTTCTTTGTCCTCAGCCTCGATCGGCGACGGGTCCTTCATTTCAACGTGACCCGGCATCCGACTGCGGAGTGGACAGCCCAACAGTTAGTAGAGGCTTGTTCGTTCGATCTGCCTGGTCGTTTTCTGATTCGCGACAATGACAAGATCTATGGGAAGGTGTTCCGCGATCGAGTTGATGGGCTTGGACTCGAACAGATTCGCACTGCCTTTCGATCTCCATGGCAGAACGGATTCGCCGAAAGATGGATTGCCAGCCTGCGAAGAGACTGCCTGGATCATGTAATTCCGATCAACGAGCGCCAGCTTCGGCGCGTGATCCAGTCGTACGTTGACTATTACCACGCGGATCGAACCCACCTCGGATTAGAAAAGGACGCTCCCGAAGAGCGGCCGATCGAATCCCGAGAAATCGGAGCGGTCGTCGCATTTCCGCGGGTCGGCGGGCTTCATCATCGCTATACGCGCGAACTTCAGAGAGCTGCCTAGGGCGAATATGGATTAATGACGATGGACACCCGCGTTTTCAAGGCGTTGCAACTGCAACGCGTCAAGTCCAGAATGTTCTGAGACGCAGCAGGGATGTTTTTCGCTGGGTCATCGAACAGTTGACGCCGATCCAGATCGTCGGCATTCACGAACTGCACACCGGCGGAATGAACCGTCCCGGCTATTTCGGTGACTCTGGCCTGTCCCGGGGCGATTCGGGACGATCAATCCCCAGAGTCTGGGTCCGTGGTGGACCGGTCTGGAGCGACCACGATATCGGCGGATAGCAGTGTCATGAGATCTTCGCGGGTCGGCTCCAGTGGTGCGTGAGCCAAACGAAGTGCTTGGTTCCTGAGGATCGTTTCGAAGGCATTGCGCACGTAGCGTCCATTTCCAAAGGAGCGATCCGTGACCGCCAGCCGCTTGCCAAACAGCTTTTTCAGTGCTGAGCGAGCGGCTTCATCAAGTCGGTAGCCGCCGCTCTCGACCAACTGTTCAAAGATCTGTTCGAGTTCGTCTTCGTTGAAGTTCGCGAAGTGAATGTAGGTGCTGAAGCGGGAACGAAGCCCGGGGTTCGACTCGATAAAATCCGTCATTTGTTTTGGATAACCCGCCACGATTACCACCAGGCGATCTCGCTGGTCTTCCATCCGCTTGACCAGTGTATCGATTGCGCGTTGGCCAAAGTCGCTTTCGCCTCCCTGCGATAGGGCGTATGCCTCATCGATGAACAAAATACCGTCGAGCGCCTCTTCGACGATTTGAGCGGTCTTGACTTCTGTGTGTCCGACATACTGTCCCACCAATCCGCTGCGGTCCGTCTCGATCAGATGACCCTTGGTCAAGAGTCCGAGCGCACGCAGGATTTGAGCCAGCAGCCGGGCAACCGTCGTCTTACCTGTACCGGGGCTCCCCGTGAAGACCATGTGGTTCGCGAGGCCGGCGGTTGGTAGATCGACCGCTTTGCGCTTCTTTTGTACCTCGAGGAAGCTCACTAGCTTTTTGACTTCCCGCTTGACCGCTTCGAGTCCGATCAAATCGTCAAGGTCGGCGAGACAGTCCTCTAGGCTGCGAGCCTCGCTTTCGCACTTTGCCGTCATCGGTCCCTCGAGCCCCTTTAGCTGCGCCGCGAGATCCGGCCCAAGGTCGACCTCTTGCGCGAGATCACTCTCGACGCTTCGCGCTTCTTCTTCGCGTGTATTGGGTACGAGCGTTGCGCGAAGTCTTTTCAGGAACGCGAACTCGTCCTCGCGAAATTCGGTCCCTGCGAACAGCGTTGCCAATGCCACACCGTAAACAGCGAGACCCAACTGGACGTCTTGGCTCGCGGCTCGGAAGTCTTCCAAGTCGAATGATGGTTGACGCCTGAGTCGATCGCTGAGCAGGTCGCGATACACCGGGCTCCATTGCAGTCGTTCCTTCAGAGCGGCTGAAAAGGCTCCGCGGCGCGTCGCCGATGATCCCGAAGTGAAATTCGCGACGAAGAAGAGCGCCATGTTGGCCTCGTAGTCGATCTCGAACGTCGAGTGTTGGGTTCTTGCTGGAAGTTCCGCGCGCACGAGGACCAGCGATTCGGCGCAGAACTCAACCAGCGTCCGGAGGGAAACGTCCATATCGGATCAAGGAGCCAAGCGCGGCACTCGCCCGCGCTCGACGACCCTGGCGTCAACTCGGCGAGCTTGCAGCTCTCGCGCCAGATGTTCGCCGATCTGATCTAGAGCGATATGGGGAGAGCAGCTGAACATATCGATGGCTGCGCATCCCAACTCAGGCCAGGTATGGATTGTAAGATGGCTCTCGGCGATCACGACAACACCGCTGACCCCCTGCGGAGCGAAGCGATGGAACATCGAGTCGATCACAGTCGCTCCCGCTTTGCTTGCAGCGTCGAGCAGGAGTCGGCCAATCTCGTTTGGGTCGTCGAGGTACTCACTCGGACAATCATAGACCTCGAGCATGAGGTGCCGGCCCAAGATACGACGTCCTTCGGATCTTAAAGCCTTGGACAGTGGCTGAGACGTTTCTGCCTCCGCTTCATCGCTGGCCGACTTTTTGGGCAAGTTGCTAGGCACGTGCGATTTTGGCCTTCAGGGCGTCGAGCTTTGCCTGGACCTCGCTGTCGACCGACTTGTCTTCGAGCCCCTCGAACTCCGCTTCGAGTAGGCCGCCTGGCTGAATTTCCGCCATTTCTTGGGCCGCATCGGCCTCGTAGCTCGCGCGCTCGGCCTTTGCCTTCATCCTTTCCATTAGATTGTCGACATCGCCGCTCTTCGAGATTTTTGCCCTTGCTTCGTAGATTGACTTCTTGACTTCCGCGGCTTTGCTTTGCGCAATGATGAAGTCTTTGTTGCGCTTGTACTCTGCCAATTGGTCGTCAAAACTGGTGATGTCTTGCTTGAGGCTGTCGAGGGTCTTGCGCTGGTCCTGCCAATTGGTCTCAACGGAGTTTACTTTCTGCTCGTGTTCGGTAGCGCGACTCAGGGCCTTGACTGCAAGATCGTCGCGTCCGGCCTTGAGAGCGGTTTCGGCCTTGCGCTCCCACTCGCGCTGTTGCGCGCGCTCTTTCTCCATCATCGCCTTTGTCTGCCGTTCCGTTGCGATACAACCCTGGACCGCTTTCTTCGCCTCGCGGATTTGTGTTTCTTTGTCGCGAATTGCCTGTGCCAGCATGAGTTCTGGCTTCTCGAGCTTTTCTACAACCTGGTGAGTCGCCGCCTGGCCGATTTTGAAAATTCTTGAAAGAATGCTCATCGTGGTCTCTCCCTTCAGGCTGCGCTTGCGGCGCCTTCGAGTATTGCTGCTGTCCTGTCTACCGCGAGTTCGAGTGCATCGAACACACACATCAGCTCCTCGTCACAGAGGTCGCCGGTCTCTCTCCGCTCCACAAGTACCAGGCGTGGATCGCTACTGTTCGAGTTATCAATGCCCAAGCTTACGGGCAGAATCTCGGTATTGAGGTCGAGCAGCTTGAAGTAGAGGTCCTGGCTTGCAATTTCCTTGATGTTGCCGAGATCGATCTCGAAGAAGATGCTGCCATCTCCAATCCGCAGGAACACCGGCAGCTCTTCATCGCGCGATACTTTATAGATGCCATCGCCCAGGTCATCGACCGAGAACTCTCGAAACTGCAGAAATTCGAGCAAGTCGGTCTTCTTCGTCGATCGGATGGGTACCTCTTCCATTCTATTCTCCTTGAGGCAGGTCACTCTGTTGTTCGGACTGGATCCGCTCACCGAGTGAGGACTGCAGCGCTGGAAAGTCTCTCGGTTCATCGGCGAGTACGATCAGGCGATCGCCTGCTTGGATGATCCGATTCTTGTCGGGGTTTAACTCGATCTTTTCACCATTGATGATCCCGATCAATTGCATGTTCGCCTGATGCTCAATCACCGCCAGTTGCAAATCTTTGATTCGTCGACCTTCGAGCGAGGTTTCGTGAATATAGAACTGGCTGCCGCGCTTGTTGGAAATCACTTCCTGGATGACGGCGTGTACACCTGGATACACGAACTCCTGGGCCATAAGGCTATCGGTGACGCCTTCATCGAACACGATTCCGTCGACTCCAGCCCGCCGCATCATTCTCTCGTTCTTCTTGCTTACGAGCTGAACGATCACGCGAACCTCGACTTTCTGCTCGCGACAGAGTGTCGAAAGCGTCAGGCCGATCGCCAGGGTCGCCGCGTCGCTGGCGGGATCAGATGGGTCTACCGCGAACACGAAGACTCCCGAGCTCGTCAGTGCGCATGCGCGGGCGAGCACTTCTTCCTGGGTTGCGTTGCCGCGGACGTAGCGGATGTTCTGCTGCGCGAGTTCGTCGGGGAGCTCCTCGAAACGCTCGCTAACGAGCACGACCTCGCGTTCTGCGTGTTCGCTGTGGTGACGCAGCTCATCGACGAGCTGCAGCACTTTGCCCGTAGTTGGGCAATTGCAAATAACGAAATGATCGCGCATATTCACGGCGAGCAGCCCCTTTCTCTGCTTGGAGAGACGATGGATCACGGTCTCGGCAACCGTGCCGGCCAAGTACCCCACCAAACCGATTCCGACCAACATTGCGGGATACGACACCAAGAAGCGGCCCACAGACGTCTGTGCATAGTAGTCGCCATAGCCCACAGTTGTCATGGTCACCATCGCCCACCACAGACCGTCGGCCAAGGTGAGGCCCGAGTGGGTGTTTCGCTCTGCTAGATAGAACATCGTCCCAAAGAAAAGATTCATCAGGACAACGATAACGAGCACACTCGGTAGGTTCTGACCGAGTAGCTGGCGCCTGCGCAACCACCTGATCACTTGGATCACTGCAAGACCTTCAAAAGAGGAAGACCGCGAGCCAGAGTGGACTCACATAGAACGGATCGTAGTAGGGCTCGTAGTACCCGGGTGGATGGTGCTCGACCCACACGTGCTCGACATACTCGCCCTCGCCCTCGCCGTCCACGGCGGCCCCGGCTGGTGCGAGGCCACCACCTTCGGATCCTCCACCCGAGCGACGGTCCTCTTGGTCGAGCAGGTCGGTCAAGAGCTTGGCGCCCTGGGTTAGC
>Ga0310122_10002440_pt1 | contig 11799 bp, 13 predicted proteins | sample CB6_Bottom_1051__FD_203503 | JGI IMG/M metagenome (GOLD analysis project Ga0310122, IMG submission 203503) | Marine microbial communities from Western Arctic Ocean, Canada - CB6_Bottom_1051 | ecosystem: Environmental > Aquatic > Marine > Oceanic | place: Canada: Western Arctic Ocean | collected...
TTGGAGAAACGCAGCGGCTTTGTAAGGCGACGATCAGCGGGGTTTTTGTCGGACGTAGACGTTAACTTGTCAGTACCGAAACTTCTCATACGGAGTGAAGAGGATTTGAATCATGAAACGCCAGATTCTATTCAATGCTGTCGTGATGGCATCACTCAGCTTGGCAGGTGTTGGATGCCAACAGTCGTCAGAAACGGAAGCGGCAACTCAAGCGGCTGATGCGCCGGTACGGAGCGTTCCGACGTTCCGCGTGGATCCAAATTGGCCCCAGCTTCCAGAGCAATGGAGGCTTGGTGAGGTCTCGAGCATCGCAATCGACGCGGAGGACAATTCGTGGCTCCTGCACCGTCCATGGACGCTTTCTTCTGACGAAGTCGATATGGCCGCTCCGCAGGTACTAGGGTTTGACCCCGAAGGTAAGTTCCTTGACGCCTGGGGAGGGCCCGGGGACGGTTACGAGTGGCCGCAGCGGGAGCACGGGATGCAGATCGACCATCAGGGGTACGTCTGGATCGGCGGGAACAACTGCCCCGCCCAGAACGAGCCGGGTCTCGAGCCGGTGGCCGACGACCACCTGCTGAAGTTCACGCTGGACGGCAAGTTCGTCATGCAGATCGGGCGGAGCAACGCGAGCGGAGGAAACTCGGACACAATCAACCTGCACGAGCCGGCGGATGCGGTTGTTCACCGACCGACGAACGAACTCTTCGTCGCCGACGGATATGGGAACCACCGCGTGGCTGTTTTTGACGCCGACACCGGGACCTTCAAACGCATGTGGGGTGCGTTCGGCAACACGCCGGAGGACGATGACCGATGTCCGTACGCCTTTCTCGACTCGGTGCCAGATGGTCCCGGTCCACAGCAGTTCAGCGTCGTCCATGCTATTCGCGTGTCGAACGATGGGATGGTCTACGTGGCTGATCGTGAGAACAGGCGGGTTCAAGTGTTCACGCTTGAAGGCGAGTACGTCGATCAGATCGTCGGGAGAAACACACCGTTCGCCCGTAACGTAGCTCTGTCACCGGATTCTGAGCAGCGGTTCCTCTACGTGGGCGGTGGCGCCGGGATAATGGTGCTCGATCGTCTTAGCCTTGACGTGCTGACCACAATTGGAACCACGGTTGGAACTGGTCATCAGATTCAGACTGACTCGCAGGGTAACCTCTACATCGCCGCGACGGGCGTTGGATTTCAAAGGCTCATCTTCACGGGCTTATCTCCAACGGTCGAGTAGGCAGCCGTGGTCAGCACCCAATCTTTGGTTCTGAATGTCTGCTCCTGGCTGGAAGCAGCCGTCGGTTAACAGTTAATATGCAAGCTAGTGCATATCTGGGCGAGAAGAATTGGTGAAGATCGACCTCGGCCAGACGATTGGGATACTCGCTAATGCGGGCGTAATCGCCGGTATTGCTTTTCTAGCGCTTGAAATTCAGCAAAACACTGCTGTTCAGGAATCTCAGATGAGATTCGATCAAAACGAGCGACAGACTGAAGTCATTGAGGAAATATTTAGGAACGCCGATCTGCGTGCGGCATTGTTAAAAAGTATAAATGGCGAGCCACTCAGGATGGGGATTTTCTACTTTCGGAGTACGCCTATCGGCACTTCGTTTCCTTTCAGTGGATTTATGGTGAGGTTCAGCGCGCAGATATGCCGACTGATATATTGACGCTTGTAACCGATGCTTACTATAGAGGCCCAGGCCTTTTTGGGGCTGATAGATCGTTCTTCAACGACTACTGGGCGCGATATGGAAGCTCGGACCTAAACGCTGATTTCGTGGTGTGGGTGGCCGAAGGTCTGCCGGTCGATGAATGACCGGAATTGGCGTAAGCAGCCGTTCATTAACGGCTTGGATTCAACCGCGAAGTGCAATGGTGAGTTGAAGTTGAGTGTTGTAGAAACTGAACAGCTAACCAGGCTAGCGGCCGAGAATAATAGGTACGAGGCAAAGGATTACGTCAGCCTTGGAGGCTATATGACAGACAAATATCTTGCCGCTGTCTTTCCGCTGATTTTAGCGGTCGCTTTTGTGAGCGCTCAGGATACGGCACAGTCACAGGCGGCCCCATCTTCGGCCACCGGGGCACAATTAAAGCAGGTCGCCTACCTTAAAGCATCCAATGCCGAGGCGTATGACCATTTTGGCTGCGGCGGTGCCAACGCTGGACACACCGGAAACTCGCTGGCCATCAGTCGGGATGGAAGCACCATGGCCATCGGGGCTCCGTATGAAAGTAGTGGCGCACGGGGCCTCAACGGCGATCAGAACGACAACTCGGTGTATGGTTCTGGCGCTGTGTATGTCTTTACTCGCCAGGGCGACACCTGGGTGCAACAAGCCTACGTTAAGGCATCGAACACAGGACTAGGCGACCATTTTGGCTCATCCGTAGTACTGAGCGGCGACGGCAACACCCTGGCGGTGGCCGCCCACTTCGAGTCCAGTGCCGCCACGGGTGTCGGCGGCGACCAAAGCGATGACTCGATCCCGCAGGCCGGAGCCGTTTACGTCTTTGCCCGCGCAGGTAACTCCTGGTCCCAGCGAGCTTACATCAAAGCCTCGAACACGGGCAGGGCCGGAATTGGAGATGAGTTCGGCGACGGAGACCAGTTCGGTTACTCTCTGGCTTTGAGCGCCGCCGGCGACATGCTGGCCGTGGGCGCGATCACCGAAGACAGTGGTGCGCAGTCTATCGGCGAGAACCAGGACGACGACTCACAGATCTCGTCCGGCGCAGTTTACGTTTTCACGCGGACGGGAGAGACCTGGTCGCAACGAGCCTATCTCAAAGCGTCAAACTCGGAAGCAGGCGACCTCTTTGGCTTTGCCGTAGCCCTCAGTGCCGACGGCAACACCCTCGCCGCGAGCAGCTACGATGAGGATGGTGGAACGAGGCTCATCAACGGCCCAGACGACAATCGCCGAACTGCATCAGGCGCGATTTTTGTCTTCGATCGCATTGGTGACACCTGGAGCCAGACAGCGTATCTGAAAGGCTCGAAATCCGAGCGAACGGACCAGTTAGGGTACGCCTTGGCCATCAGCGACGACGGTAACACCATCGCGGGTGGCGCCGGCGATGAGGATTGCCTAATCCCGGGCGTTAATCCTCCCGGGTGCGATAACGACTCGCCGGCGGACATCGGGGCTAATATCTGGGTCGGTGCCGCGTATGTTTTCGTTCGTCGCGGGAACTCCTGGACGGAGCAGGCATTCATCAAGGCATCGAACCCACGGCCATACAATTCGTACGGAGTCAGGCTCGCCTTAAGTGGCGACGGCAACACGTTCGCGGTGACTGCCTACCTAGAAGACGAAGCCGCCCAAGGTATCCACGGACCCGAGCCCGTACCCTTCTTGATTGTCCCGAATCTGGATCCTTGGAGAGCGAACGACAACCAAGCGGTGGAATCCGGAGCCGTCTACCTATACACCCGCACCGACGATGACTGGATTCAGCAGGCCTACGTCAAGGCTTCGAACGCACAACTGGGCGACGAGTTCGGAAGTGCCATAGCCCTGAGCGGAGATGGCAGCACCATGGTTGTAGCCGCTCACAACGAAGACAGTTCGGCCAGGGACCTCAATGGCGACCAGGCCGATGACTTGGCCAGCGAGTCCGGGGCCGTTTACGTTTTCACTTACTGAACGCTGGGTTGCGGTTCTCGGGCATTAGTACTACAACCGCGGCAACGGATGCCGCGATTAACTACTTATGATCCACCATTGCCCGAGCTTCCACTCTGAGCCACGGTTGTAAGTTAGATCAGCTCTTGACAGAATCGCTATTCAGGTCCGATGCAAGGTGTGCGCTAACCTGCCAGTCAGAATGTCGCGAAGTATCGAGGAGTGTATTCGATGAAATCTACGTTAATGGGTTTTACCGCTTTGGCTGTTGCGCTATCTGTTGCGCCACTGATGGCACATCACGGGGATGCAGGGCGATATCGAGACGAGGTGTCCACCGTGACAGGCACTGTGGTGGCACTCCAGCTAGTCAATCCGCATTCGACCATTATCTTTGATGTAGAGGACGACGAAGGAAACGTCGTCAGGTGGCAAGCGGAAGTGTCAAGTCCGAGGCAGTTAGCCGCCAACTTCGGCTGGGATCGGAACACGGTTGTGCCGGGTATTGAACTGCAATTCACCGGCCGTGTCGTCAAGAGCGGTGCGCCATACATCAATCTAAATGAGAGAGCTAGGATCGTTCTAGTGGACACCTGCGAGGAGATCTATCATTCAAGATCGCTCCCGGAGAATCCGTTGAACTGCTGATAGCAAGTTGCCCCGAGGGAATGCGGGCCGCCGCATATTCATCTGATCCCCCTGATCGAGCCTTGCGAATGACCGCTTGTGGCCGGAAGCAGCCGTCGGTTAACAATTAATACCTTTAACACGACTTAACTTGTCAACACCGCAGGAAGAGCCATGGGACCTAGAAAGAAGACGGCCAGCGGATCTGCCGGCGCCCTCATGTTCTTTGCGTTGTGCGCCTCAGCCCAGCAACCGCTAGATGCTTCAAATCCCCCCAACTATATAAAGACTGTGGACATCCTATACGCGGTCATAGATGGGCGTCAGCTTGGACTGGATCTTTACATGCCGAACGACGTGGACAATCCCCCGTTACTCGTCTGGGTTCACGGCGGCCGATGGCTACGAAGAACAAAAGAAGACGTCTTCACCACGGCGCTCGTGGGGGAAGGCTTCGCCATCGCCAGCATCGATTTCCGGCTTTCCGTGGACGCCCCATTCCCGGCGCAGATCCACGACATAAAAGCGGCCATCCGTTTCCTGCGTGCCAATGCTACGACCTACGGGTACGACGCCACGCGGATCGGAATCCACGGCAGATCTTCGGGGGGGCATCTCACGGCGCTCGTGGGCGTGACCAACGGGAATAAGGAGCTAGAGGGGTCGGTGGGGGAGCATCTCGATCAGTCATCTGACGTCCAGGCGGTCGTGAGCTATTTTGGCGCCTCGAATCTCACCTCTATTCTGGATCAATCAACCCCGTTCGGTATTACCTTGCGTTCGGCTGCTTTGGCGCTACTCTTAGGCGGCTCGCTGGAACAGAAGATGGAGTTGGCGAAGTTGGCCAGTCCCGTGTTTCATGTCGATGCGACAGATCCTCCTTTACTCCTTCTGCACGGCGATCAGGATTCTCAGATGCCGATCAATCAGGCACACGAGCTTCATGGTGTCTACAAGGAACACGGTCTACCCGTTCACTTCGAAGTGATTCATGGGGCAGTGCATGGTTCGGAGGAGTTCTTTGACCAGAATCGCAACGCGCTGGTGACGGCATTTCTGAAGGAGCACCTTCGCTGAGCAACGACCGGAGGCCGAATAACTCCGGTAGGCGAAGTAACTCTACATCCAGCGCACGGTTGCGGGCAATCCCCCGCCCTGGAATCCGAGCACAAGTTCTTCCGTGCGATCGCTGCCCTCAGTCATTCTATTTGAGAACAGCGACTGGGCATCCGAAATGCCTTCTTTCCGTGTGAGAACAGTAAATAGATCATCTGAAGCTGCAGCGGTAAGCATAGGATCACTCTCAAAGTATTTGAGGGTGAGTACTTTGGAGCTGCGGGCGGGTCGAACTTCCGATGTCTCCCCCGACGGCGAGCGGTTCCTGATGATCAAGCATGTTGAGGGCACGGTAGCGACGCCTCAGATCATCATCGTCGAAAATTGGTTCGAGGGACTCAAGCGCCTCGCACCGCCATCAGAGTGAGCTGGATGTCCGCAGCCGAAAGGGGACATTCAGAGGCTGGAGATTGATGGCGTCAGCCGCATAATATCTCCGTTCTTAATGTTCCCCTAGTGAGGATGCTGCTCGTAGTGCTGGCGCAGCAGGTCCTTGCCGTAGTCGTTGCCGTTGGGTGTGCGCACCACCGTATGGATGTGCTCTCGAATTGGGATATCGGAACGCGCGTTTGGCAGCGCGATCGCGCCCTGGTGGTCGAACTCGATGATGATGACTGGACTCTGAATCCGGAAGAAGAACAGGTCGTCCGGGCCGAGTGACGTGTCCCACTGGTCCCAGCCGAAATAGGTCTCGCCCATGTGTGCGAGGACCTCTTCCATCCTGACGCTGGCATGCGCCTCGCGGTCGAAGGAGAGGAACTCTTCGATCAGATCGATCACGAGCTCGCGCTGCCCGGCGGAAAGATCCTCGACGCGAATCCCGCGATAAGGGATCACGGCGTTGTCTTCCATCAGCTCGATCGAGCCGCGGCCGAACGCCCGGCCACCACCATCCGCTACCAAGTCTTCCTTTTCCAACTCAGCGGCTTTCTTCTGCTCGTCAGTCAACGAGACGTAGACGGCGTAGGCCTTGTCTCGCTCCGGCTCCATGACACGCGTGCCCTTATAGCGACCGGATTCAGCGATGACCGGCTCGGACCCCGTAAACAGCGGTGACATCACCGCCTGGTTACCCAGCACGAAGTAGTTGACGATCAGGTGATGTCCGTCGACCTGCCAGCCCCAGGGCTCGGTCTCGGAAGGTTCGCCCATGAACGTCAACCAGTAGAACCACTCCGAGTAACGGTCGGGCTCACCGGTGAGCTCGCCCAGGGTATGGTTAAGACGCATGATGTCGCGGGAGAGCGCGAAGCCTTTTGCGCTGAATGCTGTCCGCATCAGATCGAATGCCTGCTCGCGCTGTCCTTCCGTCATCTCGTCGAAGCCGATGCCCTTGCGATGGTAGGAGCTCGTGTTACTCCACGCCCGCCATTCGGGGGCATCCACGGAGAACATCGCCTTGTCCCGCTGCTCCTGGGTCAGGGCCGCCAGAAAGTCTTTCGCAGCCCGCACCACATTCACGTTGGATGCGCCCCGATCCGGGTCAATCGAATAAAGACCCTCGATGGCGGTGCCATCGGTCGTGACGCCCACATAGGGCGTCAAGGCCTGAGCCTCGACCATTTGGGTAGTCCGGTTCGCTCCGCTTGGGGTCTGCGCACCCACGGGCCCCACTTCCTGACCGACAGCGCCTCCGGTCGCGACCAACGTGAGGCATGCCAAAGACTCCAGGAGATATCTTGTCATTTGTCGTCCTCCCCACGGGTGGAGTTATCGTCCGAACGCCCATTCTACCCACTTCGATCGAATCCGGGACAGTCTACTATTTGGCAATGCAGTCTTTATGGCAGGAACTGCCCATCGAATTGTGGCAGCGGAACTCGAAGCGAGATAGCTGGCGCCTGGGAGGAGAGGTGATTTCGGCCAGGACTTTGTTGAATTCATGGAGGAAGAGATCATTAACCGTTAACCGACGTCCGCTTCTGGCCGGTGGCGGACGCCCATTAACAGTTAATCTTAAGGTATTGGCAATTTAACTACTCAGCGGAAGCCAATTTGAGCATATGCGGCCTGTCACGCTGTAGCGCGATTCCAAGACGCAAAGGCACGCAATCGTAAAACTCGGTAATTCTTGGCCGATACAAGGTGGCGGCCAAGATTGAATAAATTGTAAACAGCCGAATGCACCGACAGGAATCGCCGAGCTTGCTGGACTGATTTGAATCGACGCATGACCCGTTCTCGAATTCGCGTTGGCTGACGTGAAAGTTCTGCCCTATTATTGGCCTACCGGCTGGTATCGTGAATCGCTTCTGGGATGAGCTCTCGATGCGCGACGCCGTAGCTTCTCAACTTGTTCGTCACGATCTTTCGCGGTTCATCACGATGCGTCTTCAATAATCGTTCGAAGAAGCGTTTGGCAGCATTGCCGTCGCGCCGACGCTGCAAAAAGACATCGACGATTTCTCCGTATTGATCGACGGCGCGCCATAAATAATGCTGCTTGCCATCGATTTTCACGAACACCTCATCAATGAAGAATGTATCTCCGTATCCCTGGTGTTTCTTCTTCAAACGACGAGCGTATTTCTCCCAGCTTATTGTCTATGGCGCGGTCAAATGACCCGGGTCGGTAGCGACCAGGTCCAATGCAAGTACCGCCCGTCCATCGGGCTTGTCTTTGCGATAGCAAGTTCCAACCGTCGTCGTCTGGCCGGTTAGCAGGTTTCCGTTTGTCGCAACAAAATTGGGCAATAGGTGGGTAGATTCGATAATCAGCTTCTGACCATCGTACCGCGCTATCGACTGACCCAGATGCGTCTTCTCAACACCCACGCGGCTGTATACAACTTGTTCAACTTGGGTCGGCATCTGATATCGGCCAATCATTATCGATATTTCCGACAACGGGCTCTTGCGTCTTGGAGAAACGCAGCGGCTCTGTAAGGCGACGATCAGCGGGGTTTTTGTCGGACGTAGATATTAACTTGTCAGTACCTTGAATCAAGCTTCGCTTTCGGTCCAACAGTTTACGTTGATCCCGGAATCCTGATCGACGGAAACCTCAATGTTGATGGGCCGGCAGTAGACCCAACAGTCTTCGATATATTTCTAGTGATCGACCGAGTCGTCAATGACGATATCGATTGACTCGCCGCAGTAGGGGCATTGGATCGACTCGATGGGCAGCACAGTCACAAGCGAACATTCGACATCGCTTCCATCATCCCGGAACCGCACTCTGAAGATAGGTCCAGAACGACTCACCACTCACCTCTCCGTGCTCCCTCACTTCACTTGTGCTGATGTCATCGAGATATCGGTCGTAGACCGTCCCACGCTCATGCTTCAGCGGCGTAGGACAGTAACAGGTTTCATACCACTGAATGACGCCGGGCTCAATGATCTTCGCCCGCTGCATCGACGAGACGATCTCTTTGCCGTCGGGTCGCTGACTTTCGATAGATCCATCCGTCAGCTTTGTATAGAAGTCCGGAGCTTTCCCTTCGGCGTATTTTGCCGTGACACGATAGATCATTACGGAACTCCCCGATTTATGCGCGAGCGTGGATATTAACGGTTAACGAGCGTCTGGAGTCGGCAGAAGCGGACGTTGAGATCATCTCTGATAGGCTTCTCGCGAACGGCTGCTTACGGCGGACATTCACTAATCGTTAACGCTTGTTCCTGAGGAGTATAATGCCGCCATCTGATCCAGCCAAAAGATGACCCCATGAAACGCCTCAAGCATCTACTGTGGATCATTCCCTTAATGCTAGTTATCGCTGTTTCAACATTGACCGTGCTCGCGGGCAGTGCACTCGATCGAGATGGCGAATACCATCAAGGCCTAGTGGCTTCAATCCAAGTCCGCAGTGATAATTTCGAGCATCTCCAGGAAATGCCTGTCCAATATTCGTGTGTTGGCGACGGAATCTCACCGCACATTGAGTGGACCATGGGACCTGAAGGAACGGGATCGTATGCCCTGATTGCCACAGATTGGGACGCGCCGTCCCCAAGCTTTCGCCTGCTCATGGTGCCGCATTGGGTACTGTTTAATGTCCCCGCCCGTCTGCAGGAGATTCCTCAAGATGTCGGAACAGGCCAGCTCAGCGCGGAGAACGTTGTTGTCGGAGCGGCTATGGGCGGGACGGAAGGATATCTTCCGCCGTGCCCACCCCTAGGACGGCATCAGTATCAGTTCCGTGTCTATGCCTTAGACGTAGATACGATTCAGCCCGAATCAAACGCCAGGAGCGATGTTCTAGCCGCGATCGAGGGCCACGTTCTGGCGTATGGAGAGCTGATCGGTTTTCGAACGGCAGGCTAAGCAATCAACCGACGAGCGAAGCTGTCTGAACGTCCGCTTCGTTCATGAGTGTGAGCGCGCGCGACCTTCTTGTGCGCCGAGAAGATCTCCGATGCCCCAGGGTTTGACGGGCGGGTGCGCCGGATGCGACGATCCGCTGGTTCTCGTGGGCGATCCACTCTGTGCGGATGGGGTAGAGTCCGGTGGTGACTTGAGAGAGGTGGTCAATGATTAACAAGAACATCCTGCTTCCCGCGCTCGTCGTTGTGGCCGGCTTTGGCCTGGCGGCTGGCTCGTCCCCTTCGTCGTCGCAGGAAAGTGCAGGCGCACAGACGCAGGCATTTCCACAGTTCGAGGTCGATGCGACCTGGCCGAAGCCTTACCCCAACAAGTGGAAGATCGGCGGCGTGACTGGCCTGGCCGTGGACAAGGACGACAACGTCTGGGTCTACAATCGTCCGAACGATCTCACCAGCCTCGAGCTCGAGGCGGAGCGGGATCCCCCCATCGCCGATTGCTGCAGGCGTCCCCCCTCCATGATCCTCATTGCCGGGCAATCTGGTCCAGATTACGAGGGTGGCGAGGTCATCGCCTACTTTGACGCACCGCAAGGGCACGGGATGGCGGTAGACGAGGAGGGGTACCTGTACTTGGGGCAGAACACGGTCCGCAAGTACGACAGGACCGGTACGATGCTCATGGAGGTGCCACACATTCCGGAGAACGCGGACGGCACGCCATTCACAATGCCGGAGATTCCCGAACGCGTGCCCGGCCTGGGCGGCGCTGGCCCAGTGGCCGGATTCATTGCCCGTCTGGATGCGGACATCAGGGCTGGCGCTGGGAATGCGAGCGAACAGGCGACGACGCAACGCCAATTGAGGCAGGAGGCCTTCATCGCCAAGTATCCTCCGACGACGCCGATGATTGTGGGAGGTATAGAGGAGATCCGCACCGACGATGCTGCCAACGAGATCTACATCGCGGACAACTCGTTTGGCGGCCGCATCATGGTCTTCTCGCTGGACACGTTTGAGTTCAAGCGAGGCTGGGGCGCCTACGGGCACCAGCTCTCGGAGATCAGCACCAGACCTGAGGATCATGCCTACACGCCGGGCGGGCCTATGGCCAAGGAGTTTGTTGGCCACTTGACGTTCAACTTCTCCAATGACGGGCTGGTCTATGCCGCCGACCGCGCGGGTAACCGCATCCACGTCACCGACAAGCAGGGCAACTTCAAGCAGGAAATCACGATGGCGGAGACGACCGGCGTCGGCGGTTCGACCGGCGGCGTGATGTTCTCCAACGACCCTGAACAAAAGTTCCTGTACATCTCCGATTTGACCAACAACAAAGTCTGGTTCCTCGATCGCCAGACCGGTGAGGTCTTGGGCACGCTGGGTCAGATGGGCCAGAACGCCGGCAGCTTCTTCGGCTTACACATGGAAGCCACGGACTCGAAGGGCAACCTGTACACTGGCGAAGTTTTCTACGGCGAGCGTGTGCAGCGGTTCCGGCTGAACCAGTGAACCAGGCCATCTTGCTCGTGTCCTTGGTCGTCGACACGGCCATGTGCGCGAAGGATGGGACGTGCCGGGGTACTGACAAGTTAAGCGCGTCTGGATGACAATTGTGGAATGGACAAGCCCACATCGATGTATAAACGTCACTGATTCCCTGCTGAGATCATCCAACACGCAGTCTGGCTCTATCACCGCTTCAATCTGAGCGGTCGTGACACCGAAGATCTCATGGCCGATCGCGGAATCGCGATCAGCTACGAATCGATCCGGTTGTGGTGTATCAAGTTTGGGCCCAAATACGCCAAGCGACTTCGACGGCGGCACCAGGGCTACGGGGATACTTTCTTCATCGATGAGGTCTTCGTTAAGATCCAGGGCAAACAGTACTATCTTTGGCGCGCAGTTGACCAAGACGGTGAGGTTGTTGATGTATTCCTACAGAGTCGTAGAGACGGAAAGGTCGCAGTTAGCTTTTTCAAGCGATTGCTCCGGGTGAGCGGTAGCGAACCCAGACGGATCATCACAGATAAGCTGCGGAGCTACGGAGTCGCTCATCGCGCCGTCGTCCCTGATGCGACTCACGACACCAGTCAGTACGCGAACAATCGAGCGGAGCTCACGCATCAGCCAACCCGGGTCAGAGAGC
>Ga0310122_10002442_pt1 | contig 11799 bp, 12 predicted proteins | sample CB6_Bottom_1051__FD_203503 | JGI IMG/M metagenome (GOLD analysis project Ga0310122, IMG submission 203503) | Marine microbial communities from Western Arctic Ocean, Canada - CB6_Bottom_1051 | ecosystem: Environmental > Aquatic > Marine > Oceanic | place: Canada: Western Arctic Ocean | collected...
ACGCACATTATCCGCCACATTATCGCGTGGTCCGTCGGCGAAGGCGGGCATCGCGACAAGAACGATCCAAAACAGACTCAGCGTAACTCGTGTCATTGTCGTGGCCTTCAATCAGCGAGGAAGATTACATTGACCCGATCAACCGGTACGGATTCCGATTTTGCGTTTCGGACGAGAGTGGAAAATAGGGAACGGGACTGCTTGACACTGGTCAGCCCATCGTTATACTGGACTGCAATTGAGACTCAGTCTCATGTAATTGCTTCGACCGGCCTGCCGATTTTCCAACAGAACGGAAAACTGCGACGATGGCAACTGTATCAGATCTCACCGACGAAATCGTTTGTCACTGCCTGGGAGTCCGCGCTTCTGAAATCACAGGCGCGATCGATATGGGCGGATGCGAACAGGTCCGGCAAATCATGCGATCGACGAAGGCAGGCAGCGGTTGTACTGCCTGCCATCATCGAATCCGAAGGATGCTCGCCGAGGCGGCGGGTCAGCCAGCCGGTGTGTCGCCCATCTGCATGGCCAGATAATTCTCTTTGCCGACGTTGTCGTAAAGGTACAACTGAGCCTCAAGCCAATCGACGCTGTCTTCGGTTTCGGCCAGTATCTTGTCCATGATGGATTCGCTTCCGGCGTCTTTCGAATCAAGTGCCAACTTGATGGCGTCGTTGTAGGCTTTCACGCCCCCCAATTCGAGCGCCAGGCTGTGTTCGAGTTGCTCCTTGACGTCTTGGCCAACGCGGATCACATCGTACCTCGCGATTTCGGGAACTCCATCAAAAAACAGAATTCGGTCGATCAGCATTTCGGCGTGTTTCATTTCTTCGATCGATTCTTGATAGAAATGATCCGCCAGTTTGTTGAATCCCCAATTACGGCACATCTTCGATTGGATGAAGTATTGGTTGATGGCGGTCAATTCGATCGTCAGTCCAGCATTTAACGCATCAATGACGTCTTTGTTGCCTTGCATGGTCTCTTCCTTTCTCGGTATTCGCGGATTTGTTCCCTGAATCCGTCAGGGAACCGACTGTTCCATTTTCTTCGGCGGGTGATTCTAGCGCGTGGCGCGGCACATCGTCCAGATTCACGCCGACGGGAACTTGCAATTTTGCCCGATTGAAATCGCGTCTCGCCATGCGATTGAGTCTCAGGATGAGAAATCGAGGCCGATCACAGATCCTCTTCCTCCAACACGGCAATGTAGGGCAGGTGCCGGAAGTCATCGTTGTAATCCAGCCCATAGCCGACGACAAACACATCGGGAATCATGAAGCAGTGATAGTCGGGCTCGAATTCCACTTGGCTGCATCCGATCTTCCAAAGCAACACGGCGGTGCGGACGGAGTTGGGTCCGTGCTGCTTGATCGTTTCGGTCAACCCGCTCAGTGTTCGCCCCGTGTCGTAAATGTCATCGACCAGCAGCACATCGCGGCCTTTGATATCGGGAAGCAATTCGGTGTTGATTTTCAGCTCACCGGGTTGCGTCGTGCGGCCGCGATAGCTGGATGCTTGGATCAACCCGACGCGCAGTTGCAAGTCGATCTTTCGAACCAAATCAGACAGCAAAATGATGCTGCCCGTCACCACACCGAGCACGGTCAGCGGACGGCCACTAAAGTCCTCGGCAATCTGCTTGCCCAGCGAGGTGACCTCGTCGCGAATATCAGGCTCGCCAATCAGTCGCCTCACGCCAATCCTCGTTTTCCATGTTTCGGTCGTCTATTCTGCAACGGGTTCAAGCATGATAGAGGAACACGGACTCCAAAGGAATCAGGTGCGACTGATGCCAACCATCCCAGGCACGTGGACGACAGTTGAAATTGCGGGAAAGACGGCCGACATTTACGAACCGCAAAACCAATCACATCCCGGCCGAGCCATCATCCATTTGCACGGCCACGGCTTGGAAACCCTCAAGGGTAACTCGCATTTTTCGGCAGAACTCGAACGTCACGGATTCCGCGTCGTATGTCCTCATGGCCAAAGATCTTGGTGGCTCGACACCATCTGCCCCGAATTCGATGCCGAGGTAACATCGATGGCCTTCGTCCGTGAGCAGGTCGTCGCCTACATCAGCGAACGATGGAACATTTTCTTTCCACGGATCGGTCTGACGGGAATCAGCATGGGCGGGCAAGGCGCGCTTCAGCTTGCGTACCGTTTCGCCAAGGATTTTCCGGTCGTTGCGGCAATCAGTCCGGCCATCGATTTCCACAATTGGCACGGACGCGGCTTGCCGCTTGACGAGATGTTTTCGAACCAGGAAGCGGCCCGCCAAGAGACGGCAACGTTGCATTTGATTCCGCTCGATTGGCCCCGCCACCAGTTAATCGTTTGTGACCCCAGCGACTTGGACTGGTTCGAAAGTTCCGAGCGATTGGCGAGCAAGCTGTTTTCGTCCGGAATCCCATTCGAATCGGACCTGCAAACCAGCAGCGGCGGCCACACGTGGGAGTATTTCAATTGCATGGCAGCCCGTGCAATCGGTTTTGTCGCCGAACGATTGGACGAAGAACTGAATCGGCTGACGATTGCGTGAGACGCCACCAATCACAAAGGCGCCTCCGTCCGCGCCCAGCCAGTCCTTCTGGTCCAGCAGGTTGGTCTTGATTTTGACGTACTCTGGTTTCTTCGCCGGGCCGAGCGCGGCATCCAGCGCAACATCGGCGGCTCGAAGATACGCCCCGGCCGCTTCCGCCGACACGGCGAGTCCTTCTCCGACATTATCGAATCCGGACGATGGCGCATCTTCCGGAAGAATATCTTTCACTCGGACATGAACATCGAACAGATCGCGAATTCTGTTCTCATACTCATTGCGGTTGAGCCGCCGCAGCACGACGTCACTGCGAGCACGGTCCGCCTCGGTGAGAGCGGCCGCCAGCGTTGCGAGTGCTTTTGACTGATCCGCTGCTGCCGGCCGCGTTTCATCCTTCGGTGGCATTTCTCCCGCCGAAACACGGTCGTGAATGAGAACCCATCGCCGCATCAATTCCGCGTCGCTCAAGTTACTGCCGAGCCCCGAAAGATCCAACCCATCCTCAGCATCAGCGCCGTCGTGACAGTCGATGCAGTGCGACTGAAGGAACGGCTTGAGCTGGTCCCGCCAAGTCTCGGCCTGTGCAACACCCACGGCTGTTGTCAGCCAGACGAGAATCGGCAAGAGAGCGGCGGTGGTTTTCTTCTTTTTCATCAACTCGATCTTATCCTGTGACCAGTTTCTCAAGGAAGTTTCCCTCGTTCTGAGTCGGTCGTTGCTGGCGGCCGTGGAACATGTAGGTCAGCTCCATATGGTTCAGACCCATCAGGTTCAGAATGGTCGCGTGCAGGTCGCGGATTTGCATGCGGTCTTCGATGGCGTGCAGGCCGAGTTCATCCGTTGTGCCAATTGTCTGACCGCCTTTAACTCCGCCGCCAGCCATCCACATGGTGAAACTGGTCGGGTTGTGGTCGCGGCCGTTGCCCCAGGCTGACTTGTTAGGCCCCTTCGGGGCAGCGGTATTCTCGCCGAATAGCATCTGGTTAGCGCCCGCAATTGATGGTGCAACGAAGAGCAAGGTCTAACGACTCCGGTACGGGAACCTGTGGATCACTCTACATACAAAAACTCGTTGCTGTTCAGCAGAACGTCGCAGAAATCCACGAGCGCATTGAACCGTGGAACATTCGCGTCATTCGCGGGCACCGCTGAAGAGCGGGCCTGATCCTTCAGAAAGTTCACGGACCAAACTACGTTCGGTGCCCCGGCTACAGAGAATCGAGCAGTTTCTCATTGATTGACCTTCGGTTCGTCAAATCATGCTTCACGACTTACCTAGTACTACAGCGCTAAGTACGTCCCGCGAGCCGAGCGGGACCCCGAAACTGACCTATTCGATAGTCTCGCTCGGCTCGCGAGACGTACTTTCGCCCGACTTAGCGCTGTAGTACTAGTATGATGAGTGCTCTTGGTATTGATAACCGCCAAGAAACCACTCGATGCCAACAATCACAATAAAACACGAGTTGACATGCGATGCGCGGGTTGCGGACAGTTACAACTGACGGACAGTCATCCGATTTGACGTGGCACAGCCCGGTTCAGAATTCTCTTTTGGTGTTTGTTCGCGGCTCGCTGTCGCGGTGGTGGCTCGAAGTGTTGAAATGTCGCGACGTTACGATATGCTTTCAATCCAGGAGCCGAATAGATGGCGACGAAAACCAAGCAAAAAACCAAACCAGCCGGCGATCCACAGGCGTTCGCTCAGGCGGCGGAATGCCTGAAGATTTTGGCTCATCCCGTGCGATTACGGATCGTGCAGTTGCTAATTCACGGCCAATACAGCGTGGGCGAACTGGCTCAGGACTGCGGCATCCCAGACAACGTGGCGTCGGAACACCTGCGGCTGATGCAGCACTGCGGATTCTTTACGAGCGAACGCGAAGGACGGAAAGTCTATTACCAAGTTGCCGAGCCCCACCTGCAAGACATGATGGACTGCATTGAAAGTCGTTTCCTGACGTGAAGGCGAGGACTCAGTGCCTCTGTGTTTTTCGTCACAAATATCGTCAATTTACGAACTCACGAGCCACAGACATGTCAGAAATCGCAACAATTTCGGCCAAGCGGCTCGCGGAGCGTGACGGGCCAGGCGACGTGGAATTAAACCCGGCCGATCCGTACGTTTGGCCATACCGAATGAGAAGTCATTGATCAATCCTTAGGAGCTACATCATGCGATCGATTCTAGGAACACTGTTGTGCGCAATCTTGTTGACGGGCTGCGCGAGCGAATCGTCAAACAACGAATCGTCAAAGGAAGACACCGCGGCAACTTCCACGCCCGTCGAAAACAAAAACACGGCCAGTAAAGTCGAGCCTTCGGAAAAACCCGAAAGCGAAAAGGCTGTGACTCAGGCAACATCCGACAAACCAATTGTCATCGATGTTCGCAGTGAAGCCGAGTACGACACTGGCCACATCGAGGGTGCTCTGCTCATTCCGCACGATCAGATCGCCGATAAAATCGGCGAACAGGTCAAGGACAAGAAGCAGAAGATTCTTCTGTATTGCAAGAGTGGTGGCCGCGCCGGCCTGGCACTCAAAACACTCGAAGGCCTGGGGTACACCGATGTCGAGAACCTTGGCGGACTCGAAGACGCGCGGAAGCATCTGGAGTGACACAATCCTTGCTTCAGTTGGGGATTCGCGGTCCATCCGGAACTGTTTACACTATGCGTGTTCGTAACTCGAACCGGACACTTCAGAATGACGGGCCGTAACAGGAGTTTAATTGATGTCCAACGAAACTGTCCCGATCCAAGTCAAGTGCATCGACCACGTCACGCTTGTTGTCAAAGACCTGGACGATTCCAGACGATTTTACGTTGATGGATTGGGCATGCGGGAAGTCGAGCGGCCTGGTTTCTCGTTTTCGGGACTTTGGTTTCAGGCGGGCGATACGCAGATTCATTTGATTCTGCAACATCCGGAATCCGGCCCTGCTGGAAATTCGGTGGCGGCCACATCAAGCCGGACTCATCACTTTGCTTTCGAAGTCGATGATTCCGCTGCCGCGGCTGACCGCTGCCGCGAACTTGGCATTCCGATCGTCTCGGGGCCGAAGAGCCGTCCTGACGGGTTCACTCAGACGTTCGTCACCGATCCCGATGGGTACGTCGTCGAATTGTGCTCGCAGCCGAAATGACCGGACTAATCGGATCGCCGGACATCGGCCGACCAAGAATTTCGACTGGAAACATGACGGATTCGCGCCCTATACTCACAAAGGTGGCAATCGCCGTCGAACGATCGGAATTGAACATCAAGCGGGCGGAATGGACCGAAGCGTATGTCAAACGGTTTGAAAAAAGTCGTCATCGGCTCGATGGCGGTATCGGGACTGGTTGTGCTGGCGGCCATCATCGACATGGCGGCGGGCTTTCCCTTTTCCGGCCAGACGATGATGGACATCATGTTTGTCGTCGCCGGCGGTTTGGTCATTTACATGGGCTATGACGCGATCAACGACCTGAGTTGAGCAATCGGCCGTGAAACGGGATTCCATCCAGACGAGGACCGTTGAATTCGAACAAGTACTGCTCGCCCACGTCAGCAAACACATCGGTTTCTAAACGTCCAGATCATCGACCGTTCCCGCTTGTTCCATGATGACGCTGTAACGTTCGGCCGGGTCCTTTCCCAAAAGCTGCTGGAACGTCTTGTCGGCTTCCAGTTGGCTTTCGATGTCGACTCGCACCAGTGTCCGAGTTTTTGGGTCCAGCGTCGTTTCTTTCAACTGTGAAGACGTCATTTCGCCGAGGCCTTTGAAACGCGAGATCTCGGGCTTTCTGTTCGCGGGGAGCGACGCGAGGATTTCTTCGCGGTGAACATCATCACGGGCGTAGTGGTACGTGTTACCCACGCTAATTCGATACAGCGGTGGCTGGGCGAGAAACAGTTTCTCTTGCCGGATCAGCTCGCGCATGTGGCGAAAGAAGAATGTCAGCAGCAAACAGCTAATGTGATATCCGTCGCTATCGGCATCCATCAGTAGAATGATCCGGCCGTACCGCAATTTGTGAATGTCGAAGCCGGGACCAATGCCGGTTCCTAGCGTTTCCACCAGATCGCTAATTTCCTGATTCCTTAAGATTCGGGACGTCGGCAGCGATTCGGTATTCAGAACTTTGCCCTTCAACGGCAAGATCGCCTGAATTCGGCTGTCACGGCCCATCGCAGCGGTTCCGCCGGCGGAGAGTCCTTCGACGATGAAGAGTTCGGATTTGTCAGGCTGGTTCGAGCGGCAATCGAGCAACTTGCCTGGCAGGCTGTTTTTTCGAGAGCCCGGTGTCTTGCGGCGCACTTCTTTCGCCGCGTCACGGCTGGCCATTCGCGCCCGGGACGACAGCACAATTCGGCCGATAATCGCATCGGCGATGGACGGGTTGTTGTTCAGCCACGTTTCCAACTGCGGACGAATCAGGCCTTCGCTAACCGCCAACATTTCGGGATTGTTCAGACGTTCTTTCGTTTGTCCCTGAAACATGGGTTCGCCGTGAAAGACTGACAGAATGGCGACAAGGCCCTCACGGACATCCTCGTTCGTGATTTGCAAGCCCTTTTGCTTGATGTTGTGTACGTCCATGTAATTTTTGACGGCCTTGGCGAGTCCCGAGCGGAAACCCGATTCATGAGTTCCACCCTCATGAGTGCGAATGCCGTTTACATAGCTGCGAATACGTTCGTCGGTTGCTTCGGTCCAGCGCAGAACAAGTTCGACTTTGACTTGCCCGTCGTCTTTCTCGGCCGAGAAAATCTGTTCGTGAACCGGCCGCTCTTGTTCTTCGGCAGTGATCTTTTCGAGGTAGGCCGTGATGCCGTCGGGATGTTTGAATTCGTGCTCTTCATCCTTCACTTCATCAAGAAACGTAATCGACAAGCCGCCGTGGATATACGAGATGTCTTCGAGGTGTTGCCGAATCTGATCGGCACTGAACTGAACGCGGCGGAAGATCGAATTGTCGGGCCGAAAGAAAATCTTCGTTCCGTGGCCGCGGAACGGTTTCACTTTCTTGACGGGAGCTGTCGGCTTTCCGCGTTTGTAGCGTTGCACCCACTCGTGACCGTCGCGATGAACCGTCGCCACCATTTCGGATGATAGTGCGTTGACGACCGATGAGCCGACGCCGTGCAGACCGCCGCTACGTGCGTAGTTCTTGTGCGAGAACTTTCCGCCGGCGTGCAACGTCGTCATGATCACTTCGAGCGCCGACTTTTTCGCCTTCGGATGCCGGTCGACGGGAATCCCGCGTCCGTTATCGGTAACCGTGATCGAGGAACCGTCTTTGTGCAGCGTCACGGTCACTCGGTCGGCCGCGTTCGCCAGAAATTCATCGACGGCGTTGTCGACAACTTCCCAAATCAAATGATGCAGCCCGCGAGAATCGAGACCGCCAATATACATCGACGGCCGCATGCGAACCGGTTCCAAACCTTCGAGCGTTTCAATATCTTTCGCGGTGTAATTCGATTTTACGACGGTCGCCATGTTATTCCGACTCGATTTCGTTCCAATCCACCAGATCAATCGGTGGGTGAATGATTGACTCAAATCCGCTGCGATGGCTGGTCTTCACACCCTTGCCGCCGCGCGATGTGACGTTGTATTTCATTTGGCCAAACGCGAGAACCTTGCCGTTGGTATTTTCCACTCGCAAGCAGTCGCTCGGACGGCTCAACTGCACGGCTCCTAGGACCTTGTCGTCGCTTTCCAGTTTAATTCCGCGGACGCCGATCCCCGGATTCGTCAGCACCAAGGCATCTTTGATCGAAAAGTGAATGATGCGGGCTTTCTTGGTTGCCAAAAAAGCCGTCTTTGCGTCACGAACCAATGCGGCGTACACGACGCGGTCACCTTTCCGCAATCGGCAAAACTTGCGGCCGGCTTTCGTTGACGCCAATCGATACTGGCTGAACGAGATCCGCATGATCTGACCGTTTGCTGTCGCAATCAACAGGAATGGCGCGGGCGTTGGTTCGCCACGTTTCTTTTTGTCTGCCGGAGTAAACCGCGGATCCGTCGAAATTGACGTGATCAAGTTGACGCCATCGCCCCAGCGAACGTGTTTCGACATCGGGTCGCCGTAACCCGATGACGCGGGAACCTGATCGATCGGCATCGTATAGGCGACGCCGTCACTGGCAAACAGAACGACGTTGTCCAACGTGCTGCCCGGAGCCACACTCAGCACGCTGTCACCGTCACGCACACGTGTCGTTTTGACACTATTCAAACGTCCGGCACGTTTGAGCCATCCTTCCCGCGTGACGACGACGTTCGTGTTCTCACGGACAATATAGGCTTGCGCGTCGAATTCGGTGATTTCATCCGACGAGCCCAATGACGTGCGGCGTCTGTCGGCGAATTGGTTCGAAACTTCCTTCAACTCACTTTCAACGACCGACCACAAGCGTCTGTTCGAGGCAAGGATGCGACGTATGCGGTTGGCGTCGGCTCGTTTTTCTTTCAACTGTTCTTTGATCTGATCGATTTCAAGCCGCGAAATGCGGTAGAGTTGCAGCTCCAGAATCGCGTTCGTTTGGACTTCATCCAGCAGGAATTCCCGCATCAGTTTCTTGGCCGCATCCTGTTTGCCGGAACTGCGACGGATGATCTTCAGGGCCTTGTCGAGACCACGGAAGACAATCGCGAATCCTTCCAGGATGTGAATCCTGTTTTCGAGTTGTTCGAGTTGAAACTCGAACCGCTTCCGTACGGTTGTGAATCGGAAATCCAAGAAGTACTGCAACATGTCGACGAGGTTCACGCGAGCCGGAACCAGAACGCCATGCTCGTCGGGCACCAGACAAGTGGCGTTGTACGAAAAGTTGTTTTCGAGGTTGGTGTGCTTGTACAGATAGGCCACGACGGCTTCGGGGTCGGCGTCGGGCCGGATTTCCAGCACGATCCGCATGCCGTGCTTTTCGTCGGATTCGTCAGCGACGGATTCCAATTGCGGCAGTTTCTTGTTCTCGATGATGTCACCAATGTCCGTCAGCAACGGTCCGGTTCTGACGTCATAGGGGATGGAATAAATCACCAACCGCTGACGTTGTTCTTTTCGTCGCTCGCGGTCAAACCTCCATTCGCCGCGGACTTTGATCGGGCCTCGGCCTTCCTCGTATGTCTGACGCAATGTCCGGCGATCGGTCACGATGCGGCCGCCCAGCGGAAAGTCGGGACCCTTGATAAATTTCATCACCTGAGCCACGGTCGGTTTTGGGGTGTGAATGATGTGGATGCAAGCCTTGATCACCTCGCCCAGATTATGCGGTGGCATGCTGGTCGCCATTCCGACCGCGATGCCGTGGCATCCGTTGACAAGAATGTTCGGGAACCGCGACGGCAGAACAACCGGTTCATCCATCGTCGCTTCAAAATTTGGCCGCGTGTCGACGGTACGGAAACGAAGCTCGCTCATAATTTCCGACGCGATCGGCATCAGCCGTGCTTCGGTGTATCGGTCGGCCGCGGGCGGCAATCCGATAACGGACCCGAAATTCCCCTGACCATCAACAAGTGGATATCGAAACGTGAAGTCCTGAGCCAGACGGACCAGTGCGTCGTAAACTGCCTCGGCTCCGTGCGGGTGATAGTTGCCGGTCGTGTCGCCGCAAATCTTGCGGCACTTCCGGGGCTTCGATCCGGCCGCGAGATGCAGATCATGAAACATCACGTAGAGAATGCGGCGCTGAACGGGTTTCAGTCCGTCACGGACATCAGGCAGCGCGCGCGACTGAATGACTGACAATGCGTAATTCAGATAACGCCGTCGCGTCTCGGTACTCAGATCGACATATTCAATGTGATCACCGTTCTTTGATTTCGACGAGGTGTCATCATCTGATTTCAAACGGGCACCATTGTTTTTACCACTTTGCCGTGCCAAGTCGGCCTCCTTTCTCGATCCGCATTTTGTCAGATTGCGCCGATTATAACGAGTTTACCGGTCTCAGCGAACGCATCGATTGTATCCCTTCTGTCGATTACCGAATGCTTGCCGTCGCCATAACTCGTTATACCCACCCAGGTTCTGGAATTGCGGTAGAATCGATACGAAACGTACAGAATGATTCATCTCTTCGATCGTCATCGGACGAATGGTTGTACTGCGTCGGCACAAGAACGTCCACGGAAGGATCACGTTTTCGTGCCCCAGCCAACAATTCTATTGCCAACGACATGTGATGTCGCTCGGCGGAACAAGGCTGCATTGTAAGAAACCGCGATATCCCAAGGAGTGATCGATGTTGCGATTGGCGATTCATTCAACGGCGTGCCTGGCTGTACTGGTCACGTTCTCACTATCGACGGCCCGCGCTCAGTTTCGTTCGGCATCCCGACAAAACTCGGCATCGGCCCGGCAGGTGCATTGGACGGCCGCTCCGCCACGTTACGGCACGGTGGCTCCGGCCAGCTATGCCAACATGGCTCCGCAGCAGTTCGCCTATCCGGCTTACGCGCGTCCCATCCAGCAAGCCGCGTCAAGTGTGCGAACACCGGCGGCAACCGGTACACCGATGATGGCACCGAATCATCAACAGGGGCGATACCCACAAATGAATGCGGCGTTGTACCCGTGCCCGCAATACAACATTCCTTACCAAGTGGGTGCGACCGTCATTACGAATCAGGCGATGGCGCCACACGAAATGCTCTACGGCCACAAATACAAAGCCATGTACGGGCCGTTCTATTACAAAGTCAAAGGCCGCCGTATTCTGACTCCGTTCGGATTCGAGTCCCACGAAAATTGGAAACTGATGGGGACCGAGGTACGTGTTAAATACAACACCAGATTTGGTTTGTTTACAGGCTACTTTCCGCATCAATTTGGGTATTAACATCGGCGTTGAATTCGAGTGCGGATCATGAGATTGGCGATCCGCGTTCGGCGAATTCAGTCATTACCACACGGACAGGAAGACTTCGATGCTTATCAAATCATGTAACCGGATGATTGCGGCTTCATTGGTGATATTGGTTGCCGAGACACTCACGTTGGAAATATCCGCGGCCGAGCCGTACGCCCGTCCCATTCAAACGAGACAAAACGCAATACGTCTCGCCAGCGCGAACATGCAGACATGCAATTTCTGCCAGCAACAATGCCGGCAGGGAATATGTCCGAATTGTCAGCACGGCAGGGTGCCGTGGGCTTCGTTTGATGACACGTGGATGGACGGATGGAGGATACCGAACATTGGACAGAAGCTCCACGGGCTTTACTGTCGAAAAAAGCGAC
>Ga0310122_10002443_pt1 | contig 11799 bp, 12 predicted proteins | sample CB6_Bottom_1051__FD_203503 | JGI IMG/M metagenome (GOLD analysis project Ga0310122, IMG submission 203503) | Marine microbial communities from Western Arctic Ocean, Canada - CB6_Bottom_1051 | ecosystem: Environmental > Aquatic > Marine > Oceanic | place: Canada: Western Arctic Ocean | collected...
CTGCTGCCCTACGTTCTAGCCGGGCGCACGGAGTTGCCCGGCTCGACAGGCGCCGACCACAACGGTGGCGCCGGCCTCGATCTGCGGGTCGGTCTCGGATCGTCGGCGACCTTCTCGGCGACGGTCAACCCGGACTTCGCGCAGGTCGAACAAGACCCGGCGGTCTTGAACCTCACCGTCTTCGAGACCTTCTTCCCTGAGCGCCGGCCGTTCTTTCTCGAGGACAGTCGGACGTTCGTGCCGGGCCGGGGTCAGTTCCAGCTGTTCCACTCCCGGCGTATCGGTAGCCGCCCAGATCGGTTTCCACTGGAAACGGGCGACCAGCTCGTCGATCGACCCAACCAGACGACGATCCTCGGCGCCGGGAAGTTGACCGGCAAGACGTCTCGATGGACCTACGGGGTGATGAGCGCGCTGACCGACCGGGAGTTCGCCACGGTGGACACGACCCCGGGCGGGGACGGAGGCCTGGTGCGCACCGAGCGGCAGGTCGAGCCGCTGACCGCCTACAACGTGGGTCGTGTGCAGCGGGACCTCGGGAACGCCTCGACGATTGGCGCGCTGTTCACCGGTGTGGCCAGAGAGCAAGACCTCGACGCCTTCACCGGTGGTCTCGACCACAACATCCGCTGGAACCGGAGCCGGTATGTGTGGACCGGGAACTACGCCGTGAGCCGAGCCCCGGGGCCAGATGGCATCCGCAGCGACTGGGGCGGTGACGGTGGGCTCAGCTTCTTTGGCAAGTACTTCGGGTTCGACACGTTCTACAGCCACATGGGCACGGACTTTCGTGTGAACGACCTGGGGTTTCAACGCGGTCGTGTCGATCAGACTGACGTGTTCGCGGGCATCGCGCTGCGGCAACCGGACCCGTGGGGTGTGTTCCGACGGGTGCAATCCTTTACCGGCGTCGGCCGCGGGTGGAACACGGCCGGACTCCCGATCCGCCGCTTCGCCAACACCGGGGTCTTCCTGACGTTCAAGAACTTCTGGAACGTCAGTTTCAGCATCGGTCGAAACTTGCGAGCGGAGGACGACCTGGACACTCGCGGCGGTCCACCGATCGTCCAGCCGGCATCGACCCAGATGAACCTGTTCCTGAACAGCGACTCGCGCAAGACGTGGGACGTCGGGCTGGGGCTGAGCCGCTCGCGCGACGAAGAGGGCGGCTGGAACACCCGGATATCCCCGATGGTGAGCCTGCAACCCTCACCCCGACTGCAGGCATCGTTCGGTGTCGGCTACAACTTCGGCCGCAGCGTGGCCCAGTGGATCACGAATCGGGACGTCAACGACGACAACGAGACAGACTTCGTGTATGGCCGGCTCCGTCGCGACGTGGTCAACGTCACGATCCGCACCACCTACGCGGTGCATCGCGACATGACCCTGCAAGTGTTCCTGCAACCGTTCGTCGCGGTGGGAGACTACACTGACATCAAGCGGTTGGCCCGGCCGCGGTCCTTCGAGTTCGAACCGGCTGAGATCCCCTACGATCCCGACTTCAATATCAAATCGCTACGCAATAACGTCGTCCTGAGGTGGGAATACGTGCGAGGAAGCACGTTGTTTTTCGTCTGGAATGTCTCGACCAGCGATGCCGCGCGCCCGGGCATGTTCGAGCCGTGGCGCGACCTGGGGGACGCGTTCACGGCCGATGGCACGCATGCCTTCATGGTGAAGGCGACATACTGCTTCAGTCGGTGACTCGGCGCCGGAGTCAGCGCTTGACGAGATTGATGACAAAGCACACGAGGACGACCGCGAAAGGGAGCACCGCTCCGGCGGCGAATACCAGGGCGGCGTACGAAGGGGGCACGGGCGGCATACTGACTCCTCCTATCAGAAACGACCTTCCGACAACCTGCCGATTATAGCCGACCGGGGCAGACCGAGGCTCGCCTGAACTTCACCACCCCCGGTCCCGTCTATCCTTGCTGTTTCGGCGCTCAGACGAGGGATCATGCTCTCAGACCTTCGCTATGCCGTTCGGACGCTCCGCAAGAACTGGGGCTTCACGTTCGCAGCCGTGACGGCCCTGGGCCTCGGCATCGGCGCCACGACCACCATCTTCAGCCTCCTCACGCCGTTCATCGTCGGTTTCCAAAGCGTCGAGGACATTGACCGAATCGTGACGGTCTGGTCAAGCAACGCCGCGCGGGGCGCGGACATGAGTGTGGTGTCGCTCCCGGACTTCACCGACTCGCGCGACGCCACCGACAGCTTCGAAGGACTCGCGGCCCGCGAGGTCAGGGTGCTGAACCTGGTCGGGCTGGCGATCTCGCTCGCCATCACGCGGCTCATCGCGGGTATCCTCTTCCAGGTAAGCCCGACCGATCCGCTGACCTTTGGTGGCGTCACGCTGCTGCTGGGCGGCATCGGGTTGCTGGCCAGCCTGATCCCGGCCCTCCGTGCCGGACGGCTGCAGCCCGTGGCGGCGTTACGGGACGAGTGACACGCAAGAGGTTGGAATCAGGACCCGCCCGAACCAATCCGCTGGCCACGCGTCTAGTTAATAGTCCAGGGCGCGCACGTGCGCGCCCTGACGGGGCTGCGCAGTTTACTTCCTCAATGCGACCCGAACGGAAACGCGGTGAGCCAGGCGCGGGCGTGGTCGAGGTCGTCGGTGCGGAGCGTGTCAGGGTTATAGCCACGCTCGGCGCCGAGATAGTAGCCAAGGAGTTGAAACGCAATGGCTGCCAGTGGGGGCATCAGCATCTCTCCGAGCGGCTCGGGCATCGCGATCACGAAGGTGGAGTCCGGCGCGATGGCATCGTCGCCTTCGACAACCAGCGCTAGGCTGGGTGACTGTGCGGCCCGCGCGGTGCGCACCGCATCATGCAGCCGCGCGTACGATTTACCGGGTGGGGCGATCACGACGGTCGAGACGGCCTCCGACAGCACGGGGATGGCGTTGTGCGCGTACTCGGCAGGTCGATACACCTTACACAGCAAGCTGCTCGTTTCCTCGACCTTCAGCGCGCCTTCACGAGCGGAGAACCAGTTCGGCCCGCCGCCGACCAGCATCAACGCGTGCTGATCTTTCAGGGCGTTCGCAATTTGCGAGATATTCAGGTCCTCCTCTTCGAGGAACTGCGCGGCGGCGTCCGGCAGATGCCCGATGGTGTGGCTGAGCTCGTCAGCCTCATGGGCACTGAGTACACCGGTCGACACGCCCACCTCCAGCGCCAACAGATACAGCAACAAGAGGCGGGTGGTCAGCACCGACACGTCCGGGCCACACCGCTGACCGGTCGGAAAACAGATGCTCTCGTCGCACAGTTCCTCGAGGAGGCTGCCCTGGGTGCTGGTCATCGCGACGGTCAACACGCCAAGCTCGGAGGCATGTTGGGCGGCAGCGAGCGTCTCGATGCTGGCGCCGGTGCCGGACTGCACGATGAGCGCGGTCGGCTCGTGCCCAGTCGTCCAGTGGTTGGTGAACTCGAGGGACTCGTGGCTCTCGGTGGTCCATCCGGTCCATTGACGGCACAGGAACGACCCAAACTGCGCACTGTGAAACGCGGACCCGCATCCGGTGAAGACGAGATGTCGGATGCCTTGCTCAATGAGACGGTGAGCCAACGCCGACAGCTCTGAACGGAGCTCGAGCACGTGGCGCATCAGATCGGGCTGACTCCGCACGTCCTCGATCAACAGATACGGATGATGCTGGCGGACCTCATCGGTCCCGCGGATGCGGGACCACAAGGGCACGCGTGCAAGCTCGGCCTCCAGCCAGGCAGGCATCGGGTCCTCGGCGGTCGGCGCCGCCGCGTCAGGGTTTCGCTCGAGCAGTTCGCGGGCCCAAGACGGCAGTTTCTTCATCAATTATGCTCCGGCCTTGCAACCCGCCCGGCGCCCGACGGGTGGCGCGATACCCCGGCCTCACCGTTCACCGAGACCAGCTCCCACGGACCCACGCGTTGACCGGCACTTGGCCTTCGGGCGACCCACGTGCCGTAGATCCGCCTCATCCCTGCCATTGTCTCTCAGACGATCCCAGGCGCGCACGTGCGCGCCCCGCGGCAGCGGAGCGGGGCGAAGCCCCCCCGCGCGCGACCGCTGGGGTTCGGGGCAAAGCCCCGTGTCAGAGACGTTGCCAGCCGCCTGACCCTGCTACAATCCCCCTGCAGCCGCCGAGTCGGGAACCACAGGACGCGTAGCCATGATAGAGAACCGAGTCCACATACGCGTCAGCATCCACACCGAAGTCTGGCGGGGAGAGGACGGCATCTTCACGCGTGGCAACGAACGGCTCGCCGACCTCAGCCTCGGTGGCGCGTTTATCCATGGCGCCGGCACAACGACCGGCAGCATGCTGAGCCTCCGCTTCAAGCTGCCAGGTAGCGACGACTTCATCTCGTGCACCGCCATCGCGCGGCACACACGCGGCGGCGGTCTCGGTGTCGAGTTTCTCGACCTCTCGCCGGACAACCGAACCCGCCTGGCGAGGTTCGTCGACGAGAACTCGTAGGGCCCGCGTGAACGCACCCGTCCGCTCAGCCCCCATCTACCCGGGCTCCGGTCCCTTCGGCAGTCTGCCCCGGTTCCGGCGCGACCCCCTGGCTCTGCTTATGAGCGGGTTCGGAGACTTCGGCGACGTCGTGCGCTTCAGGCTGTTCACGCGCAACCTCGTGCTCGTCGCCCACCCCAACGATGTGCGCTGGGTACTCCAGGAGCACACAGGAAACTACAACAAGCACACGCGCGGCTTCGAAGTGCTGAAGGCATTCCTCCGCGAAGGACTGCTCACGAGTGAGGGCGACCACTGGCTGCGACAGCGTCGGATCGCGCAACCGGCGTTTCATCGCACCCGCATCGCCGGATTCGGGGACGCAATGGCACAGGCGGCCTCCGACATGGTCGACCGCTGGCTGGCCCCCTCGGCCCCTGAGGTGGTCGACGTCACGACCGAGATGATGCGGCTCACGCTGCGCATTGTCGGTGAGGCGATGCTCAGCACCGATGTCAGCCACGAGGCGGACCGGGTCGGGCAGGCGCTCAACGTCACCTTGCGGCGCGCCAACGAAGCGATCGGACGGATCGTCCCGCTCCCCGACTGGTGGCCGTCGCCGGCAAGCCGTCGGCTTCGCGCCGCGATGCGCACACTGGACGACGTCATCTTCGAGATCATCGCCGGGCGACGGGCGGGCGATACGGACCCGGACGACCTGCTGTCAATGCTGATGCAGGCGCGCGACGAGGAGACGGGGGAGGGGATGAGCGACGCGCAGCTGCGTGATGAGGTGATGACGGTGTTTCTCGCCGGCCAGGAAACAACGGCGCTCGCGCTCGGCTGGACCTGGTATCTGCTCTCGCAACACCCATCGGTTCGGCTGCGTCTCGACACCGAACTGGAGACCGCGCTGAGCGGCCGTCCACCGACCGTCGCCGATCTGCCGCGGCTCGGCTATGTCGAGCGGGTCATCAAAGAATCGATGCGGCTGTATCCGCCGGCCTGGGTCATCTCGCGCTGCGCGATCGAGGACGACACTATCGGCGGATACCGGATTCCCGCCGGGTCGATCGTGCTGCTGAGCCCGTATGTCACCCACCGCCATCCCGAGTTCTGGGCCCACCCCAACGTCTTCGACCCGGACCGCTTCGAAACCGCTGGCCAGGCCGACCGGCCCCCCTTTGCACATTTCCCGTTCGGCGGTGGTCCGCGTCAGTGCATCGGGAACAGCTTCGCGATGTTGGAGCTCGTGCTCGTGGTCGCGACGATCGCGCAGCGGTGCGCGCTGGCCCTACCCCAAGGCGAAACGGTGGGCACCAGCCCGTCGATCACGCTGCGCTCCGCAGCACCGATACGGATGCGCGTGAGCGCGCGGTAGAGAACTGCCGCGCGTTGGCTTCAGGCTGCTGGCTTCGGGCGCTCGTCTCGATGGACATGTTCCCGACCGGGGCGCCTCACACCGGGGCACCGAGCGTCTGAAGCCTGAAGCCCGTAGCCTGATGAGAGGACTCATCAGGCTGTTACATCCTCGCGCGCGCCTGCGCCCGCTTGAAGAAACCCGGGGTGTTGAGCCGCGCACAGACCTCGAAGAAGCCCGCGCGCGGGCCGGTCCACCGCAGGTCGTCAACCGCCTCGAAGACCGTGGCGTCGGTGCGCAGCGTCGCGAGGTCGCGAAACCGCTCGGCTAGATCACGGTGCGTCGCAAGCTCGGCGGCCAAACGGCCGGCGCCCCGCACCTCGACGTCCCACGCCGCCACATCGTCGGGAATCGCCTCGAGATGGAGATAGTGGCCAACTACGCGCGCCGTCGACTTGGCCCCCCACCCCCGTAGGCCCGGGAACCCGTCGGCCGCGTCGCCAACCAGCGCCAAGTAGTCGGGAATCGAGGCCGGCGGCACCCCGAACTTTGCCAACACGGCATCGTGGTCGCGGAGCACACCCGCGCGACGGTCGAACTGGACGACCCGGCGCCCTGTGACACACTGCGCCAGATCCTTGTCCGGTGTACAAATGAATACTTGTTCGACACGGGAGTCACGACTGGCCTTCACCGCGGCAGACGCCAGGCCGTCGTCCGCTTCGAGGTCCGTCATCGGCCAGACCATCACACCGAGCGCCTCGAGCGCCTTCTCCAGGGGGTGAAATTGCGCGAACAGCGTCGGGTCGATGCCTTCACCGGTCTTGTAGTCCGGCCAGAGCTCATTGCGGAACGATTCGATGACGTGGTCCGTCGCCACGCCGATATGCGTCACGTCGTCCTCGAGCATGCGCAGCACCGAGCCGACCACACCTCGGACGGCCCCTACCTCCCGGCCGTCGACGTCGATGGTCGACGGCACCGCATAGAAATGCCTGAACAGCTCGTATGTGCCGTCGATCAAGAACACATTCATGTGGTAGGCAGTGTACGCCCATCGGCGGTTGCCAACCCGGGCTGAAAGATCTGATGCGGGCCGACGTTGACGACGTCCCTCCGGTGCAGAGGTATAATCCAGCAGGTTTTTGTGTCAGCAGTCCGTGGTGAAAGTCCCGCGTCGCACCGAGAGCCGTCGCCGCCAATGCCGCGTCCGGCTTGCGCACGGCGTGCCGAGAGAGAGTATCGGGGGTAGTCGACCGAGACGCAATCCGCCTTCGCCAGGGCTTCGGCGAGACCTGGCCATAGCCCGACATGAACGGCCGGGCGGCGGCTGGCGCAGCCAGGCAGGATGCAGCGTCGGTCGAATGCAGCGGGACTTTCACCGCGGGCTCCTAGAGCGACGGTCGTCGGGTCCCGTGGAGAGCACGGTCCCGATGCGATTGCGCGAGCGGACCCCTGATGTGCTCAACCGGTGGGAACAGTGGCTCCATGAGCAAGACAGGTGCGCGGCTCGAGGTCTCCGACCCGATGGGTCGGACCCGCATCGTGCCGATCGAGACCGAGCGGTTCACCATCGGCCGCAGCCACGGCAACACGCTGTCGCTAGGTAGCGCGGAGATTTCACGGCTCCACGCCGAGATCGTCCAGCAGCAGGACGCCTATGTCCTCCGCGACCTCGGTTAGCGCGCCGGCACCTTTGTCAACAACGAGACGGTGGTCGAGCACACGCTCGTGCACGGCGACCGGGTCCGGATCGGCCGACACTCGGACCTCCGGTTCTTGGTCGGGGACGATACCCAAACCGCCACACACGCGACCCACGCCACGACCTCGGCCGTCGGAGACCTGCGTCAAACCGCCACCCTGCTCGAAGGGCTCCGCGCTCTGGGCACCGCCAAGGTCCTCGACACGGTGTTGACCATGGTGATCGACTACGCGATCACGTTGAGCGGGGCCGAACGCGGCTTCATCATGCTCCTCAACGCGGCCGGCGAACTGGAGTTCACGCAGGGGCGGGGATCTCGGCGCTGTCCGGCGACACGTTCCAGACAAGCCGGAAGATCCCTGAGGAGGTCTTCGCCACCGGGAAGTCGCAGCTGGTCGCCGACCTGCACGACGAGATGTTTGCCGAGGCCCACGAAGGCACCATCCAACTCGGTATCCGGACCGTCTGTTGCGTTCCGCTGAGACTGATCCGGTATGTCGAGCACGCGGACGAGGTCGACGACGCGCATCCCATCGGCGTCCTGTATCTGGACAGCCGGGAACGAGGCTCGCTCCGCTCCGAGCTGATCCAAAGCGGTCTCGAGACACTGGCGGCGGAAGCCGCCGTCGCGATCGAGAACGCGCGGCTCTATCGCGAAAGCCAGGAGAAGGCGCGGCTCGAGCAAGAGCTGCACACCGCCTACGAGTTCCAACAAGGGCTACTGCCGACGGCGCCGCCGGCACACCCCTATTTCTCCGCCGCGGCCGAGATGGTGCCTTGTCTGTCGATCGGCGACGATTTCTTCGACTACCTGGACCTCGACGGGCGCTTTGGCTTCGTCCTAGGCGACGTATCCGGGAAAGGTGCGGCGGCCGGCCTGTTGGGGGCGCGGGTCCAGGAGATCTTCGCCTTCAGGGCACCTGGCTCCGACCCAGCGACGACGATAGCCACCGTCAACGCGGCGATGGTCAAGAAGGGGCTGGAGGCCAGGTTCGTGACGCTGTTCTACGGCATCCTGACACCGAACGGCGAGCTCACCTACTGTAACGCCGGTCACAATCCACCGCTCCTCATCGGCAAGAACGGGGTACGGAAGCTCACGACAGGCGGTCTCATCGTCGGACTGTTCGGCGAGGCCACCTACGAGCAGGAGGTGGTCACCCTGCAGCCGGGCGACACGCTCATCACCTTCAGCGACGGGGTGTCTGAGGCGTGGAACGTGGAGGGCACCGAGTTCGGCGACGAGCGTATTCTCGAGTGCCTGCACACCTCCCCCTGCGACATCGAACCCAGCGAACTGGTGCAGGAGGTCCTGGCCGGAGTGCGCGAGTTCACCGTGGGCGAGCCGCAGAGCGACGACATCACCGTCCTGGTCGTGCGGTATCGGGGCGAGCCCTCGTGAGGCCGCTGTGCAAGGCCGCTGGAGTCTTGATTCCCAAGAACAAGCACTGTCGAGTCAAGTTTTCGCTTCAAGACGACGCCCCGCGTAGCGGGGCCACTGAAGAATGGCAGCCTAGCGAGGCGGGAGCCGACAGCAAAGGGCGGTCTGAGGCGGAGCCTCGCTAGCTCTCGCGGCGTGCGGCAGGGGTAGCGGTGGGACAGGGCTCCCAACCGAGGCTGCTCAGATCACTGCCCAGCTTGTTGGCTGCCGCGAGCAACGTCGACGAGTCGTCGAAACGCTCAGACTCTTCCGAGCCGTCCGGATACAGCACAACCAGCCGACAGGCGTCCGGCCGTCGGTCACAGTGGATGCCGATGAATCGTGGCAACCCAGAGACACTGTTGAAGAACCAAAGCATCACACTGCTGTATCGGGACATCGCCCGGGCGTTCGACAGCCCCGCCGATCATTTCCCGTGCAATCCTGAGTCAAATAGAGCGCTTGTAAGAATGCAAATCGGTGCAGGGCCCGTATGCTCCTGGACGTAGGAGACGGGAAGCAGGCGGCGGGAGAAACTGGAGGGCCTCGTCGGCCACGCCCACCTGCCGGCTGCGGCGACCGCGTGGAACCGGAATCTAACGTATCCCGTACTTTTCGTGTCTCTCCAACGAATAGGTGCAGGTGACGTGCGTAGAAGGGGGCAGTGAACGACGTCATGGTCGAGAGTCAGGGACTGGCGACGCTCGCCGGTGACGGCGACCCCGGCGGGCAGTCGGACCAGGAACTGGTCGACCAGGCGCGGGCCGGCCGACACGACGCGCGCGAAACGCTGGCCCGAAGATACCGTCAGGCGGCGTTTGTGCTGGCGCTCCAGATGCTGGGTAACCGGGACGACGCGATGGATGTGGCACAGGACGCGATGCTGCGCTTCTTTACCTCGCTGAACAGCTTCGACCGCGAACGCCCTATACAGCCCTGGTTGTTCGCAATCGTCCGCAATCAGGTGCGGGACCTGTGGCGACGGCGCAAGCGTCGCCCGGGAGACCGGTCTGGCGAGGCGGGGGAGAGGCGCTGGCGCGTCACTTGGTGGACCCGACGCCGAACCCAGAAGCGGACCTGCGCCGGGTCGAGCTCCAACAACGCGTCTGGCACGCCATCGCGGCGCTCCCGCCCGCGAAACACGAGATCATCGTGCTGCGCGACTTTCACGACCTGTCATACAGCGACATCGCAGGGGTGTTAGAGATCCCGATCGGTACCGTGATGTCACGGAGCCCGGCGCCAGCTGCGCGCGCGGCTCGACGAAGGAGGGCGTCATGCCTGAAACGTGTGGGCGGACGTTCGAGGAGGCGTTACTGTCCGGGTGTCTCGATGACGCGCTCGTCCAAGGCGACGAGCAGCGGGTGCGAGTGCACCTGGAAGACTGTGCCACATGCCGCACGCTGATCGACGAACTGGCGGCGGTCAGGGAGGCGACGATGTCATCAACATTCGACACACCGCGGGACCATGAATGGTCGGAGGTGCCGCGCACCGAGACCAGCCGGTTCGCGAACGTCCTGGGTTGGCCACTCGTGATCGGCTGGAGCAGTCCGAGGAGCGCCAGATGGTACCAGACCGGCATCAGGGTCCACACTGACGTCTGCACGCCGATACCGGTCGCAAGCAGCAGCACCGCGACGACGGCCAGACCGCGCGGCACCGCGCACGGCGCCCTGCCTCCTGCCTCCTGGCCTGCTACAATCCCAGCACGTTCGACGCAATCTTCTCCAGGCCCTGCTCGACGGCCCACAAGTCGAGCTCGAGCGTCGCCAAATCGTCAACCAGCGGCACCGCAAGACCGAGGACCCGCAAGTCGACCGACTTCAGATAGCGACGGCACGTGCGGCACTCTTCGACCCGAACATGGGGCATGCCGTCGTCGACGTGGAACTGCAGTCCCGCGTCGCCAGTCGCACCGCATCCGGGGCAGACCGACCGCGGAAAGACCCAGGCGGTGGCACACAGCGCGCACACGAGACGGCGGGTGCCCTGCGCGTCCGGTTCGTCGTCGATCACCGAGACCTGGGGCGGCCACCCGCAGCGGGGGCACGCCCGCCCTCGGGAGTCGGTCGGCGACGGACCGAGGCAATCGGACAGCAACTCGGCGATCGGGGCGAGGAATCCGCGCGGCAGGAACGCCAGCGGCGCCGGGTCGCACCCGAGCGCACCGGCCTGTGTTTGGAAATCGGACCCGGTGAGCAGCGACAGCAGCAGGTCGGTCCGCGTCGGGTTCGCCGCGGATGAGACCGCTCGCGCCGCCCGCGCGACCGGCGCGGGAGCCGTCTCTGGCATCCCCCGACAGAACGCGTCGAAACGGGGAGCTAACTCGTCGAGCGGGAGCCGTTCCAACCGCAATCGTGGGAGATCCGATCTGTCCGTGCTGACGACCTGCAGCCAACCGTCCGTTGCCTTAGGGTCGGTCACCGATGCCTGCAGCTCGAGCAGCGACAGGTAGAAGCTGAGCAGTGGTGCGGCGTGGGGGCGTTCTGAGAGCAGCGTGCGCGCCCGCCGCGCACGCATCGTCCAACGTGGATCGACCGCCTGAGACCGTGACATTGGCTGGGAATAGCCTAGCAGCTGAAGAAGCCTAAGACCCGGTTTCGAACCACGGCGCCGGGATGGCCACCGCAGAATGACAACTGCACAGGCGCGCCCCGCGGGCACGGCGTGGGGCTGTGGGGCCCCACTAGGGTCCGCGAGGGGTTCGGGGCGAAGCCCCGTCTGAGTAATGCCCGCCTGACCAGCGTGGGTGGTGCAGACGCGCCCACGCCGTGGTGACCTTGCCTTCGATCATCCCGCGGGCAGTACCCGGGTAGGCCACGGTACCGAGATAGACATGGACGATCAGCAGCAGCCCG
>Ga0310122_10002445_pt1 | contig 11796 bp, 8 predicted proteins | sample CB6_Bottom_1051__FD_203503 | JGI IMG/M metagenome (GOLD analysis project Ga0310122, IMG submission 203503) | Marine microbial communities from Western Arctic Ocean, Canada - CB6_Bottom_1051 | ecosystem: Environmental > Aquatic > Marine > Oceanic | place: Canada: Western Arctic Ocean | collected...
GTCGTTCCACGTCATCTTGGACTCGATACGGGAACGAACGCAATCCGAACACGGTCGCGGGCGATCTATGCCCATTTTGAAGGCGTCCTGCCGTTTGACGATCTCCTGAACGCAACCAATATTGGCACGCAGGCGCATCCTTTCTGTTGCGACAACGCGGCCCAGCATCATATCGTCGACGACGCGTGGATGTGGTTGTTGCGTTTCAATAACGGATTGACGAGTGCCGGTCTGGTTTTGGACGAGAGCAAACATCCGTTTGATGAATCATCGCCTCACGATGAATGGGACCGAGTTTTGACGCGGTATCCCACGCTCGGGCGACTTTTTGCAAACGCGAAGATCGTCGATCCCAACAGCGGCTTTGTGAGGACATCACGTTTGCAACGGCGAATTCGCCAACTGGCTGGTGCGAATTGGGCGTTGCTGCCGAACACCGCGGGATTCATCGATCCACTTCACAGCACCGGGATCGCTCACACTTTGTGCGGAGTCGAGCGATTGGCAAGTGTTTTATCGAAGCACTGGGACCAACCAAGACTAAAGGACCAATTGCAATCGTTCGAAACATCGATTTCTGAGGAGTTGTCATTGATCGACGATTTGGTCTTCGGCTGCTTCCAGTCGTTTCAGCATTTTCGGCTGTTCACGGCGTTTTCGATGCTCTACTTTGCGGCGGCGACAACTTACGAGCGTCGGCGGTTGCATCGGCCCGACGGAGCCACATCGGCTTTCCTTTGTGCCGGCGACCCATCGTTCCGACAAGCGGTCTCGACGACGCTAGGTGAATTGCAGCGGGTGACCAGACAACCAAGCGTCTCACCAGACGATGCTCAGACTTTTGAAGAATTCGTGGCGGCGGCCATCGCACCATTCAATTCGGCAGGATTGTGTGATCCGTCGGTTCGAAACATGTATCGGTACACGGCTCTTCCCGTTTCTGAGTCTCAAAGTTGAGCCTTTCCGACAACGTTGGTACAAAGGAATTCATCGGTCGGTTGAAGATTCTCAAACAAGGATACCGAAATATGTCCTCTTCACGACTTTCTCGACGTGGTTTTCTGGTTGCTGGCGGTACGTTCGCCAGCGGATTGTTGTACTCGAACGTGTTGCGAGCCGACCGGCGTCCCCCGGTGACGATTCCGCGAGCGACATCGGGAGACACGGTCCACGAACCCAAATGGGACGAACGGCTGACGTTGACGGTCGGTCCCAAGAAAGCCGATCTGATTGGAAGCAATGAAAAGGTCATTCAAGCGGCGGTCGATTATGTCGCGAGGTTCGGCGGCGGAACCGTGAAGATTCTGCCCGGCACGTATCGCATGCGGAATGCGGTTTACATGCAATCGAACGTCCGCATCCTCGGCAGCGGCGATGATTCGGTCTTGTTGAAAGAACCGTCGATCAAAACGAAACTGGCCGCCGATTCCGATTGGTACGACCAAGAGGTGACTCTGGTCGACGCCAAGGGATTTCGAGTCGGTGACGGGATTTGCCTGCGAACGAAGAATCCGCACAACGGCAGTTTGGACGTTCTGAAGCGCACGTTCATCGCCCGGTCGGGGAACCGATTCAAGTTGGATCGCCCATTGCGGAAAAACTTTTGGCTGATGGGACAATCAACAGCCGCGACGCTGTTTCCGATTCTGTCGGGCGATCACATCTCGAACGTCGTGATCGAGAACATCACGCTGGACGGCAACCGAAAACAGAACGAAAACTTGAACGGCAACTATGCCGGTTGCATCTTTATGCAGGATTGCAATCAGATCACCGTCCGGAATGTGACGGCGCGGAATTACAACGGTGACGGAGTCAGTTGGCAGATTTGCCACGACGTCGTCGTCGAGAATTGTCGCAGCCATGACAATGTCGGTTTGGGGCTGCATCCGGGATCGGGTTCTCAGCGCCCGCTGATTCGCAACAACAAGCTGGAACGCAACAACATCGGCATCTTCTTTTGTTGGGGCGTCAAATATGGCTTGGCCGAGAAAAATATCTGCATTGGCAACAAATACGGAATCTCGATCGGACACCGCGACACGGACAATTTGATCCGGAACAACGAAATTCGCAACAGCGGCAGTGTCGGCGTGATCTTTCGTCGTGAGCGAGGAAAGGCCTTTGCACCGCATCGCAACCGGCTCGAAAATAACCACATCGTCGACAGCGGCGCGGGCGACGGCATTGGGATCGACCTTCAGGGAAAAGTCGAGGCGATCACGATCCGGGGTAACGAAATCGTAGAAACGCGAGAGCCCATGAACCGAGTTGGTATCCGAATCGGAGCCGGCACGCGCAACATCACTCTGGTCGACAACCGGATTCGCGGCTATACGAATCCGATCGAATTGATGAAAGATTGAACACGCTCGGCTTTTCGGTAGCGAATAAAGGCGACGGCCCAATTCCAAGTGGTTCGTTGAGTGGCAACACCGTCACCTACGGCCGTTAAACAAAGAAGTTACTTGTCGCGCTTCCAGAAGACGCCCCAGTTCGAAAGACGTTTCTTCATCGGCAACTTCTTCTTCGCGGACGTCTCGGTGGGGTCCGCATTGCTCGATTTGTTTGGCGACGGCGACTTAGGCTGCGCCTTGCCTGACTTGCTATCAACCTTCGAGGACATCGGAGATTCGAACTCGACGAGCTGAATCTTGTTGGGATTCTTCGCCGACTCTCGGGCTTTCGGCGGACGTGAGAACGGCTTGTAACGAGCGTCGAAGAACGGTGACGATTCGATCGGAGTCGTCGGCTTATTCGCTCGCTTTGTTTCCTCGGTTCGTTGCACGTCGCCTTCGTCGTCGAAGAACGGCGGGTCGAGCGAAACCGGGCTCTTGGGACGCGTTGCCTTCAGCGGCGGGGCCGTGAGCGTGGTGTCCGATTGTTGCAAGGCTGACGCGGCCGCGTTGATGTCACGATCGCCGACACCCGGCTGGGATTCGAAAGGTGGCGTCAGAGGATTCGCTTTTGCCTGAGTATCGGCGGCCGCGTCGCTGTTTTCGGCGGGTACCGGCTCGGGTGGCGGCACTTCGCCCGGCTCGTCGCCGTATTCCTCAGCCGATTCGTATTCAACACCGTAATTGTATTGCGGGAAGACAAACTCCACCGGTTCGGTTTGCAGATGGTCGGCATCGAACGCATAACTGCGGGACCAAGCGCGGCGAATTGCTTCCAGATAGGCTTGCGGTGTCGAGAGGCTCTCGGCCAGATGCACATGCTTGCTGGCCAGCAGAGTGCCTTTGCGGAATTCCAATTCGTTGATCGATTTGTTGTATTCGATCACGCTTTGGTAATAGGCGATCTCGGCCTGAGCCAGACTGATCTGCGACCGCAATAGCAAGTCGAGTGTCGCGCGACCGACTTCGTATTCCGCGCGAAATGCCTGGACTCGACGTTCCGCGGCGCGGCGACGATTAAAGTTAGTGACGGCGGTTGTGTACGCCCGGTCGACCAACTGGAAAGCGTTCGCCAATTCGTGGCTGATTTCCAATTCCTGAGCCGACAGCAGCGAGCGGGCTTTCGCCAATTTGAGTTCCAGATTGCGGACTTGGGCATTGGCCGAGCGGAACCCGAACGGCATCGAGAATTCGAAACCCAAGTTCCAACCCGTCTGATTGCCACGGAATGCCGATCGATAGAGTCCGGAAAACGCTCCGGGGCGATTGCTGAGCAGCCGGTCGCCGAAACCGTTGACTTGATATCCTGAAACGAAGTCAAGCCGCGGCCTCGTCAGGCTGTTGGCTGCCTGAACCTGCAGCTCGATACTCTTGATGTTCCATTTCTGACGCCGCAGTTCAACGCGATGTGTCAGAGCCTCGACCAGACTGGTGCCCCACTCGGGAATAAATTCTGCCGTGACGGGTTCGTCGATCGGTCGAATGACGCGGCCGTCGTTGACGGCCAATCCCAATAGACGACGCAGCCGTCCTTCGGTTGTGTAGATGTTGGAGAGAGCGTTTTCAGTGCGGGCCCGAATCTCGAAATAGTTGTCGCGACCCTGGGCCTCATCAGCCGCTCCACCGCCCTGGCCGCCGACGTCAAACTTAGTTTTAACTTCACGCCACGTTCGCAAGGAACTGTTGCGAGAGATCAACTCACTGTCGTAAGTGCGATAGGCGAGATACAAATCCCAGTACACGTCTTCCACATCTTTGATCAGATTCCTAACGGCCGCTTCGAAGTCCGCCAATGAGATGTCGTTGTTGATGCGGGCGATGACAACTCCTTGCGAGACACCCGAGACTCCACCCAGGCTGTCACGGATCGGCCCGGCAATTCGTGTGAATGCCGTACCGGCTCCTGACCACAACGGCCGGCGGAATTCGATTCCAAACGTCGGGATGTCGGGCGGCAACGCCGTGAAATGTGATGGAAACAGCCGTGTCCCGGCACCGAACTGTTGGTTTCGGGCTGAGTACTCGACGTTGTGTTCGAGTACGATCGAACTGCTATCAGCAAAGTTCTTGGCAACCGCTGAACGGAATTGACCGGTTTCCTCGATGATTGTCTGTCCCGGCGCGAATCCGATATTGGGCTGTTCCGAGACTTGTTCGTTGCGTCCCCAGCGCATCGTTGTTGTGAATGTCGCGTCGAAATCCGCCAGCGCCGCTTCAACGCCGCGCTGGCCGAATAAGACGCCAGACTCTTGAATGGCCGGATCGAAAACAGTGTTGGCAAAGTCGGGACGTGTCAGGATCGTATTGCCAGCCGAAAGGAACTGGGCATTGTCACGGATGACTTCACTATTCATCAGTGCCGTTTGCACGGCTTCGTTTAGCGATAAGTCCCAAATCTCGTCCTTGTGATGATCGCGGAGACGACGCGGCTCTTGTGCGAACTTCACGCTGTCGGGAGATTCCTGGCCAACGTACGGATAATCGATCTGCGTTGTCGTGTCGCGGTAATATTGAAGATCGGCTTCCCCGAGATATTCGAGCTTCTTCTCGCCGCCAATACAGCCAATCATCAAACTGACAATGACGGTACTAGACAACAGGACAATTTGTCTGCAAAGCATGGATCCATCCTTCACTTTGTCTCTGACGCCAGCCACATCCTCATGACCGGCGATTGCCGCGACGTCAACATTGTTGAGTCAAGACATCGGTTAGAATTGCGTAGCGAACGCAACCAACTGATCACAACAGACGTACTGCCACAGTACGGCTGTTGTGATTTGTATCGGCACGTTGATCGCTACAACCGCAAATCAATTGCTTTTCCGAATAGACAATTCAATAGACAAGAGCGACCTGACCCGTTTATTGCTAGCCATTTTTCCAAGTCTCCGTTTTTGCCCCCGAATCTGCAGTATCGCCAGGTTGACACTTAGCGAGTTGTGAGCGTCGCTTTTGGGAACGCAAAGGAACGAAGAGCGCGAAGTTAAGAGAGACAAATCTTTGCACTGCAAACAATCAAAATGCGTGCAAGTTGCACGCATTTTTGCCCAGCGAATTTAGGAATCAACGAATGAGTCAGTGATCACAATCTGTCTCACGACGACTTCGTGAGTCCGTCATGGAATTCGTGCCACCGCTGCCAAGCGTACGACCATTCCATCCACATGCGCATAAACGACCACAACAATCGCATTTTCGAGAGATGGGCTGGGGGCAACTTCGACTGTTGCACGAACGCGTCTTGCGTGATTGACGCCAGCTCCCAGCGTTGAGCCAACTCGCGACCGATGCCGTCGGCCGACAAATCCGGTTCGGCGTCTTCACCGATTCCGCCAGAGGCCTCGGCAAGTACGAACAATTCGAAGAGTTGGCCGCGAAACGGGTCGAGCTCCAGAGGTTTGGTTTTCGCCTCCGCCTCGATGACGACCGATTCCACTCGGCTGATAATCTCGTTGGCAAGACTCTGGTCAACGGAAGTTTGCTGGCTCATTCAGGTCGACATCCTACATAGCAATGAAACATGGCTGAGCCATCTTTTCCGTCCCGTGCCGCGAAAAGACCGTGAATCGGTAACTTGAACCCGACATTTCAAGATGGGTGTGCCATAAGAAACACCCTTGCAGTTTAAGCAAGGGTGTTCCATTTTGAAACTGGCCGCGAGACATCCACGAACATGAATTACGGGATGATGTAAAACAATCCCGTAACAACGCCGGCTTGCCGGACGGCGGCTTCGGTGTTCCAGGGAACACGGTAGTATTTTTTCGGAGTACACTCGCCCGGACGGTAATAACCCAACGCGTACATTCTTTTGCAAATGGGATCGATCGTCATTTGATACGGCAGGCCAAATAATTGCACGCCAAACCGTCCCGCCGAAACGAACGGCTGGATCACTTCGTGGTGCGTGTGCCCGTACCGTTCCAGTGACGGGTCCTCGAAATACAGTGGGTTCGAGTACAGGTCTGGTGCTTTCCATTGAAACAGGCTGTCTTCGAACATGCGGCCCGAGTATTCCATTTTCGAAAGTTGAACTTCTTCCGGACAAAGCAGGCCCGTGCCATCTTCGGCCGGCTTGCACGGCGCGCCGTCGGGGCGCGGACAGATATTCGAACACGGATCCTCCTTCCGAAGTTTCTCGTCCGGCTCGTAATCAAAGTACGGCATGATCGTCGTAATCTTCCGCAGTTTCATGGGGTCACGGACGGGTTCCGGATAAGGTTCAGTTTCCTTCTTTTCAGATTCCTGCAAGGCCGCAAGACGGAATGGACGAATCACTTGATCCAAGTCATCGGGAAGCGCCTGCAAAGGCCGCGATGCAGCCGGTTTCGAACTGCCGTTCTTGGCTTTCGACTTGCGAGTAATGCCCAGCTTCGGCAATTGCTTCGACAGCACATCCCAGCGGTTTTTCGCGGAACGCTGTTTCAAGCGGTCGAGCGGCGCAGTTTCTCCACCATCAGCGAATGCCGACGGCAAAGTGCTGGCGACAAGAATCACGCTGACCTTAACCAGCCACCGACTAATTCGATTCGAACGGCGAATGCTCGGCCGTGTAGTTGGGTGCTTCTTGAGTGATGGCGATGTCATGGGGATGGTTCTCCCTAACCGATGCGGGTGAAATGCGAATGAATTTCGCTTGAGTCCTGAGTTCTTGAATCGTCCTTGTTCCCAAATATCCCATGCCGGCCCGCAGGCCTCCGATCAACTGGTACAGAAAACTGTGCAGCGGGCCTTTGTAGGCGACGCGGCCTTCCACTCCTTCCGGAACCAGTTCTTTCGATGCGGATTTGCTGTCTTTTTCAGAGACCGATTGGCGGTAACGTTCGCCGCTGCCTTTGACCATCGCTCCCAGCGACCCCATGCCGCGATAGAGCTTGAATGTGCGGCCCTGATATAAAATGCGTTCTCCAGGGCTCTCGTCCAGACCGGCCAACAGACCGCCCAGCATCACATTATGAGCACCGGCGGCCAAGGCCTTGGTGATGTCTCCGCTGTATCGAATTCCTCCGTCGGCAATGATTGGAATATCGGTGTCGGCGATCGCTTTGGCGGCGTTGTTAACTGCCGTCAATTGCGGAACGCCGACTCCGGAAATAATTCTGGTTGTACAAATTGAACCGGGACCAATTCCCACTTTAATGGCATCAGCTCCGGCTTTGGCGAGATCCCTGGCCCCTTCTTTGGTCGCGACGTTGCCGGCGACGACGTCGATTTCCCACTGACGCTTGATCTCGCGAACCGTGTCGAGCACGTTTTTCGAGTGGCCGTGGGCACTGTCGACAACCAGGACATCCACCCCCTTTTCCAACAGGCACGCGGCCCGTTCGAAATCATTGACACCGACGGCAGCTCCGACTCGCAAGCGTCCGCGGTCATCCTTCGACGCCAGCGGAAACCGCATATTCTTGTCGATGTCCTTGATCGTTATTAATCCCTTCAATTGATATTGTTCGTCAACCAGCAAGAGTTTCTCGACTTTATTTTCGAGCAAGATGCGCTTGGCCGTATCCAAGTCGGTGTCAGCATTGGCCGTAATCAGATTATCCTTCGTCATGACTTCTTCGATGCGCGTGTCGGGCGAATCGAGGAATCGCAAATCGCGGCTCGTTAAGATTCCCTTCAATTGCCCATTCTGCGTGATCGGAACTCCGCCGATGTTTCGCTCGCGCATGATCTTCGAGGCTTCACCGACGGAACTGTCCGGAGGCAACGTGACCGGGTCATGGATCACGCCGTGCTCGCTACGTTTCACGGCATTGACTTCCAAGGCTTGCCGCTCGATCGTCATGTTCTTGTGGATAAACCCGATACCGCCCTCTTGAGCCAGTGCGATGGCCATTTCGCTGGTCGTCACCGTGTCCATCGGACTGCTGATGACGGGAAGATTCAGCGGGATGTTTCGCGTCAGCCGCGAACTGACTTCAACTTCGGACGGCATCAGGGCACTGAAAGCCGGTTCCAACAGGACGTCATCAAACGTGATGCCTTGACAGGCGATTCGATCTTCCATTTTGCTTCTCCCCCTTCATTCCGTAACGGCTTCTTTTGACAGCACGCGATAAAACCGGTTGGACAAATCAACCAGTGTGTCGACATCAAGCTGCTCGGCCCGCGTCTCGGTTATTATGTTTGCTTCCGCGAGGATTTGGTCAACTTCGGGCTTGGATAGTTCTTTTCGGTACATTCCCACCGCGACACTGCGTAGAAACTTGCGGCGCTGTTGAAACAGTCTTCTCACAAAGTCATGAAAGAATGGCCGATCCTCGATCGATCTGCGCCGGCTGATGTTGGGTACTAATTGCACGATCGCGGAAAATACCTGCGGCCGAGGCCAAAAAACGGTCGGCGGCAGTCGTTTCAGGAACTTCACCCAACACTGAGCCTGCAACCAAACCGGCAACGCTCCGTATTGCGATTCGTTCGGCCGCGACGCCATGCGCTGGCCAAGTTCCAACTGAATGGTCACCACCATCCGTTCCCACGGCAAATTGGTCGCGACGAGGTTCGACACGATGGGAGTTGCAATGTTGAATGGCAGATTTGAAATCAGTTTCAATCGGCGGCCCGGCTCTTCGGCGAGCTTCTCTTCGATCTTTTCGATCACGGCCGGAGCCAAATTGTTCTTATTCTTCAATGCATCACAATTCATCAACGTGACGTTTTCGAGGTCGGCGGTCGCTTCCCGAGCCAATTGGTACATGTTCGAATCGTATTCGACCGACACAACCGCGGCTGCCTGCTGCGCGAGAAACGTCGTCATGCCGCCTGTTCCCGAACCGACTTCCAAGACGACGTCGCGTTCGTCCAAATGAGCACGCTCGACGATGTATTCGACGATGTTCAAATCGATTAAGAAATTTTGGCCGAGATCCGTGCGCGGGTTGAAACCGTGCTTCTTGAAGAGCCGCATCAGATACGTTCGGGTTTGTCGTGCGGCGTCTTTCATTCAGACGTATCCCGTTCCGGATTCAAAAAGTTTTGGACGTACTTCCCAAGAATGTCCGTTTCAATATTCACATCGTCGCCAATCTCGCGAATGCCCAGCGTCGTGGCTTCCAACGTATGCGGAATCAATGCCACGCTGAATCGCTGACGCTCGACATTGACCAAAGTCAGGCTGATGCCGTCGACGGCGACCGATCCTTTCGGCACCATCTGAGCGGCCAATTGCGTGGGCACTTGAAACCACATGGTGACCCATTCGCCATCGCGTTCGATGGCGTCAACTTGGCCGACTCCGTCGACATGCCCCTGCACGAAATGACCACCCAACCGCCCATCGGCCGCCAGTGGACGCTCGAGATTAACCGAATCACCGGCTTTCAACTTGCCGAGGTTTGTCTTCGAGAGCGTTTCGGTACCCGCCTGAAATGACAAACGGTTGCCGTTCAATTCGACAACCGTCAAGCAGCATCCATTCAGAGCCACGCTGTCACCGACCGCGGCCCCCTCGGCGACTTCTTCGGGCACGGCCATCACCAGAAATATGGACGCGCTATCAGACCGGATTTCATCAACCCTCCCCCGGCCTTCAACGAGCCCTGTGAACATTGGAAACGACTTTGCTCCTTGAAAAGTGCGAAAACGTAGTCACTTTGTTTAACGGCAAGCCAAAGGCGACACCGTGTCTCGATGCCGCGGTGTTTCACGAACGCAGACGCCTTTGGCTTGCCGTTAAACTAAGGGAATCTGTATCCAACAAAGTGAATCACCCAGTCTGTCAAATCCGCTGAGATTTGTGAAGTCGTCGCTGTGACATCTTCGCCCAAAGTGCTCGCACCGGCGCGTAAAATGCGAAGAAGCAGAAGATCAGCGGGATGGCAAGTTCTCGAACGATAAATACGGTCGCAAAAGTGAAAACCAATTGGATCACATGCAACCGGCCGCGCTTTCCCGTGAATAGTTGATTAAAGACATGTGCGTATTGAATCTTGGAAACCATCAAGCACGCGACGACCAATGTGATAATCGGTAACGTCAGCTTGAGCGCGGGCATCATCCAATGAGCGAACTGCTGCAACCATTCATCGATGGGAGATTCCAGTAAATTATTCAAACCACGCATGGCAATGGGGAAAGCGGCAATCGTTCCCGCAGCGGCCGGTGATGGAAGACCGCTGAAAGTTTCGTGTGCGTCGTCTTCCTCGGTTTCCACATTGAACCGAGCGAGCCGCAGGACGGCACACAATGCGAACAACAGAGCGATCACCCATAACAAACGGGGATGGTATGTGAACGCCGCTACGAACTCCGGGTCAGTGAAATGTTCGAACCGGACAAACTGAATCATCAGAAATGCTGGAGCGACGCCGCAACTTATCACATCGGACAGGCTGTCGAGCTGAGCCCCGAAATCGCTCGTCTGATTCGTCCAGCGTGCCGCGCTGCCGTCGAGCATATCAAACATCATTCCGAGAAAAATCAACAGAGCGGCAATAAACAGCGGATCGGTTCCCGTCACTGGTTCCGGACCAACTTTGGCCGCGAACGTGATACTTCCAAATCCACAAGCCGCGTTACCCAACGTTAACATCGTCGGCAGAACGGCAAACATCTTTTGTCGTTTGCTCATCGGTCAATTCTTATACTTCGCCATGATTGACGATCCGGCTTTCACCTTGTCGCCGACCTGAACGGCGATTTTCAATCCCTCTGTTTTTGGCAAGACAAGTTCAGTTCGTGAACCCAATTTGATCATGCCGAATTGCTCGCCGTGTTCCAATTCATCACCGGGTTTCACCCAACACACAATCCGCCGAGCGATCGCGCCGGTGATCTGACGAACGATCATCCGGCGATGCGGCGCCGCACTTTCTTCCAGGCGAATCGCCAGTTGCTCGTTCTCGCGAGCCGACTCGGGACGCAACGCATTCAAGTACTTTCCTGGTTTGTACCGCAATGCGATCACTCGCGCGACAACCGGAGTGCGATTGATGTGAACGCTAAAGATTGACAGGAAGATCCCAACCTGCACGGCCGGGCCGCCGATGAATTCATCGTGTTCGATTTCTTCGATGGCCACAATCTTGCCATCGGCCGGCGCCACAACAACTCCGCATCCCGTTGGAACAACACGATGCGGATCGCGAAAAAACCATGCGATCAAAACGCCGATCAGCGATAGGGCATTTCCGAGAATCCACAGGAAGATTTCGGCCGCACCGTAGGTGACTTGAGTGGCGAAGAAGAAACAAACAGCCGCGCCGCCGAAACTGATCAGCGAAAACACAAGCAACTCGGCCAATCCAACTCGGGCGAACGGCAACCGATCGCGCCACGTGAATGGATCGTCAGATTTGTCCCAGTGGACGTCGGTTTGGTTTCGATAGAACTTCAGGTCGCGGGGGTCGAGAATTTCGTGCCGACATTTTGCAGGATCACCTTTGCGTAACCGCGC
>Ga0310122_10002446_pt1 | contig 11795 bp, 11 predicted proteins | sample CB6_Bottom_1051__FD_203503 | JGI IMG/M metagenome (GOLD analysis project Ga0310122, IMG submission 203503) | Marine microbial communities from Western Arctic Ocean, Canada - CB6_Bottom_1051 | ecosystem: Environmental > Aquatic > Marine > Oceanic | place: Canada: Western Arctic Ocean | collected...
CGGCGGGTAGCGGCCCCACTCGTGCGCAAACGGTGTCGCACTTCCTGGGCGACCCCCAGAAGCATCGCCTCACGGCGTTTGGCAATGCGAACACTCGGATCGTCCGAGGACTGTCGCTCAGCTTTTTCGGGAACGTCACCCATGTGCGCGACCAGCCCCGAACCCCACACCGGCGTTCTTCAGCGGCCCTGCTCACGACCCGCTCGGATCGACCACGGTCTTTGTTAATTCTTCACGGCGAAGACCGGGTCGAGATACTCCCACAGGAAATACCCCACCCAGCGGGTCTGCCGGGTGTCGCGGTTGGTCAGCGGAATCTGGAGGCCGGCGGCGACCGCAATGGCACCAGTGCGTGTGAGCCCCCTGCGCAACTGCGGCGTCAGCGCGAGGTCACGGTCCATCCCGTTCAACTCGAGGCCCAGGGTCCAGGTGGTCAGGAACTCCGAGAGGTCGAACCCGACGTAGACGTCATAGCCGAGCTCCGCCTCAGACAGCAGGTCGTTCGCGGGCGATTCAACCTTCAGCTGGGTCTGCAGATACAGGTCGCCGAGGGTCGTCCCGAACGCCAGATACGGCTCGATGACCGCGGTCCCGTGGCCAAGGCCGGCGTCCTCGTCCCCAGTTGGCAGGCTGACCTCGAGTCCGACCGTCGTGATCCGTGTCATGGCACGGTCGGTGTGGACCACATACTTGCCAGCGACCTTGACGTCGCCGACACCGGTACGACGCTCGCCGGCCGCCGACACGCTCTCGACGGGCAATCGCACCTCGACATGCCCGCGACGACCGAGCCGACGCTCGTAGATCGCCCGCAGGGCGAACTCGGTGACACCGTCGGCGCCCTCCGAAAGCTCGGGCAGGAGTAGGAACTCGTTCTCGGGAAACGCCTTCTCGGTGAAGATGGGTCGTGGGAAGTTCAACGTGCCGATCGGCCAGCCCGGTTCGGTGCAGAAACCGCGGATATACCCGATCAGTGCCCCGATTTGCCCGGTGGTCAGCGCGTCGCCGTAGGACGGCATCTCTGACGAGAGACCAGCGGCGAGGCCACCATGGGTGATGACGAGCTCCCAGTCCCCATCCGGCTCCGGGGTCGCCACCGCGCAGTCGGTGAAATCCATCGGCGCGCTGTCGATGGCCGGGTTGTCCACCTGCCCGCTACCGTCCTGTCCGTGGCAAACGGCGCAGAACGCGTCGAACATCTCGTCCGGCTCGGTCGGCACCTGCCCGGCGGCGGCGACCGCGGCCCACGTAAGCCCGAGCACGCAGAGTGGGAGGGCGCGGGGCCAGCGCACAGTGTTCAAGTTGATCGGCACGAACACATACCGTTCGAACCGGGTCACTTCGTCGTCGTCCACGTACTTCCCCATCTCGCGCCGGAACTGCGCCAGCGCCCGGTATGGACGATACTCCTCGAACTCGTGCGCCATCCGGGCCCCCACCCCGGGCACCAACAGAATCGCCTCTCGCGACGCGGTGTTCAGATTGATCGGTACGAACAGGCGTGGGTACAGCTCCGTCAACTGGTCTGCGCTCAGCGAGGTAATGAGATACGCGTGGAGGTCCGTCATGCTGAGGAACGGCTTACGCGCCACAAGGCCCTCCACGATCGGCCCGGTCAGGTGGGGGAGCCCGCGCATCTCGTCGGCGGCCGCCAAGTTCGGGTTCATCACGCCACCGCTGTCGCCGACCTGCGCCCGGACGCTGGACACCAGAACCAGGACGAGTGCCATGACCGTCATTGCCAAACCCGTGCTTCTCACCCCGTTACCCATCGTCGACCTCACAGTTTTCCAGTTTCCGTGCCCACGTCTGCTTCACACGTCACGACCTCTCCTTCGGAGATGTCTAGCGCCGGATGTCGATAAGTGTACACGAGCCCCAGCAGGCCGAGCCCGAGCATGGTGCCGGGGGCGAGGGTGGGTGTGGCACCGGTGATTGACTCCCGAAACAGCTCGAACCCCCGTAGCGCAGGATACATCTCCAGCTCGAATTCCGCGTTGCCTGTGTAGTGGAGCCACAACCCGACGACACCGCTCAGAACGAACAGGATCATCGTGCCGCGGAAGACGCGCAGACTACGCGCGCCCGGCGCCACCACGCGCCACCCGAGCGTGACCAGGCTGGCTGCCATCGAGACCAGCGGTATCCACTGCCAGAGATCCTCGGTGTGCCCGAGCAGCAGCAGCTCCGCGCCGGTACCGACCGCACCGATGACGAAGAGGATGAGCAGAAAACCGCGGATGGCCGAGGTCGTCGCTGCCGCGACCGACCGCTGATCAGACATTCCTCAGCAGTCCGCCGCGGGAATAGAAACCGTGTGCATCGACCGCGAGTATACGCCGCGAGGTGTCAGGCGTGCATCGAGACGACTGTCGGACGCCGGACCGGCACCGGACGCGGCCGGGGGCGCGGAACAACCGGTTCGCCACTCGGTTCCACAACCGGTTCGACGGTGCCATCAGCCACTGGCTCGAGCCCCTCTGACACCAGCAGCGTCAACGTCTGGGTCTGCCGGCGACTGAGCCCACGTGGGTCCGGGGAATACACCGTGAGCACGCCCAGCAAGGCCTCGGCCGAGACGAGCGGCGTGGCGAAGCAACTGCGCAGACGGGGGTTCCACGCCTCGGCCAAGTCGCCGAGATCGAGCCCCGGGTCCGAGTTGAGAATCGTCTGACGGTTGGCGCCGACCCAGCCGGTCAACCGGTCGCCCAGCGCCATCGACACGTCGCGGAGCAGGAACTCGTGCTCCGGAGACGACACGTGCGACGCCACCAGCCGTGCCTCATCCGCGGCGTGCGCATACAGGACGCATACAGTCCCGGGGGCCACCGTCTCGAGATAGCGAGCGATCGCCTGGAACGTCGGCAGGGTGCAACCGTCGTTGTCGACGCGCGGACTCCAGGCGCGATCGTCGAGACCCGCAGCCGGGTCGTCGGACTCGGCGGCGACCGGCGCCGGCGTCTCACTCCCGCCCACCAGCCGAGGTGCGACGACCTCCCGGATCTCTGCTTCCCGGCCGGCGTCGAACTCGGCTCGCGCCTGGTCATCGCACGCGGTGATCAGGCAGTCGCACGCCTTGACGAAGGTGTCGACCACACGTGGGTCGTACTGCGTGCCACGCCGCTCGACGATCACCGCAATGGCCTGTTCCTTCGTGAGCGCGCGTCGATACGGCCGGTCGGAGGTCAGCGCGTCGAAGCAATCGACGACCGACAGAATCCGGGCGCCGATCGGGATCGTGTCACCCGAGAGTCCTTCCGGGTATCCCTTGCCGTCCCACATCTCGTGGTGCGATCGCACGATGGGCTCGACCGGGTACGGGAAGTCGATGGTCGCCAGGATGTCGGCGCCGATCGCCGCGTGCGTCTTCATCTGATCGAACTCGACCGGAGTGAGCTTGCCTGGCTTGTTCAGAATGTGCTCAGGGACGGCCAGCTTTCCGAGGTCGTGCAACAGCGCGGCTGCTTCGATCGCGTTGATCTGTCGCTCGTCGGTGATACCGAGCTCGCGCGCCAACGCCACCGAGTGCAGCTGCACCCGCCGAATGTGACCGCTGGTCACTTGATCCTTGGCATCGATCGCCAGGGCCAGCGCTTCGATGGTCGACAGATAGAGCTGGCTCAGCTCGTTCAGATGACCGTTGGTCTCTTCCACTCGCGCCGTCGACAGCTTGGACGAGGCGTAGGCCAGGACGAGCAGCGGCACAAACACGCCAACGGCGGCGAACGTGAGGTTGTCGATGTTCAGCACCAGTAGGACGACAAAGCTGAAGCTGGCGAAGTAGTTGAGCCCCGTGTGCGGGAGCTGGCTCCGCAGGAACCGCAGCGGATTCACCCTGGTCTCACACCACACCGCGGCGACACTCAGCACGCAGTTGAGCACGAAGTACGTCGTGGTCATCAGCAGCAGCGGCACCAGCAACGGGCCAAGACCGATCGACGAGCCGAACAGCGGTTGGACGCCGGACACCAGAAAGAAGAGCTGGGCCGACACGAACACCGAGATCGCGGGTTCGCCTATGTTGAAGAGTGTCCGGTGCAGGTTTCGCCGTCGCGCCCAGATCGACACGAGCAGCCCGTCGCGCGCGACGGTGACGGTTGCGGCGGCGGGACCAAACAGCAACGCGGCCGCGAAGACAAACGTCTCGGTCACGGTCACGGTAGCCCGCATCGACGGGATACGGATCGCGAGCGGCGCACTGAAGACAGTGAGGGCCGCGAGGACGACCCAGTACGGGGTGATCGCCTCGAGCACCAGCTGGAGTACCGAGCTCAGAATGAGCCCACCACCGATGGCCACCACCGCCAGCACGTAGGCACGACCGGCACGGGACAGCGACAGCTCCTTCATGCCACTGCTCCCGTCGCCGGACCGGCGACGTCTTTATGTGCGGCCCGCCAATCAGAGGCGAGGATCGACCACATCACGTGGTCCCGATAGGCCCCATCCGTCAGGAAACACTGGCGGAGTACCCCCTCCGGGACCGCACCGAGCTTCTTCAGCACGCCATTTCCGCGGTCGTTGTCCACCGCGGCCCGCGCCTCGAGACGGTGCACCCCGAGCGTCTCGAACACGAACCTCATCACGAGCTGGGCGCCCGCCATGAACAGACCGCTGCCCCAGAACTGGTGCCCGATAGCGAATCCCCACTCGGCCGTGTGGAAGGTTGGTTCGAGCGGCCAGAGCTGGAACACACCGACCGCCGCGTCCCGCCCTTCCGGGACGACCCCGAAACAGATGTAGCGCCCCGCCATCCGGGCGCGGCGCGTCCACCCGATGAACTCCTCGGTCTCGGCCATCGACGCCGGGATGCACGACAGGTGCTTGCCGACCCTGGCGCTTCCGAGGGCCTCGGTCAGAGACGGCCCATCGGTGAGCAGCAGCTCGCGGAGCCGCACTCGCGAGGAGGCCAGCTCCGGCAGCTGCCGCCACCACTCGACGGCCTGGTGCGACGAGACCCTCGGCGGGTCGACACAGACGGGCAGCCGATCGGACGATGCGCACACGCCAATCTTCCGGCCGAGCCGCACCAACGTGTCGATCGTGTCGTGCTGGTCGATGAGCATTGTCCTGTTCACACTCCCGAGTGCCTTCTCCGGTGTCAGTTCCCGGCCTCGACGACGCCGGCGCCGTTGACCATGATCCCCAACGGATCCCCCCGCACTAGCCGGCCGCCCCAGACCAGCCGGTCGCCGTCGAGCACCGCATCGCCGTCCTCCACAGCATGTCGCCCGGCGGCCCGGACAGACCTCGTGCTCCAGACGGGCCGGTCGCCCCAGACGATCAACAGCCCGGCATCCGCGGCCTTCTCGACCGCCTGCACCAGCGGATCATCGGCCGCGCGCGCGTGGAATTGGATGACCGAACGAGAGGTTCATGACGTCGATGTCGAGCGCGTCCCTGTTCGCGGTCGCGTGCTCGATCGCCGCCACGACATCGCTCGTGTAGCCGGCGGCCCCTGACGCATCCAGCACCCTGTAGCCACCGAAAGAGACGGCCTCGGTGCCTGGGGCAGTCACCACCGCGTCGATCGAGAGTCTGGCGATCGACGGGTCTTCGCTGAGCACCACCACATCGGCGGCCGACAGCGTCGCAGTCAGACCGTCGAACGACGAGTGCACCCGGTGCACCTGGCGGCCCGAAGGTCGCCAGCCACTGCGCGGTGGTCTCGTGCTGTCCCGGCTGGGTCTGCATGATGACCCGGATCGGAACGGCCGGGTTGCCATCGACGATGCGCCGCAACGCGTCGTCCAACTTACCCAGCTTGGCGAGCTGGGCCCGACCCGGCGCGGCGTCGTCGCGCCGGGTCGCGTCCGATTGCTGAGTCGTCCGAGGCTGCGCCGGCACCGCGGCCACGACCGGCAGCACGCTGACGGCCGGGCTCCCCGAGGTGTGGACGGATGCCATCTGAACGACCGAAGGCCCAGCCGCACTGCCCGACGTGTGCCCGAACCCAGAGGCCGCGTCGGAATGGAACGCTCGACGACAACGTGGGCCACTGCTGATCGATCGAACCACTGGGTCCCTGAGGGCGCCAGCGCTGTCTGAGCCGCCGCCTGGAACGGCGGACGGATGATGGGGTCCAGGCCATATGCCTGTCGCACCGGCGCTACCATCTGGAGCCCCACCAGAGCGACACCGAGGCTGCCCAGCAACGCGAATACAAACGCCGGGCGAGGACCGCCCGAACGCGTGTGGGTGCCAGGTGTCGAACCACTTTTCATCGTTGTCGACCTCGATTCGGCTTGGGGGCCGGTGAAGACATGACCCGCCAGTCGCGCCGACCTACAGCAAGCTCCATACCAAGTTGACACCCGGCCGCACCAGATCGACTCGGTCGTCCGTATTTCATTGAAAGAAAATGCCTTAGGTCATCCGTCGTCCGATCGATTCACCGGCAAAGGGCGACCTGCCCCCGGGGTCAACGACGGCGCCGTGTTCCGCATTGAGACACCAAACCTGCAGAATCGAGTCGACCGTGTGACGATTGCTGTGCCGCGATGTCTCAGAGACCACGCATGTTGGTCCTGGACGTCGACGTCGGCCATATCTTGTGGCCGACACCCCCCCTTACACGATTCTGTCGGCACGCCTACAGATCTGTCACTGGCGGAGCCCTCGTCGAGACCGTCCGCATCGTTCCATCGTGCAGGAGGACTCAGCTGCCGCCCGACGGCGGTTGGAGCGACGCTATACTGAGACACCTACCCACGGGACCACGAAGGACGAGATGTCAATTCGACCGGTGAAGCAGATCGTGCAGGCGCAGCCGACCACGGAAGGGGCGGGCGTCAGGCTCCGGCGTGCGTTCGGGTTCGGCAACACCAGCGACTTCGACCCGTTCCTGCTGCTCGACGACTTCCGGAACGATCACCCAAGCGATTACCTGCCGGGGTTCCCGTGGCACCCGCATCGGGGCATCGAAACCATCACCTATGTCCTCGCCGGCACCGTCGAACACGGCGACAGCCTCGGGAACCGGGGCACCCTCGGCAACGGGGACGTCCAGTGGATGACCGCCGGTCGCGGCATCCTGCATCAAGAGATGCCGAAGGGGGACCCCCAGGGTCGGATGCACGGGTTCCAGCTGTGGGCGAACCTCCCGTCGTCGCTGAAAATGACCGCACCGCGATATCAGGATGTGCAGGCACGCGATATCCCGGAGGTGGTCGACGACGACGGCACTAAGGTGCGGGTCATCTGCGGGAGCTTCTGGGGCAAGACCGGCCCTATAGACGGTGTCGCCGCCGACCCGCGATATCTCGACGTCTCGGTCCCACCGGGCACGTCGAGGCGGCTGGCGGTCGAGACGCCTCACCACGCGTTCGCCTATGTCTTTGCGGGGTCTGGGCGGTTCCAGGACGCCTCGGAGCCCCTGCCGGTGCGCACCGAGCGGGTGAACGAGGACGCGCCTCACCGTGAAGATCGTGTCGGGAATCGGTCGCTCGTGCTCTTCGACGGGGGCGACGAGATCACGGTGCAGGCCGGCGACGAGGGAATCCGCTTCCTGCTCGTCTCGGGCAAGCCGGTCCAGGAACCGGTAGCGTGGCAGGGCCCGATCGTGATGAACACGCAGGAGCAACTACACCAGGCCTTCAGCGAGCTGCGCCAGGGCACCTTTATCAAGGAGCGCTAACTCACGATGGTGAAGACGCAGATGTGGTCACCCAGTACTGGAAACCGGGCACGCTGGTCCCGTGACCTTGGTCCGGCTCTATCGCCAGGATCTGGGCGCCGCAGCCTTCGACCAGGTCGACGACGCGCTCGCGCGCCATCCCGAACATGTCCATATCAGGGATGTCAGTCCGCAACAATGGGTACTTGACCCCACGGTAGGCCCGCACCAGCCACCCAGGGAGCGCCCGCTTGAGCGGGCCGCCATACACGGGGGCCTCGCAGAACGCGCGCTCGGGGTTGTCGATCTCGGTGGGCAGCTGAAACACAAGCAGGCCGCCTGGCGCGAGTACCCGGACGAGCTCCGGGAGATAGCGCCTGACGAGGCGCTGCGGAATGTGCTGCAACACGAGCCGACTGTAGACAAGATCGAAGGTGTCGTCGTCGAATCGCCTGAGATGCGGTCGCCCGTTCACCTCGAAGCGGCAGCACCCCTGGGCCCGGTTTTCCTGGCGTGCCCGGACGATCATCGATGCGGCGACGTCGATACCGCAGACGTCGTCAAAATGGGCGGCGAGTGCCTGAGTGAGGCGCCCCACGCCGCAGCCGAAGTCAAGCGCACGGCGCGTCGACAGTGCCGGTGCGAGGCGCGCAATACCGGCCACGAGCCGCGCAACGTCCGCCCGACCGGTCTCGAAAAAGTCGTCGACCTCCCATCCCGGTGTGCGGCACGGTAGCGTCAGGACGGACCCGAGCGCATCGCGTTTCGCGAGGGTGTTCCACTGGTGGCCGAGCCGCGCCAGCGCGAGTCCTCCGCCTGGATGCACATCCCGCAGGAGATTGACGCCGGCCTCGACGAAGAGTCCGATCGCGTCAGCGAGGCCATGGAGGGGCCGCGTCGCCCTCGCGTCTCCCCCCAGCATGTTGGAGTGGAGGGTCATGGTGGGCGGGTCCGACCCGGTCCGTGCGTTCAGCGCCATACCGGCCTTGTCGGTGCCCCAGAGGACGATCTGTAGGGGGGAGATCCCGGACTGCCCGTCGTCCACACGACCGTTGGGGCTTCGCGCCACGGCGCACATGCCCGGCCCTCCGGATATGACGGACGCGAAGCCGTGCGGCGGCTGTGGCGTCATCCGCCTACCCGTGATGGGAGGTCTTATGTTCGAAGGGAAAGTCGCGCTGGTCACCGGCGGCTGCCGTGGCATCGGCACAGCGATCACCGAGTGCTTGGCCGAGGCAGGCGCGCACGTCGCCGCCGGCTACAACCGGGACAAGGACACAGCCGAGGCGCTCGCCACCCGACTGCGGTCCCAGGGCGGCTCGGTCTCGGTGCACCAGGGTAACGTCGCGGAACCGGAGTCGTGCTCGGCACACGCCTGCCCGGTCCCGGGTCCATCTACGTCTCCCAGCAGATCACCTTCACCCGACCGGTCTACTTCGGCGATACGATCACGGCTCGCGCCGAGGTCGTCGAGCGCATGGTCGAGCGGCGGCGCGTGCGTTTGAGGACGGTGTGTGTCAATCAGCGGGGCGAAGACGTGCTGGTCGGTGAGGCCCTGCTCTCACCCCCGAAGTCGGTGGTCACATACACCGAACGGAAGGTGGGTTCGGCCGCAATCATGCAGCTGGCTCTCCAACCCTGGCTGTGGACGGCGCAGGCCGCCGGCGCCTGGGCCCGGATGAGCACCTCGCTTCTTACCGCGTGGCGAACCACCCATCGGATCCAGGGTCCCCGCCCTGAAGATGAGCGTGACTCTCCCGGGTGACGGGTCCTGCTCCGGGCCAGCGACCTTTGCGACGAATGGGACGACGGCGGAGCTCCGCGCCACATCTACCTCCAGCCGGCAGGGGGTCCAGCGGCTCACGAGACGCTGGTACGCCGTCTCACCTCTGGTGAGTGCCTCTCCAACGAGTCGGAGGGTGGCATCCATTTCACCGAGTCGGGCCACAGCGGCGGCGACTGGCATGATGGGCGCAGGGCGGCGGGATTGGAGGAGGACAGGGGCACAGGGCTCATCCGGATGGTCGACACACGGTCGTGGGCCCGAGTCTTCCACCGGTCGTTCACCATGACGACCCACTTCGGCATCCCGACACCCCAGCGACAACCCATCCACGGTGTCCAGCCAGCTGTCCAACCCAGGCCGGCGCTCGCCCGATGTCGGGATGTCGGCGAGCTCAGATCGCGCCACGTCGACCGGGTAGGCCGCCGCACTGGACGTCCCCTCCACATCCGTCCGCTCGTACCCAGCCTCTAGACAGGCGAGCCAGTGGTCCCAATCGGGATCCACCAGGGCGTCTGTCTGGTATGTCTCGGTCGCATTCGCGGTCGTGGTGGTGTCGAGCCGCCGCGCCGCCGCACGCGAGATCGAGATCGGTGCTACCGGGTCATTCGCCCCCGACCCGCTCTGTGTTACGTGATGTTCGCCCGCGAAGCGTGACTCAACGTCAGCCAACCAGTGCTCGGCGCCAGTCGGCCCCTGATCCGACCCACTGGCCTGGGATGAGGAGCGGTGCTGCAACGCCGCCGGTGCCGGACGCGGAGCGCGGGTCACTGCCGACAGCGTCGACAGCGGCTGGAAGTCGCGGGCGATGACCGGAGCCCGGGCGCATGCATCGAGTGGCGGTCGCGCAAACACCGCCGCCAGCGACTGGCCGAGCCCCCTCCAGGCGTAGTTGCAGCAGCCACACCGGCGCCAGGTCCCCCCAATCGATCTGAACCTCTCGTGCGCGGCACGGTGCCCGCAGTACGAGAACGTTGATATCACGACCAACTACTTGCAAGTCCCATACCGACGCCAACTTCAGACTGGATCGATGGAACTTGCTGCAATTGGGCCAGATCCTTGCGTCCGGCGGTGGTTGGACCGAGGCAAGTTTCGTTGTTCATCGACAAACCTGGTCGTACGATTCAGGGTTGACCCGTCTGCTGGAACCGCCGTCAGAGAACTTTGCGGCGGCGCGGGACGAGTCGACCACGTCATCATCCATCTGGGCGTTTGTGGTGAATCGGAGCAACACACGGGCGATGCGCTGCACGTCGACGCGCTGTGCGACGGCTATTGGCTGGGGCGGAACTGGGTGTCGACGCAGCTGCTGAGGTCAAGCACCCCCGTCGTGTTGCGCTGCAACGCTTGAAAGTCGTCGTCGTCCAGGAGCGCATCGGTGAAGTCCTGGTGATCTGCCAGGGTGGGGTGCTGCTCTGTGAAAAGGATCTGATTGACGGGCTGCGCGATTTCCTGAAACCCGGTCATCCAGCGACCTTTGCGCGCTGTCATCTGGGCGCTCGGGTACTTCCGGCTGGCGAGGTCAACCATCTCCGCAGCAAGTGCTAGGGCGGCAGCGTCCTGGCCCGGTTCAATATTACAGATGCGATGGAAGACGAAGGGGCGTTCCGCTTGCGACGCAATCTCCCCCGTCACGGCCCCGCCGACGCTGATCAACCCAACGATGACAGCTAGGGTCCTCATGGAGTTGCCTCCTCAAGGGAATGGTACTGTGCCCATCCTACAGCGGGCTGGCAGGGCGTTCAACGGGGCCTACGGATCACCCGGGTGGGTCTGTTTCTCGCACCACTTCGATTGTCTCTCCAAGACGGAGAGCCTCCTCAAGGGGGGTCGTCCTGAGAGCGCGGCCCCACCGATCATAATGACCATCGGGCGTAAAAAAGTGCTCCTGGTCGTCAGCCTGGACACCGTGCAAATGCGGGCGATCGACACACCGAAGGTCCCCCCTCACGGTCAGCGTCTCGATGCTCCCATCGCTGTGGAAGACTTTGATCTTCATGCTCTACGCTATCGGCTGGAACCACCCGCAACTGCAGGCCAGATCAGTGACTCTCCGTCTGGAAAGACCGACGACGCCTACGAAGAACCCGTCACGTTCGCGCGGCTCTTCTGAGGCCTGCATGCGGACGGCAGAACGGTATCGGAGGTATCATTGCCACCTCACCCTGAACCGACCGGGGCCAGGAATAACTCCGGCCGGATCAATCTGTATCGGCTAAAAGGAGAACGGAATGACAACTCGCGTGGTTCGAGGATTGACTGTTGTCATGGCCCTCACATCGATGCTTCTGGTCGCTCCGACCCTGGCCCAGGCGCAGGGCATCGGCGTGGGCGTGAAAGCCGGATATCTACACTCGTCGTTCAATGTCGCCAACGCGTTCGATAGCGGCGGGG
>Ga0310122_10002447_pt1 | contig 11792 bp, 10 predicted proteins | sample CB6_Bottom_1051__FD_203503 | JGI IMG/M metagenome (GOLD analysis project Ga0310122, IMG submission 203503) | Marine microbial communities from Western Arctic Ocean, Canada - CB6_Bottom_1051 | ecosystem: Environmental > Aquatic > Marine > Oceanic | place: Canada: Western Arctic Ocean | collected...
AGGACATCCGCGTCGGCGACACGGTTCTCATCGAGAAACGCGGCGATGTCATCCCCGGCGTCATCAGCGTGGTGAAGGAACTGCGGCCGACCGGCGCCGAGCCGTTCGACATGCAGAGCGCCACCGGCGGCCGATGCCCCGAGTGCGGCGGCGAAATCCGCAAGGATGAGTCGTTCGTCGCGTGGCGCTGCATCAACACGCAATGCCCAGCACAGGCGGCGCAGCGGCTCGAGCATTTTGCCGCCCGCACCGCGCTCGACATTGAGTGCCTCGGCGACATCGTCTCCGACAAGCTCGTCGAGCGTGGCCTAGCCAGCGAGCCGCTTGACCTGTTCGGCCTCAGCATCGAGCAACTCGGCCCGCTCAATCTCGGTACCGACGATGAGCCGCGGGTGTTCGGCGAGAAAAACGCTACCAAGCTCGTCGAGTCGGTCGCGCGCGCGCGCGACATGGGGCTCGACCGCTGGCTGTTCGCGCTGGCCATCCCGGAGATGGGCCGCACCACCGCCAGCAGCCTGGCCAAGTTTCACGACAACCTCCAAGCCGTCGCCGAGTCGCCGCTGCTCCACGAGGTCATCGCGCTCGACGAAAAGGTTGCTGAGACGGTTCGGATCAATCCGCGCTCGCGAAAAAACCGCCCGAATTCGGACGCCGACAAGGCCGGGCGCGAACAGTTGTACACGAGCCTGGTTTCAGAAATCCGCGAGTTGCTAGGCCGCCTGGAGTCGCTTGGTTTAGCGAAGATCACGAAGGAAAACGGCGACCACCCGCCCAACTACACGACCGAGATCGGCCCGTCGGTGGCGCGTTCCGTGCTCGATTGGTTCGCGTCCGAGACTGGCTGCGCCACCGTCGAGCGCCTGGACAGGCTCGGCATTGACCCGCAGGGCGGCAGGCCAAGCGGCGGCGGCGTGTTCGCCGGGAAAACCTTCGTCATCACCGGCGCGCTGCCGACGATGAGTCGCGACGAGGCCAAGGCGAAGATCGAGGCCAATGGCGGCAAAACCACCGGCAGCGTCAGCAAAAAAACCGACTACCTCCTCGCCGGCGAAAAGGCCGGCTCAAAGCTGGCCAAGGCCAAGTCCCTCGAAATCCCCATCCTCGACGAAGCCAAGTTCCTCAAGCTGTGCGGAGGGTGATTGGCGGCGTTGGCGGGTGAAAAAGAAGTGGCGGAGAGAGAGGGATTCGAACCCTCGATAGGCGTTAACCTATACTCCCTTAGCAGGGGAGCGCTTTCAACCACTCAGCCATCTCTCCGAGCGGGCCGCGCAGCTTGGCCAAGCGCACGGCTTGGGTCAAGGCATCATTGGCCCGCGAAGAGGTCCAACTGCGGCGCGGGCTCGATCCGGCGGAGTTTTTCTCGCTCGACGCTCTGCCGCGAGACGTAGCGCGCCTCCCCGTCGGGAGAAAGTTCCGTCTCCTCGAGGTTGCGCAGGATGGCCTTGGCCCGCTCGATGACCGGCTTGGGCACGCCTGCCAGGCGCGCGACGTGGATGCCGTAGCTCTTGTCCGCGCCGCCCTCGACGATCTTGTGCAGGAACACGATCTGTTCGTTCCACTCGCGAACGGCGACGTTGAAGTTGCGCAGGCGCGGCAGTCGGTCGGCCAGCTCGGTCAGCTCGTGGTAATGCGTCGCGAAGAGCGTCTTTGCGCCAACTTGGTTGTGCAGATGCTCGACGATCGACCACGCCAGGCTCAAGCCGTCGAACGTGCTCGTGCCGCGCCCGACCTCGTCGAGTATGACCAAGCTCCGGTCGGTGGCATTGTTGAGAATGTTCGCCGTCTCGGTCATCTCAACCATGAAGGTCGATTGGCCACGCGACAGGTCGTCGCTCGCGCCGATGCGGGTGAAGATACGGTCCACCAGGTCCACCCGCGCGCGCTTGGCCGGCAGAAACGAGCCGGTGTGTGCCAGCAACGCCAGCAGTGCCACCTGCCGGATGTACGTGCTTTTGCCGGCCATGTTCGGGCCGGTGATGACGGCGATTTGCTGGCTGTCGCTCTCGAGTTGTGTGTCGTTTGGCACGAACGGCTCGCCAACCATCGCCTGCTCGAGCACGGGGTGGCGGCCCTCGTCGATTTGCAGCATGCCCTCGTCGCGCACCTCTGGGCAAACGTAGCCGTGCAGCCGCGCGACCTCGGCGAAACCGGCCAGCACATCGAGCTGCGCCAGCGCCGTGGCGATTTGCTGAATCTGCCGCAGCGACTGGAGCACCTGCTCGCGCACGCGCTGGAACAACTCGTACTCGAGCTTTTGGCTGCGCTCCTCCGAGCCTAGGATTTTCCCCTCCATCTCCTTCAGCTCGGGAGTGATGAAGCGTTCGGCGTTGGCCAGCGTCTGCTTACGCATGTAATGCTCAGGCACCTTGTCGAGGTTTGTCTTGGTTACCTCGATGAAATAACCGAACACGGAGTTGAACCGCACCTTGAGCGAGGTGATGCCGGTTTTTTCCGACTCGTCTTTTTGGAGCTGGGCGATCCAGTCCTTACCCTCGGTGGCACCGCTGCGGAGTTCGTCGAGCGCCGGGTCGAAGCCTTCGCGGATGATGCCGCCGTCCTTGAGCGCCATCGGTGGGTCATCGGCGATCGCTCGTGAAATCAGGTTGGTCACCTCGGGCAGCTCATGCAGTTGGCCACCCAGCTCGCTCAACAACGGCGGCGGGCCGTCCGGCTCGGCATCGTCGAAAATTTCCTCGCTCAGCGTCGGCGCGATGGGGTCGACGGCGCTTTGCACCTTGGCGATCATGCCGCGCAGCGCTGGCAATTGGCCAAGCGCGCCGCTCAACTGCACCAAGTCGCGGGCGTTGCCGGAGCCGATGCTCAACCGGCTGATCGTCCGCTCGAGATCGCGAATTTCCTTCAGGCTGTCGCGGAACCGATCCAGCGCCGGGCTGTTGTGGATGAACTGCCCAAGCGCCGTCTGCCGCCGCCGGATCGTCTCGACCGACGAGAGCGGCTGTGAGAGCCAGTCGCGCAGGCGCCGTGCACCCATCGGCGTCAAGGTGCGGTTGAGCGCGGCGTAAAGCGTTGCCGGCTTGGCCCCCTGGCGATGCAGCGGCTCGAGGATCTCGAGGTGCTTGAGCGTCGCGGCGTCGAGCACGAGGTAGTCGGCCACCTCGTAAAACGCGAGCCGAGTAAAGTGCGCCACGTCGCGCCGTAGATGCTGGCTGACGTAATGCAGCGCGCCGCCGGCCGCGCCGATCGCCGCCGTGCGGCCCTTCAGCCCGAAGCCGTCGAGCGCGGCGACCTTGAAATGATCCTTCAGCGTGAACTCCGCCGTCTCGAGCGCGAACACCCAGCCGTCGTAGCCGTTGAGCACGCTGACACTCGGCCCGATCAGCGCGGCGAGCCGCTGCGATTCCTCCGCGTAAATCACCTCGCCCGGGTTGAGCCGCTCCAGCTCGGCGAGCATCGCGTTTTCGTTTTCCAACTCGGCGACCTTGAAATCGCCGGTCGTCAAATCGATCGCCGCCACGCCGAACTTGCCGCCGGACACGCTCACAGCGACGAGAAAATTATTCCGCCCCGCCTCGAGCATTCGCTCATCGAAGTGCGCGCCCGGGCTGAGGATCTGCGTGACCTCGCGCTTGACCAGTTGCCCCGGCTTGGCCGTCTCTACCTGGTCACAGATCGCCACCTTGCGCCCGGCCTTGAGCAGCTTGGAGAGGTAGTTGCCGGTGGCGTGGTGGGGGATGCCACACATCGGCATGTCGCCGCGCTTGGTCAGCGCGACGTTGAGAATGCCGGCCGCCTCCTGCGCATCCTCGAAAAACATCTCGTAAAAATCCCCGAGCCGAAACAGCAGAATCGTCCCAGCCGGCAGTTGGCTTTTGCACTGCCGGTACTGGGCCATCATCGGGGTGAGTTTCGCCTCTTTTGGCACGCGCAAACGTTAGTCGCCGCACCCAACGCGGTCGAGTGGAAGATATCCACAGCCCGCATAAGCCCCGCTTGGCCAAGATCAGGGTAACTGCTCGAAGGCGGCGATCACTTGGCCAATCTCCCCGGCCGTGACGGCCAAGTGCGTCACGGCGCGGAGGGTGTGCGGGGCGGTGGCGAGCAGCCGGATGCCCGACTCGTCGAGCCGCTTGGCCAAGGCGGCGGCATCGCGTTCGCCGGTGCCTATGAACAGCATGTTCGTCTCCGCGCCACCGGCATCGACCTCGAGCCCGGGCAGCTTGGCCAAGGCGGCGGCCAGTGCGCGGCAGTTTGCGTGATCGTCGGTCAGGCGATCGCGGTTGTGCTCCAGCGCGTACGCTGCGGCGGCGGCGAGAATGCCGACCTGCCGCATCGCGCCACCCTGTTGCTTGCGGAAAAATCGAGCCTTGGCAATCACATCCGCCGACCCGGCCAAAATCGAGCCAACCGGCGCGCCGAGCCCCTTCGAAAAACAGACGCTCACCGTGTCGAAATAACTGGCGTACTCCGCCTCGCTGACGCCGCTCGCCACCGAGGCGTTCCACAGCCGCGCGCCGTCGAGGTGCAACGCCAAGCCGCGCTTGCGAGCCGCCGCCACCACCGATTCGATTTGCTCCAGCGGCCAGACGCTGCCGCCGCCTCGGTTGTGGGTGTTCTCGATGCAAACCAAACTCGGCTGCGCGAAGTGATCGTCCCTCGGCGGCAACACGGCCTCGAGTTGCGCGGCGGTGAACTGCCCGCGCTCGCCATCGAGCAGGCTCACCTGCACTCCGGCCAACGCCGCCGGCGCGCCGGCTTCGTAGCAGTAAATATGTGCGTTGCCGTCGAGCACGATCGCATCGCCGGGCCGCGTGAGCGAGCGGATCGCCAACTGATTGGCCATCGTCCCGGACGGCACGAACACCGCCGCTTCTTTGCCGAGCAATGACGCCGTGTGCCGTTCCAGTTCCTGCACGGTCGGGTCGTCGCCCAGCACATCGTCACCGACGACGGCGTTGGCCATGGCCTCGCGCATCGCGGCGTCGGGCTGGGTGATCGTGTCGCTTCGCAGATCGATTTTGCCGTTGAGCATGGGCGGGCGAGCATCCCCGCTTGGCCAAGCGGAGGCAACGCTTTTGGCACGGGCCAAGCTGCGTGAAAGGGGTTGCGCCCGGCGTCGACGATGCTACGTTTCGCCGGTCGGAAAAGTGAGCCATGGGTGACGAGAAAGACAAATCGACCGACGCCCTCCTCGAGAAATCGTCGCTTTATCAGCAATATCTTGCCGAGCGGGAGGAGGTGCTGCGGCACAAATGGCTTGAATCCGAGAGGCTCGGTCGCGACATTGGCTTCGAGCGGGCGTTGATGGACTGGGTCCTCAACCACCGCACGAAATGGCGGAAGAGCCGCCAAGCTGCCGGGAAATAATCCGGCGCCACGTTTCCTTTAAAGCGATCCTGTGAGGTCGCCAAGGGACATGCGAAAACTGACGAGACAACTTTGGACGATACGAATCCGCGCGATCGGCGCCGGTTCGTTTTTTTGTGCCCACACTCTTTGCCATGGCTGACGAAAAACTAATCCTCGATGCCGACGCGATCCAGCGCGGCCTCACCCGCATCGCGCACGAGATCGCCGAGGCCAACGCCGACAGCGCAAGCGTCGGGCTGATCGGCATCCAGCGCGGCGGCGTTCACTTGGCCGGGCGCTTGGCCAAGTTGCTCGCCGGTATTTGGGGGCACGACGCGCCGCTTGGCGTGCTCGACGTCAGCATGCACCGCGATGACATCAGCCAGCGCGGCATCGTCAGTGTGCAGCCGACCGAGGTGCCGTTCGATGTCGAGGGCAAAACGGTCGTGCTCGTCGATGACGTGCTGTTCAACGGACGCACCGTTCGCGCCGCGCTCGACGCCGTGCATCACCTTGGCCGCCCGCGCCGTATCCAGCTCGCGGTGCTGATCGATCGCGGCCACCGCGAGCTGCCGATCAAGCCGGACTTCGTCGGCAAAAACGTCCCCACCGCGCTCGATGAACGCATCGAAGTTTCCCTCTGCGAGACCGGCGGCGACGACACGGTCACACTGCAATCCATCAGCCCCAACGAATGAACTGGACCCGCAAACATCTGCTCGACATTGAGTCGCTGAGTGCCGACGAGATTCGCGTCATCCTCGACACCACTCGCGCCTTCAAGGCGGTCGGTGAGCGTACGATCAAAAAAGTGCCGGCCCTGCGCGGACGCACGGTGATCAATCTTTTCGTCGAGCCGTCCACCCGCACGCGCATCAGTTTCGAGCTGGCCGCCATGCGGCTTAACGCCGACGTGATCAACTTCACCGCCGAGACGTCGTCGCTCACCAAGGGCGAAACGCTTCGGGACACCGGCAAGACGCTCGAGGCGCTCAGCGCCGACATTATCGTCGTCCGCCACAGCGCGGAGGGCGCGCCGCACCTGCTGTCGCGGGTGGTCGACTGCAGCGTCATCAACGCCGGCGACGGCGCGCACGAGCACCCCACGCAGGCGCTGCTCGACACCTTCACTATTTTCGAGAACAAGGGCGACGTGCGCGGCCTCAACGTCACCATTCTTGGCGACATTCTTTACAGCCGCGTGGCCCGCTCGAACATTTGGGCGCTGACCAAGCTCGGCGCGAACGTCACGCTCTGCGGCCCGCCGACGCTCGTCCCGCGCATCTTCGAGCAGATGGGTTGCCGCGTGACACACAACATCGACGACGCCCTCGCCGACGCTGACATCGTCAATTTGCTCCGCATCCAGCACGAGCGCCAGCGGCTCTCCGCCTTCCCGAGCATCGGCGAATACCGGTCGCTCTTCGGGCTGACGAACGAGCGGTTCGCCCGGCTCAAGCCGGACGCCATCGTCATGCACCCCGGCCCAATCAATCGCGGTGTCGAGATCGACAGCGAGATCGCCGACGACCCGCGCTCGACCATCCTCGACCAAGTGACCAACGGCCTCGCCGTTCGCATGGCGGTGATGTTTCTCGTCAGCGGCGGCCAGACGCTGCCCGAGCCAAGCGAGTAACGCCCGCCATGAGCCAGCCGTCCATCGCGTTGATTTTTAATCCCACCGCCCGTGGCGACAAGGCGCAGCGCTTTCGCGAGTCGCTTGGCCAACTGCAAAATGAATGCATGCTGCTCGAGACGACCGCGCCCGGCAGCGCGACCGACCTCGCCGCGAAGGCCATTCGCGACGGTTACAAAACCATCGTCGCCACCGGCGGCGACGGCACGGTCAACGAAGTCGTCAACGGCTTGGCCAAGGAGCGCGACGGGCTTGACCAAGCGCAACTCGGCATCCTGCCGCTCGGCACGATGAACGTGTTCGCCCGCGAGCTGGGCATCCCGCTCTCGGTCAAGCGCGCCTGGGAGACGATCCGGCATGGCCAGACGCGGACCGTCGATCTGCCATTGGCCAAGGTGCAAACGGACGACGGCCAAGCGGAGCGTTGCTTCGTCCAAATGGCCGGCGCCGGGCTGGATGCCGACGCCGTCGGCGGTGTGAGCATTGCGCTCAAGAAAAAAATCGGGTCGCTGGCGTATCTGTTTTCCACGCTCGCCGCGCTCATGGCCAAGCCGCCCAGGCTGACCGCAAAATGGGACGGCGGCTCGGCGACGGGCGAGTGGATGTGCGTCGGCAACGGCCGGTTTTTCGGCGGGCCGGTCGTGCTGTTCCCGGACGCGAAGCTTAACGACGGCCGGCTCGACCTGTGCGTGTTCCCGCGCATCAACCCTGGCTCGGTGTCGCGCGGCGTCACATCGATGGCGCTTGGGCAGATCGGCGACTGGCCCGGCGCGGAGCATTATCGCGTGAGCGAGTTCACCATCGACGGCCCGGCCGGAACGCGCGTCCAGGCCGACGGCGATTTCATCGGCACGCTGCCGGTGACGATCACGTTGCGGCCGCGCGCGCTGAAGGTGATCGTGCCGCCCGGCAAATGATTCCTTGCCGCTTGGCCAAGCGGAGGCAACGCTGACCGCGCATGGGTTTGACGGGAAAAGTTTATCTTGTGGGCGCCGGGCCGGGGGATGCCGGGCTGCTCACGTTGCGCGGCGCGGAGTTGCTGCGGCGTGCGGACGTGGTGGTTTACGACTCGCTGGTCAATCGCGAGTTGCTGGCACTCGCGCCGGATGAGGCGGAGGTCATCTTCGGCGGCAAACGCCCGCGCGATCGAGCCATCCCGCAGGAGGAGTTGAACCAGTTGCTCGCCGAGAAAGCCAAGGCCGGCAAGACGGTCGTGCGGCTCAAGGGCGGCGACCCGTATATTTTCGGACGGGGCGGCGAGGAGGCGGCCGGCTTGCACCGCGACGGCGTGCCGTTCGAGGTCGTGCCGGGCATTTCGTCGATCATTGCCGCGCCGAGTTACGCCGGCATTCCGCTGACCCACCGCGAGCATTGCTCGAGCTTCACCGTCATCACCGGCCACGAAGATCCCGACAAGGACGAAAGCGCGCTGGACTGGGAACGCATTGCCCGCGAACCGGGCACGAAAGTGCTGCTGATGGGTGTCGAGCGGATTGGCAAAATCGCCGCCGCGCTCGAAGCCAACGGCCTGCCCGCCGACACGCCGGCGGCGATGGTTCGCTGGGGCACGATGGGCCGGCAACAGACGATCACCGCCACGCTGGGCACCCTCGCCGACAAAGTGGCCAAGGCCGATTTCAAAGCGCCGGCGGTGACGATCATTGGCAGTGTATCGACCCTGCGCGACACGCTGAACTGGTACGAAAACCGGCCGCTCTTCGGGCAGCGCGTCGTGGTCACCCGCAATCGCCGGGAGGCCGGAAAATTGTCAGGGCAACTCCGCGAACTCGGTGCGGAAGTGCTCGAAATTCCCACGATTAAAATCTTGCCGCCGACCCGCAACGAGTCGCTCATCGAGGCCATCACCGGCATCGGCAGTTACGACTGGATTATCTTCACCAGCGCCAACGGCGTGGAGCATTTCTTCGACTATTTTTTCAAGGCGTTCCGCGATGTGCGCGACCTCGGCAGCCTCCGCTTCGCCGCCGTTGGCCCGGCCACGGCGAAAAAGCTGCGGGAGTTTCACATCAACATCGATCTCATGCCGGAGACGTACACCGCCGCTGCCACGGCCAAGGCGATGCTCGCTGCCCAAAACGTCGAGAACATCTCGGTGCTGCTCGCCCGCGCCGAGTCGGCCAACCCCGAGCTGCCCCGGTTGCTCGAGGACAAAGGCGCGATCGTCGACGACATTGCGTTTTACAAAACCGAGCCGGAGACGGCGGACCGCAACGGCGCGGCGGAGGATTTTGAAGCAAACAGCGCGGACTGGATCACGTTCGCGAGCAGTTCAGCGGTGAGAAACTTTGACGCGCGCTTCGGCTTGGCCAAGTGCTGCGCGGACAACCCAAAACTCAAGCTCGCATCGATCGGCCCCGAGACCACCAAGGCGCTCAAGGAGCTTGGCCTCAAGCCGGCCGCCAAAGCCAAGGAACACACCGTCGACGGCCTCGCCGCCGCGCTGCTCAAAAAGTAAGTGGTGAAATGGGGCGGGAGTCACCCGATTCGGAATGAGATTTTTTTGACCATCTCGCGGCCCATGGCGTGCTGCATGCGCTGCAGGATTTCGTGTCGCCGATAGCGCACAATTTCGTCTAGCCACACGCTCGAGTCCACGTTGACGAACATCGTGCCCCGCAGGAGTTTCACCGGCTGCGCGTGGGCGGTGATGGTCGGGTCGATCGTTTGGTTCCACACTTTCACCACCTCTGTCTCGGCGCGGCGGCGGTCGAGTTGAAGTGCGCCGAGGACGTTTTTCACCACGGCACCGACGCTGTGCGATTTGTTGCCGTGCGTCTTGTCCAACTCCTTCACGTCGATGCCGCGCCAATCGCGCAACGCCCTGTCACGAGGATCGAGGCGGCGCGACCGGCGGCTCTTGAATCGGCGTTGAAACGGGGATAAAGCCATGCAGCGAATCGCCACCCATCAAACGACCGGCAGAAGCCGGAGTCAATCCGGGAAAATATTTTGCCGATTCGGCTTGCCAGCACTCCACCTTGGCCGGAGGATTCCCCCGCTATGACACTCCGATTCGTTTTATCAGCAATGATGCTCGGTGGCCTGCTCACTTCTGCGGTTGCCGCCGACAAACTTGAGAAGCGCAAGTCGCCCAAGGGTGCCAAGGCGTACATTATCACTCCTAAAAATGGAAAAACTGTGAAGAAAAAATTCACAGTCCGCTTCGGCCTCAAGGGAATGGGCGTCGCCCCGGCCGCCATCGACAAGGAAAACACCGGCCATCATCACCTGTTGATCGACGTGGACAAGCTGCCGAACTTGGATCTGCCACTCATTGCCACGGATAACATTCGGCATTTCGGCGGTGGCCAGACCGAGGTGACGCTGGAGCTGTCGCCCGGCAAGCACACGCTCCAACTCGTGCTTGGCGATTGGATTCATCTGGCCCACAGCCCGCCAGTGATCTCCAAGAAAATCACTATCACGGTGAAGTGACCAATAAAACCGTAACAACGATTTGCAAAACCCCGGCCAAGCGCCGGGGTTTTATTTTGGCGCTTGGCTTTGGCTTGGCACTTGGCCAAGCGGCGGCGGCCGACTACTCACTCCGCGTTGATGCCGGGCAACACGCACGCCGCAACACGCCGGTTTCGTTTTCGATGCCGGACACCGACCAAGCGCATTGGCAACTCACCGGCCCCGGTGGCAAAGCGGTGGCCATCCAAGCGGACGACCGCGGCTTGGCCACGTTCATCATCGGCAAACTCCCCGCCTTCGAGACGGCTGTTTACAAGCTCGCGCCCACCGCCAAGCCGACCCACGGAAATGCCGTCCGCTTGGCCGAGCAAAACGGCAAGCTGCAGATCACGATCGGCGACAGGACGGTGCTGCATTATCAGGCGGAGAAGAGCGAGTTGCCGCGCGCCGATCTCGACCCGATCTATCGCCGGGGCGGCTACATCCACCCGGTCGTGACGCCGGGCGGCACCGTCATCACCGATGACTACCCGCGCAACCACAAGCATCATCACGGCATTTGGTTTCCGTGGACGAACACGATTTTCGAGGGCCGCAAGCCGGATTTTTGGAACATGGGCATAGGCACCGGCACGGTCGAGTTCACCGGCCTGCACAGCCAATGGAGCGGCCCGGTGCACGCTGGTTTTTCGAGTTCTCACCAGTTCGTCGACCTCATTGCAAAACCTAAAAAAGTGGCGCTCACGGAAACGTGGCGCGTGCAGGTGTATGCCACCGGGAAGGCGTATCATTTGTTTGGACTGGAGTCGGTGCAGCGTTGCGCCGGCGGGAGCAAAATCCTGTTCCCGCAATACCGCTACGGCGGCCTGGGCTTCCGTGGCCATGGGGATTGGGACGGCAAAGAGAACTGCTTTTACCTCACGGCCAACGGCGAGAGCGACCGCATTAAGGGCCACGCCACCCGCGCGCGCTGGTGCCACGTCGGCGGGCGATCCGGCGGCAAGTTGGGCGGCATTGGCGTGCTGTGCCACCCGGGCAACTTCCGTTTTCCGCAGCCGATGCGAATCCACCCGAGCGAGCCGTTTTTCAACTTCGCCCCCTCCCAAACCGGCGACTGGGAAATCAAGCCGGGCGAGGAATACGTGTCGCGCTACCGCTTCGTCGTGACCGACGGCAAGCCGGACGCCGCATTGCTCGAGCGCCTCTGGCATGACTACGCTCACCCGCCGCGAGTGGAGGTGTACGCCGCCGAGTAGTACTGCTCACTTCAAAAATGTTGCCGCACCGATTGCGGCTGCGATGAGCAGCAGGACGAGAACGGCGCGAGGCTTTGTGTGGCCACGGCGGACGAGGCGGTGGGAGAAGTGGTTGTTGTCGCCGACCCACACCGCTTGGCCAAGCCGGCGGCGGA
>Ga0310122_10002448_pt1 | contig 11790 bp, 9 predicted proteins | sample CB6_Bottom_1051__FD_203503 | JGI IMG/M metagenome (GOLD analysis project Ga0310122, IMG submission 203503) | Marine microbial communities from Western Arctic Ocean, Canada - CB6_Bottom_1051 | ecosystem: Environmental > Aquatic > Marine > Oceanic | place: Canada: Western Arctic Ocean | collected...
TGACTTTGCGTGACTCATGGGGACCTCCTCCCGTGGTTGCAAAGTCTCTCCTATTTCAGAGCCTCACTTGGTCCACATCTATTTGACGCCTAACAGCCGGCTGCGCCGCTTCCCACGTATACAAGCGGCCATATCGACGGCAATTCTGTTCCGTATCTTCGTAACAATAGGACCCGTCAATGGTCACCTTCAGATTGTCTGTCGTCCATTGTTTCCCGTCCGGCATCTGGGGCGTCGACCAGGCGCCGCCAAGAGACGCGAAAGCGGTGAGCGCGAGTGCTACGACACAAATTCGAATCGGTGCCATTCTTTTCGCTGGGCCTCTTTCGTACGCCCTGAGGTCGGTCACCGGGCGCTCACCGAGCTGACGTTCTTCGTCCGACCCGAGCTGCACCTTCAACTCGCCAACAATTGCCCAGGATACCGACCGAGAGTGGAGCCTGGTGCGAGCAGCATGAGAAGAAGCGATTATAGACGGCCCGTGTATGCTGGTGGTACCTGATCTCGGCCAGTCCGCTACGCATAGACAAGGGGCATGGTTCGCCGCTGAACGTGGCCCCACCCAGGCGCTGGGCGATGGTGTGCGGCGAGCAGGGTAACAACGGCCTCCAGCCCGTCAGACCGACCGCGGGCTCGCACGACACGTTAGCCCGCGAGTTTGATCGTCTCATGCTCCAGCCCACCGCGTTCATCGAACCATCTGAACGCCGCGGCCGGTGTCGCTCCCGGTGTGACAGTGATTTCAAGAAAGCCGCCGGTTGGCTCGGGCGACGAGAACGGCTGCTCGATCAAGGCGTCGGGATCGTTCGATTCGGGGTCGCCCGGCAACCGCCCGAGCCGCGAGTTGGCGTCCACGAGGGCCCCGCTCGAGAATTCCTCGAATCCTCGCGGGTGAATGGAGTGGTATTGCCAGTGACGATCGCCGGTCACGATGTAGAACTGCTTGTCGAGGAAGTCGTGTTCCTCCAGCCAATCGAAGAACGTGTCGCGTTCGTACTGAAAGCCGTAGGGATTCGAATGGTTGTCACGCTTGAACGGGTCGTGCCCTTCGGCCTGGCGACCCGCCTGGTTGGCGTCGTCCGGTCCGATCATCGGTGTCGGCGAGATCAGAATCTTGAAGGTCGCGTCACTCTCGAGCAAGGTCTCCTTCAACCACGCGAGTTGTTCGGCGCCCCACAGCGTCTTGTCCGGGCCGGGTTCCGCCATGTTCGGGCTGCGGTAGTCCCGGCCTTCGGTCAACCAGATCTGCAGATCCCGCGAGACCCGGTGTGTGCGGTAGGTGAGCGGGTTCGGGTCGGCGGGGTCGACCACCGGCACCTGCTCCAGGAAGGTCGCGGCGCCGAGCGCCGGTGACGGGTCCGGCTCGTTGTCGACGGTGTTGTCGCAGTCGTTGTAACGATAGTCGTGGTCGTCCTTTTCCCAGTAGGTGGGCACTGCGGTGAACAGGTCGATGAACCGCGGTTGCACCAACTGCTGGTGCCACCGCTTGCGGAGATAGGGCTGGGTGCGGTCGAACTCCCCGAACGGCACGTCGTAGTAGACGCTGTCTCCGGTGGCGACGAAGAACGCAGGTGCCTTCTCGAGAATCGTCGCGAGCGCGGGATACCCCAGCGCCTGTTCCTCAGGCGGCGCCGCGCGGTCGCCGTCGCCGTGGAACCGGGCGTAGTTCATCCCGGTGACGACCACGAAGTTGACTTCGGTCGCGCTGTCAGCGCCCGGCAGGGTGCTGAACGAGCGGGTCGGGCCGATACGGGTATTGTCCTGATGCGGGCCGTATCGGAGGCGGTAGACGTAGCGTGTGCCGGCCGTCAGCCCGGTCATCTTCGCCTGGACGATGAAGTCGCCCTCGGCAGTCGCGTTCAGCCAGGGTGACGTCATCGGGTCCTCGAACTCCTCCGACGCGGCCAACTCGAACCGGGCCACGCCTGCCGCACCGGCGACTTCTTCGTCGACGAGCCCGTCTAGGGTGGTCAGCCGCGAGTGCAGGATGACGCTGTCCGTGGTCACCTCACCGGCGATTTCCCCTTGCCCGTTGGTAAGCGTGATCGATTCGAGTGGAGACTCTGCCGCGCACCCGCACAGCATGGCGGCCACGCATATTGCGAGCACGGTCGTGTAGACGCTGCGTAACTGTTGTGACTGCATGGAGGGAAACGTATCACGTGCGCCAGCAGGCGGCTTTTGTTTAACCATCCCTAATCAGCAGGAACCAACCGAACGATTTGCCCGCCGGAGCTATGTTCGAGTAACAAGTAAATGTCTCCATTATAGCCCTGCTCGATGTCCCGAATGCGGCCAATGCCTTCGAACAGCGTTTCTCGATGCACAAATCGGTTGTCCTCAATATCGATGCGAAAAAGACTGCGTGCCTTCAAAGAACCCACCAGGAAATCGCCTTTCCATGCGGGAAACTGTTCGCTGGTGGTAATGATAAAACTGGACACCGCGGGTGAAGGTGTCAGATCCACCACCGGCTGCTCGATATCGGATAAGTCAAAGGTGATGCCGAGGTCCTTACCGTACTCCACCGGCGTGCCGTCGTAATCTATACCCAGCGAATACAACGGCCAGCCATAGTTGCGACCCGGTAGCAGCCGGTTCACCTCGTCCCCACCCCTGGGCCCGTGTTCGGTGCCCCATAGCTCTCCGTTTACAGTATCGAATTCCAAGCCTTGAGGGCTGCGATGACCATAGGTGTAAATGCTGCGATAGACATCGTCGCGATCGGCGAAGGGGTTGTCTTCCGGGATACTGCCATCGTCGTTCACGCGATGAGTCTTGCCCCAGGGCATTGACAGATCCTGAATGCCGCCCAACGGGCCTTTCGATCCCACACTGAAATAGACGTGGCCGGCGTCGTCGAAGGCGATGCGGCCGCCGGCGGCCACATCCCCTGATGGGTTGTAGTCCTCCATGTCGGCTTGCCAGATGGTTTCCTCTTCAATCCATTCGCCGTCTTCAATTTTCCCCCGCACCAGCTTGTTCATGGCAACTGGGCGTCCGCTTTCCCGGCTGCGGTCGTTGCAATCGTTGCAGCGGTCACCGAAGTGCAGATAGATCCAGCCGTTCTCCTCGTAGTTTGGATGCAACACGACATCAAAGAGCCACCCCATGCCTCGTTCTATATCCAGGCGTGTATCCAAACGATAGATATCGTCGTAGGCCTGGGGTGTTCCCCGGATAAAGTCCGACTGCTCACCGTCCGGGCCGACGATGCGCACACCCTGTGTCTTTTCGGTCAGCAACAGGCGACCATCGGGCAGGGGCTCGATAGAAAAGGGGAGCGGATCGAGGCCGTCGACGACTGTTTCCAAACGGAAGTCATGTAGTTCACTCTCGAACCGGCCATCCGGGATCGAGAGTGGCATTTCAAAATTCGACGTCACGTAGTCGAGGTTGGCGCGGGTTTCCAGGATGTACATGGCGATGCTGCGAATTTGCGCCGGGCTGAAGGTATCCTGCCAGGTGGGCATGCCCGATCCCACATAGCCGTTGCTGGTACTGGCGACGACGTCTGCCATGGAGTCGCCATGACGCAACTCTCCCCGCAGCGGCGTGCCCTGGGGAGTCCCCGCCAGGTTTTCACCATGACACACTGCGCAGTTCTCCTGGAACAGCGCCATAGAATTGATGACACCGGAATACGCTTCAGCTTGCGCGAAGGCAGCCGGCGCGTTGATCAAGGCGATTGGAACTACGATCAAAGCGAGTTTCAAATACTGGCGCAGTGTTTTCATTGGTATGCCCCGTTATTAACGATGGGCGACAGAGCGAGATTGCTCCAATTCCTCGGACAGCCCCTCGAGCGCCACGTCGCGGTCGAGCCTCGCGTCGCAGGCGGCATCAGTTCGTCGGCACGGGGCGCTGGAGTTCGTCCAACCAATTCAGGACGAGGGTCAGCTGTGCGGCACCATCGGTGGGCGGCGGGCTCGGCGACTGCATCAGTAAGCGCCCATCCGGTGCCAGGTGATACTCACGAGTCCCGCCACCACCGCTGAAGTACTCACCTTGCAGGACCTCTCGTGGTGTGCTGATCTCGATCGTACTGCCGTCGATGGTCACGTCGACCGCCATGACAGAGCTCTCCCAGCGGTAGTACAGCTCCGACCCATCGACTGACCAGACAGGACCATAACCGCCTCCAATCGAGACGGGCAGCGTCGGACCCGGTCCCGGGTAGGGTTGCACGTAGACCTCATGTTGACCGGACTGATTGGAACGATACGCCAGCCAGTCCCCATCGGGTGACAACTCCGCGGTCCCGCGACTGAACGCACCCTCGATGACCGGCCGGGGGCCTCCGTCGCCGTCGAGGGGCAGCTCCCACACTTCCAAATGGTCTCTGTAGTTCTGGCTGAACTGCCGAGCGAAGATGAGGGTCCGTCCGTCAGGTGTGAGCGAGGTCGGAAAGTCACCGAACGGACTGACGTCGTCTGGGCTGAGCGGTTCGGGCTCGCCGCTGCCGTCGGCGGGCACCGAATACAGCTCGAAGGCGCCACCGCCAAGGTTCCAGCCGAACAGAATGCGCCGACTGTCCGGTGACCACACCGGGGCCCATACCGTGGCCTCGTTCGTGAGCCGCAACGCGGCGCCCGTCGCCACGTCGTACACCCAGAGCAGCTGCTGACCGTCGCCTGTGACCCGGACCGCCAGACGTGTGCCGTCCGGGGAGAGACGGGGTTGGGAATAGTACGGCAGAAGAAAGCCGTCCGAGGAGAACACGGGTTGGGAATAAGGCGGCGGAGGCAGCGGGACCAACTCCTCGCCTCCGTCCCGGTCAACCCACACCACGGACGGTGTTTCAACGCCCACCGCGCTTCCTGCCACATACACCAGCGATCCATCGTCGGACACTGACAGGGCGATGTTGCCGAACGTCTCGTTGACCTCAACCCCTTGGAGGACGACTTCCTCCGAGCCAGTGATAGCCATTCGGTCGACATCGAACGGCACGGCCCACAACGCTCCCTGCCGGGCAAAGATGAGATGGCCCGTCGGGACGTAGCGGGCGTTGTATCCGCGCTCCACCACGACGCGCTGCTCGCCCGTGTCCAGCGACAGCACCGCGACGCGTGCCTCGTCCGCGTCCAGCGACTGCCGGTCCCCGCTGTCCGGGGTGCGAAAGATCGTGAACAAGACCGCCGTTCCGCCGGGCAGTGCACGTGGCCAGACATGGGCGACCTCCCCGCTCTCCGCGTCGAGTGTTGTCAGCGGTTCGGGCGTCCCACCCGTTTCTGGGATCCGGACAAGCACCGCGGCAAGGCCTCCTATAGGGTCATGCGTCGTAACGATGGCGCCATCCGCCACCCAGGTTGCGCCTCCAGGCGGGTAACATGCGCACAGTGTCAGCGGCGCGCCGCCTCCATCGGCGACACGTTTCAGCTCGCGGTTCGGTGGGTCGAAGAACCCTATCCACTCGCCGTCCGGTGAAAAAAAGGGCTCGAACGCGTTCGCGGTGCCGGCAATTGGTTGAGCACCCAGTTGGTCGAGGTTCCGCAGATACAACTGGGTCGTCCCCGCCACGTTGGCGGCATAGACCAGCCGCGTCCCGTCAGGAGACCACGCCGGCATCGCGTGAACGTTGGCAATGAGCATGGGACTCGCTGCCCCGAGATCCAGTGCAAAGCTTCTGAGTGGCAACCTCGTTGGCCCCCTCGACGCCGTCAGGCTCCACACCATCAGGGCGGTACTCACGGCGACCAGGACCACGATCAGCGCTGCCGGGAGAGGCCGTTGCCAAAGCCGTGGCTGAGTCACCGATGTCACCGCAGGTGTCTGCGGAAGCGTCGTTTCGAACGCACCCTCCATCGCCAGTCGCACATCGCCAATGGCCTGCACGCGTTGTGTCGGTTCCCTAACCAGACATCGGCGCAGCACATTCGCAACGCGGGGGGGCGTCTCCGCGGGCAGGGCCTCCCACTGCGGAACGGACTGAATGACAGCCGCCAGCGTTTCCGACGCATCGCGCCCCTGAAAGGCCCGACGCCCCGTCAGCATCTCGAACAACACGGCGCCAAACGACCAGATGTCGGCTCTTCGATCTGCGGGCTTCCCTCGCGCCTGTTCCGGCGACATGTAGGCCGCCGTCCCCATGATCACGCCCATCTGCGTCGCCGCCGCCGTGAGCGTCGGCGACTGACTCGGGTCACTCTCGGGCGTCGTGTCGAGCACCTTCGCCAGGCCGAAGTCCAAGACCTTGACGGTCCCGTCCTCGCGCACCTTGATGTTGGCGGGCTTCAAGTCCCGATGGATCACCCCGGCTTCGTGTGCGGTCTCCAGCGCCTCCGCGATCTGCTTGGCAATCGGCAGCGCGTCTTCGATTGGTATCGCACCTTGCGCGATGCGATCAGCGAGGGTGGGACCCTCGACCAGTTCGAGGACGAGCGCCTGGGTGTCGTCAGACTTTTCGATGCCGTAGATCTGGGCGATGCCGGGGTGGTTGAGGCTGGCGAGGACCTGCGCTTCTCGCTGGAACCGGGCGAGCTGATCCGAGTCCGCCGCGAAGGCGTCGGGCAGGATCTTCAGGGCGACGTCGCGGCCCAGTTGCGTGTCGGTAGCGCGATACACCTGCCCCATGCCGCCCTCGCCGATGAGGGCGGTCACGTCATAGTGGCCGAGACGGGTGCCTGGTCGTAGCGACATGGCCTCTCAAAAGCCAAGTATACGGGGTCAGAGGCGATGCGAACCGCCGAGCATGGACCGCCAACGTTGGAGGGCCGACGGTCGTACCGGGCGCAAAGGCCATTGAGGATCAGGCTGGCGCGTGCTCCTGCTGGAGCTGTTTGAGAGTGGGCAGTCGCTTGATCGCCATGCCGGCCTTCTGTTCGGCGACCCGCAGTTCGTAGTGACTCTGCAGATTGAGCCAGAACCGTGCGCTCGTCCCGAAGAAGTGAGCGAGGCGCAAGGCGGTGTCGCCGGTGACAGCCCGCCGCCCGTTGAGGATCTCGGTGACACGGTTGCTCGGCACCTTGAGCTGCCGAGCAAGTGCCGCCGCACTCATGTCGAGCGCGACGAGCTCCTCCGCCAGGTGCTCGCCTGGGTGAATAGGCGCCCGGGGCATATCACTCCTCCTCGTCAATGGTCTCGAAGCGGTTGCCGGGCAGAGCCGCGAGGTCCTGAAGACGCTCCGCTGACTCGAGGCGATCAAGCTTGAGCCTGGCAGGACGGCCGATGCCTGACAGTGACTTGACGCGTTTTCCGGCGGCAAAGTCGGCGCTTCGCTCGTCCCGGTAGCTGACGATCACACATCAGCGACGATGACGCTTGTTACGCGTTACGTCAAGCATCATACTCACCTATCGCGCCGAGCAATCTACTCTGGCTGGCGACCAGTGCCTCACCACTCAAAGGGAAGAGCGCGGTCTTCGCTGGCCAACTCGGACACCGGGTGTCACACGGTGTACATTGGATGTCGGTCTAATCCAGTGAGACGTCTGCCCCTGAGCCCATCCGTCACTCTACGGCAGAGAAATGCGTGCCTGACTTAGCCATGAGATCCCTCGCGATCCACGGCGCGACCCGGCGCTGGCTCACCAAGCTGCATCGATGGAGTGGCCTCGTCATCATGGCCTGCATGCTCGTCGCGGCCGCGACCGGCACCTGGCTAGTGTTTCGCGCCGAGATGGACCGTTGGGTGAACCCGCACCTGCGGGTGGTACACCCCGGTTCCGCACTGCTACCGCTCGGAGCGATTGTTGAGCGCGTTGCGAGCGGTTTCCCGAATTCGCTCACCCACACGCTGATCCTGCAGGAGGGGCCCGAGGATTCTCTGGGCGTCTATCTCGAGGCAAGAGATGGCGGTGAGCTCGAGTTCGACCAGGTATTCGTCGACCCGTACACGGGCGAAATTCTTGGTCAGCGCAGCACCACCCATCTCGTCTTCGCCAAGGAATATCTCGACCCGATCATCGACCGGCTTCACTACAGCCTCCTCATCGGCGGCGGCTGGGGACTCTGGCTCATGGGCATTGTCGCCGGGGTCTGGCTCCTGACGGGCTTCGTTGGCCTGGCCCTGGCCTGGCCTCGCCCGTGGATTCGGATGTCGGGGTGGTTCCCCGTCCTCTCTGCCCGACTGAACAGAGGCTCCTATCAGGCGAACTATCAGTCGCACCGCGCGGTCGGCGTCTGGTTTCAGCCGGTGCTGATTCTGCTCGCATTCACGTCCTTCTATCAGAACCTCCCGCAGTTCGTGACGCCTATCGTGAACGCCGTCTCGCCGCTCGCGCGGCGGCCCGTCGGTGCACCACTCGCGCCAGGGGCGACGACCATCTCGCCCGATCAGGCCATCGACAGTCTGGCGACACGCTTTCCCTTAGCGAAGCCAAGCAGCATCGGCTTCGATCGAGCGAACAGCCGGTACTCCATCCTCTTTCGTCTTCCGGGTGATCTGTCGCCGCAGGGCGACAACTGGGCCTTGGTCGACCTCGGCACCGGGGACATGATTACGACCCTGGTGGCGCGAGAAGCGAGCGCGGGTGACATCTTTCTCCAGTGGATCTTCCCCTTACACACGGGGACCGCCTTTGGACTTCCCGGTCGGATCGTGATCGCGCTGGCGGGCGTCGGTCTGATCGCGTTGATCTCCTCAGGGTTCTACGTCTGGTTGGTGAAGTGGCGTATGCGGCGGCGGCGTAGTCGCGCACGGAATCGAAGGCGCCGTGAAGCATGGTCATGAAAAGACTCGAAAAGAAAATAGCAGTAGTCGCGGCCAGCGAGCAGCGACGTGCCGATCGTCTGAAAGAAGCCGGGAGCGACGAACTTGGACCGTCGAGCGATCAGCGCTCCCTCGGCTGCGTCTGGGTGGTCTTCGACCAAGATCGGATCTGTGGCGTTGAAGCCGCCCAAGGGCGCCGTGCGGATGAACGACGCCGTCGAGACGCCGGCCACAGCCGACAGGCCATCCACGATGGCGCGCTGGACGTTGAAGATCCGCTCGTCGTCCTCGAATTCGGTCACGGGAAACGTGATCCGTACCAGTTGGATCCGATCCGGATCCACGAAGCCCGGCTCGACTGCGCGCAGCGCCTGGAAGGTGCGCACCATCAGTCCGGAGCCCACGAGGAGCACGAGCGCGAGCGCGACCTGCGCCACGACCAGCGTGTTCTTCACCCGATGCCGTTCCCGGCTCTCGCTCGCCGTGCGGTCGCTGGCTCGGAGCACCATCCCAATTCGACCGCTCGCGTGGCGCGACACGGGAATCAGCCCCGACGCGACGGCGGAAAACAGGGACACCGCGACGGTGAATGCCAGCACCACCGGATCCATGCCGATCTCATCAAGGCGCGGAAGACTGGCCGGCGCGACGGCGACCAGCACCCGCACGGCGACCATCGCCAGGCCCAGCCCCAATCCGCCTCCAAGCGCCGCCAGCACCACGCTCTCGAGGATCAGCTGACGGGCAACGCGATACCAGCCGGCGCCAAGCGCCACTCGGATCGCCAGCTCCGGCCGACGTCCTTCCGTCCGCACCAACAGCAGGTTCGCCGCATTGGCACACGCGACCAGCAGCACCCAGAGCGCACCGCCAAGGTCACCGACGACGTCGTCCTTCAACGACTGGAGGGCCGGTGCAATCTGCGCCGACTCAAACATCTGCGGGTCAGCGCCAGGCGGCACCGGCCAGGCACTCAACCACATCGGGACCATCCGGGCGATGTCCGCGTTGGCCTGCGCCACGGTGACGCCCGGGTTGAGTCGGGCCACGCCCCGCAGAAAGAAGCCACCGAGAAACAGCTGGTCGCGGGCGAACTGGAAGGGAAGAATCAGGTCTCGGATCTGATCAGGGAACCGGAAGTCACCAGGCATGACGCCGATGATCGTCCGCGGCCGCGAATCGACCATCAGCACGTCGCCGATGACCGATCGATCTCCGCCGTATCGTCGCTGCCAGTACCCGTCAGTGAGCATGACGGTGGCGGGCGCCCGTGCCGCGTGCTCCTCTTCGGAAAACCAGCGGCCGACAATGGGCGACATCCCGAGGGCCTCCAGCGTGCCGCCGCTGACCATCAGGGTGCGCACCTCTTCCGGTGCCTCCAAGCCCGACACCGTGGCTGGCCCGACAGTCCAGACGCCAAATTCATCGAACACGCGATTCTCTTCGCGATAGGTGCAGTACTGGGTTGGAGAGATTTGCATCTGAGGCAGGTTCAGACTCGGCGCTGTGTGCCAGACGGCCATCAGCGCGTCAGAGTCCGGGTAGGACAGCGGCTTGATCAGAACGCCATGCACAACGCTGAAGACCGCGGTGGTCGCCCCGATGCCGAGGGCCAGCGTCAGGCTCACCAGCAGCGTGAATCCTGGTGCGCGCCGTAGCGACCGAAGGCTGTGTCGCAAATCGCGAACAAGGTCATCCAGTACCACCGACCGAATCTGGTCGCGCGTGCGCTCCTTGACCCCTTCGGCGCCGCCGAACCGGATCAAGGCCCTGCGGCGGGCCTCAACCCGCGACATGCCGGCACGTCGATTCTTCCGGGTCTGCGCGTCGATATGGAATCCGATCTCTTCATCGAGGCGGCGCTCCAGCTGGCTGCGCTGCCGCCACGACCGTAACCAGCGCCACGTCTCTGACAGCCAGAGCACTGAGCGTCTCCCTGTGAACCCACTCACGGATTGGCCGCCAACACCAATTCAATTGCGCGGGATGTACGGCGCCACTGCGCCAACTCATCCACGAGGTGTCGACGTCCCTGCTCGGTGAGGGTGTAGTACCGGGCCCGCCGTTTGTTCTCGGTCATGCGCCAGGTGGACCCGATCAAACCCTGTCGCTCCAGCCGGTACAGGGCCGGATACAAGGTGCCCTGGCCGATCTGGAACACCTGCTCCGACCACTGTTCGAGACGCTCCGTGATACCCCAGCCGTGCATGGGCTCACGCTGCAGCGCCCGGAGCACGAGCATGTCCAGCGTGCCCTGCAGCACGTCACCCTTCTGGCGAGCCATAGTTCTTCTTTCGACAGTCGAAAGGAATGCTACGCGTGCTCCTTTCGATTGTCAAAGGGAAGGTCGTCGCGTGCCCGCCCGCTCGTGACACGCCGCTCGCCCATTTTCGGGCCGTAGCCGGTCCGGCCAGTGGCATAATCAGCCAGCAATCACCGGGTAGTCCGAGGAGGCAGCATGCGCGGGTCTGCAACGGGCGGTGTCTTGAGTGCGATATCTGCTGCGACACGCCGGGCGGAGTTATCGACGGGGATCGGGCGGTTGTCGTGTTCACATTTACCGGCACCCACACCGGACTGCTCTTCGGTATGCAGGGATCTGGCGAGACGCTCGTCTTTCGCGGCGTCTCCGTGTACAAGGTCGACGACGGCCAGGTCGTGCACGAGCAGCGTATCTTCGATTTCACTGGATTCCTGATGAACCTCGGCATCATCACGGCCCGGCCCGCCGGAGACCGGTAGAGGCTACGCCTCGATCGACCACCACGAAGTCTCTGCCACCATCGGCGCACACATGCCTGATGCCTTCAACCTCGACGACTCGCTGGCGATTCTCTGTCGCACGCCTGCGGTATTGGACGAGTGGCTCCGCAGGCTACCCCGCGCCTGGACTCACGCCGACGAAGGCCCAGACACCTGGAGCCCGTATGACGTGATGGGGCACCTCGTCCACGGCGAGAAGACCGACTGGATTCCACGCGCACGCATCATCCTCGAACATGGAGACACGCGCCCGTTCGAACCGTTCGACCGATTCGCGCAGCTGCAACAAACAGACGAGTCGATCGACCAGCGGCTCGACGAATTCACGACACTGCGCCGTCACAACTGCGAGGCGCTGGTCGGGATGGCTCTGA